>Ga0207007_1186_pt1 | contig 16708 bp, 21 predicted proteins | sample Alteio_BWMinCont_85_FD_153487 | JGI IMG/M metagenome (GOLD analysis project Ga0207007, IMG submission 153487) | Enriched cells from forest soil in Barre Woods Harvard Forest LTER site, Petersham, Massachusetts, United States -... | ecosystem: Environmental > Terrestrial > Soil > Temperate forest >...
GCACCGTCACAGACTTCAGCGCGGGCGGCATAAACAACTTTATAGACGGCAATTTGACAACGTACGCCACACTAGGGATTATTGGCACAAATGGATCGGCGGCAGGCGGGAATATAACACTATCAGGCGCATCTCCAACCAGTGCGCCTTGGCAAAGTTTAACTTTATACGTCTTGTCGGCTGTTCCAACAAATACGATAAGCGCCGGATCGAACTGCGCCTCTATTGCTGGCAACGGTACTGCAATATACGCTTTAGGGGCTTTGGCCACCAGACCTTTAACTCTCGATTCTGTTTCTCTTCCTAATAACACGAATTTAGCGTTGGCTACTGTAGTGGCGGCTGTTTTTCGCAATAACACTTTCGCGCAGACAGTTACCATGCATCTATACGAGGCTTGGGTTGTCGGACCCTCGGGGGTCAGTGCAAAACCGGCCATGCAGGGTCACTTCAAATCCGGCCATATGAGATGGCCCGGGACGTGATCCTTTTTATCCCGTTTTCTCCTGATCAGGCAAGCCTGTTTTGGTTCTCCAACTCCGCGGCCCACATTTGAGAATATGGCCGTGATGGAGGAGGCGGTCGAGCATAGCGGTGACGGCCGCGCTGTCGCCGAGCAGTTTTCCCCAGTCCTCGACCGGTCTGTTCGACGTCACTAATGTGCTCGCGCGTTCGTAACGGCGCATCACGATCTCGAGCAGCTCTTCTGCCGCTGTGGGCCCTAACTTACGCATTCCTAAATCATCGATGATCAGCAGGGGCACGGTGGCCAGCAGTTCCATGTGCTCTTTGCGTTTTCCATCGAGGGCCGCGTCGGCGATTTCCTCGAGCAGGACATGCGCCTCACGGTAGATCACTCGATAGCCCTGGCCGATGACGGCTTGCCCGATGGCCTGGGCCAGATGGCTCTTGCCACTGCCGGGCGGACCAAGAAAAAGTGCATCTTCGCGGCGAGCGATGAACATGGCCGTCGCCAGATCGAAGACCAGACTCCGATTCATCTTCTTGTTGAAATTGAAATCGAAGTTGTCGAGCGTCACCTGCGGATCGCGAAATTGCGCTTGTTTCCGGCGCCGTTCCAGCAATCGGTCGCCGCGACGGGTTAGTTCATCGGCTACCAGACAAGAAAGGAAGTCGATGGGGGCCATTGGTTCCGCTTGGGCTTGCTGCAGACGCGTCTCCAGCACCGCAGCGATGCCGCCGAGACGCAGTTGCCGTAAGGAACGATTCAACTCGATCAGATTCATTCTGGTTGCTCCTTGATTTTGAGATTGATGAAATCGCGATACTCGGTGAGCTCGCGAATGAGGGGATCGATCTGGCGTAAAAACATTTGCGGGTGTGGGCGCCGCTCCAGATAACGGCGCACGAAGCGATATTCATACACGCCGATGTCGAGAGCGGCGGCGCAGGCGTCTTCGACCGCCGCCGGCCCGTATTTTTTGATCAGGGAATGTATTCCCAGGATGCGGCGGATGCCGGTCTCGGCTTGCCGCTGATAGATCAACTGGCAGAGCTTGCCGATCTGAGTTCCGGCGTGTTCGGCGCGCCGCAAGAGTTGCGCCGTGCTCAGCGGCATCTTCTTGGGGTGGTCTTCTTCCTGAATGCGATATCCGCCGCGTCTCTGGCGCAGGTGTTCGCGAAGAAGTTGGTTGGTGCTCGGATGCAGGATACGCACGTGCAGCGCATCCCATTGCACTTTGACACTTCGTCCGATCCATCCTGGCGGCAAGCCGTAATAAGCCGCCTCCACCTCCACGCAACCGTCCAGATGAACGACGCGTTCTCCGTATTGGTAATAGCGGAAGGGTTCGAGCGGTAATGGCTGCAGGTGCGGTTTTTCTTCGGCGAACATGGCTGCGACTTGGCGTTTCGTTGTGCCATGGATGCGTGTGTCAGCCCAGCGCTCTTCCCAACGGTCTAGATACGCCTGCGCTTCTTCCAGGCTCTCGAAACGCATCCCTTTAAGAGGGGTTTTCTGCGTGTGACCGATTCCAGACTCGACCTTTCCTTTGCGATCGGGATCTTGGATCCGGCAAGGCAGCGCCACCACACCGTAGTGCGCGAGGACATCTCGAAATAGTGGATTGACGGTGGGTTCATAGATGTCGGCAACCAGCACGCCTTCTTTCAAGTTGTCCAGAACCACCACTCTCGGACAACCACCTAAGCGGCGCAACGCTTTCTCATGCAGTTCGGCCCAGATGCGCGAACTCGAACGCCAGGTTAGCAAGCGCACCGATTTGCGACTGTAGCCGAGCGTCAACACGAATAGCCGCGTGCGACGATACTTGCCACTCTGCGGGTCGCGCACCATCGGACCGCTGCCGTAGTCGACTTGAGCTTCTTCTCCGACGGTCGTGAGGATAATGCCCGCCGCTTCTGGACGTTGTGGTCCTCGAAGCGTACGCACGAAGCGCTTCACCGCCTGATAGCCGCCCGCAAAACCGTGGTCGGACACGAGGTCTTGCCAGATCGCCTTGCCATTACGTCCACGGGCAAGGCCCTGCTCGATCAACTCCCGGTATGCTTCACAGACACTTGCCGATGGAGGAGAAGGGGCACTCGGGGCGCCCTGTTTCTCTGAAAAAGGCGCTATAAAGTCGGGGGTCACTTGTATGGCCGGTTTTGCTTCGGAGTCGGGGGTCACTTGTATGGCCGGTTTTGCCGGCGCTCGGCGCCCCCACCCAGGTAGGCACACCACCACCCCGGCTGACTTTAGGTATGCACTTGCTGTCTCTCTACGGACACCAGTGGCTTGCTCGATGCGCCGTAAGGGCCATCCGAGCTTCCCCAGTGCGATGACTTGTTGTTTTTTCTCTTCGCTCAAGACATTGCTCATGCCGAAGGAGCCTATAAGGGCTCCTGTCGGAGTCAATGTCCCGGGCCTTCCTATGGCCGGTTTTCAGCTGACCCTACATGGCCGGATTTGGGTGATCCCTGAGGGTCGGACTGCAATAAATAAGGAAAACGTATGATTACGAAAACACATCCAACCGAACACGGCGACGCGGTGACCAACACCGAGGTCATTCACCTACCTACCGGGCAAGTGACCCTGCATATCAAGGGCAGCCTGACGGCGGGTGCCGTGGTCTACACGCACGAGCACACAGTCACTCTTGGAGCCGAGGACGCGAAGGACGGCATCACGAGAATTCACCACTGCGCGACGTGCGGAGCGAGCAAAGTGCTGGCGAGCACCGAGAGACCGTCTCAGGCGCAACTGCAAACCATGATCCAGCAGGCGTTGGATGAGAAGCGGGAAGAAGTTGTGCAAGTGTTGGTGGGGAGAGCGCGAGTCGCCAAGATCAGCGCGAATCTTATCTAGGGTAAATCGGGGTCAAGAACACGATTATTTTGCGGCAATCTTATGTGTAAAGTAATCTGCCTTATCCTGGAAGTAGTAGGTCTGTCGGTCGGGGAGAAGGTCACACGCGCCAGCCAAGCCCTGCGCTTCGGGCTTCCTAATATCCAAGGCGATTACAGTTTTGTTTTTCAAATCAAAAATCGTCTGTGATGTTATGCAGATGCTTGAGTCATCCGTGGCGATAATTTGAGTGGCACCCCACTCAATTACTTTTAGCCAGCTTGTACTTACATCCAATAACCCATGTGGTGAGATCGCCGTCGCCTGTAAGCAAAATGCCTCCGTTCCCACGATATCTTTCCCACCATGCCGGTAGCAAGATAGTTCCGTGACCGCTTCCACAAGTTCATTTTTCTTTGTTGGGTTGTCAGGCCTCCAAACCCCGCTGGCAGACACGTCAAATGGGTCCACAATAAGTTCCGCCAGTTTTGGTTTTTGTTGTGCCCGTGCGCTCCCAAGCATGACCAGAGCAATTGTGACAGCGACTGTCACCTTCATGGCAGGGTCGTCCTCCGTGGCGGAGTCTATCACGGACGGGGCCGGGGTAACCTGTTTCACCTCAACCAATAACCAATGACTACACCAACCGCGCCAATAGCCCACTTGACTACTGCGTCGAGCGTGCTCCGCAAAACACAAGCGCGGAAGATGGCCTTAATAATCGGCCTCTGACTCTATCTCGTTCAATTTATCTTCCACATCTGATGCGTGTGAAGCAGCACTCGTTTCGTTGCAAGAATCGTCTGTGTCCACATCAGATGTGACATCGTCTAAATCAGACTTAGCTTGTGTCACATACTCCTGAATATTGTCCAATTTGTCCTTTAGTTCGCGATTGCCAATTTCCAATTCATGTATCCGGTCATTGGAGGCCGAGGCATTATTGTGCGCAAACCACCCACCCAACAAGAGAATCGCTGAGACAGCGATTAAAATGTTTCTCATCGTGCCCCTCCTCAGACAAGAATGTGCTCATTGAACCGTCTAATCGCTCTTGGCTTTGTCCAAAATGCCGAGCACTTTGTATGTTTCCGACTCTGTCTTCTTACCGTCAAGACTTACCACCCATTCCAATTTCGCACTGCCGCCATGAAAGTCAGCTTGAATGTTGTCCACTATGGGCTGACGGCAATTTCTGTGATTGCCCGCTGCCCCCGCAAAGTGCTCTGCGAATTTGATGTCGCAATTCACGACGGCAATGCGACCGTCGGGCAATAGCAACGAAAACGTCGCGCCCCGAACACTGAAGGAGCCATGCTGTGCAGGCGTACTGGTCGTGCTAGTTGTGCCTGTTCCGGTACAATTGGCGTAATTGTCACCACCATTACAGTTCACATTTGCGTTTGAATTTGAGTACGAATGACCCGGAACGAAATAGTTGTAGTTGCTGTCGTGCTCCTGGTGGTCAATTATCTTCACAGAGAGCTTTTGCGCTGACGCAGGGATAGCACACACCAGAACCAAGGCGAAAATGATGAACCTCATTTCTCCTCCTTTATTTAAGGCTTCGTACAAGTGCCGTCGCTGTACTGCCAACAACTGACCCCACCGTGATGAGAACAAGCGCCGCTGCCTGTTGCTTTGCTAGTTGTGCCATCGTTACAGACAGCACCGATTCTGTGACGGTCACCCTGCGCTGCGCTTCCGCCAAACGCCATTGCGCTCGCAAGGACAATGGTGAAAAGCGTGCGTAACGCTATCTTTTTCATCTTCATTCTCCTGTGAGGATAATTACTGCTGCGGGGCCTCTACTGATTAGTTAACCTATGCAGCGCACAATATCACAATCCCAAAAAGAACGGTAGTAAAAATAGATACGAATCCGTGTTGGTCAGTACGCGATCCCAGAATGACCCTGACACACATGCCACACTCTCGGCATATTTTCAAACGGTGGCTGAAGCCACGTACAAAAGTTATTTCGGTGCGGTCCTACATCATCCCTAAAGTAAAGTACGCCAACGACCAAGACTGTATACCCTCCACCAGCCCACGCTGTTTGGAGTTCTTTGGTTAACGTGGGGCCAAATGACGTGCCGTATGCTACTTCTCCTTGGGAAACTGATGTCCTCTGGTCCTCGGGGACTGGTTTCGTGGTCGCTTCAAACTGTTTATATGCTTTGTTCTCACTGTCGGCATCCAGCCCCCCGTTAGCTATCGGAAGTACGAAAAACTGTCCCTGGCACAATACTTTTTGTGCGGGAGCTTCCGATTTTGTCGTACAACGCACATCTATAGACATTTGAGATCCAGTTTCATACCTTACGACAGGTTCCATGAACGCCATATAGGCCCGTTGTTTCGGTTGCGGAGGAAGTACGTTGACGACCGGGGGCGGTTCAACGTTCGTAATTTGTATCACTGGCGGAACTGGTGCCGCGATTCTCATCTCAGGTGCCGGATAGGATGGCAATGCGTCCTTAAAATCATTTTGGAGGAATGCGAGAATTGCTATCAGCAATGCAAAAATGATGGGTCGGCTGTGCATAACGACCCATAAAGAAGGAAACTTGTGCTGTATGACATCGAGATGTCCGACCATCTCCAGGACGAATACGACGACCAAGACCGCAATGGCAAGGAGGATGCCGACCAATTGTAGGAATTGATACATTCGCAGAATTATACCCTCGTTTCCGGCTCTCCGAGACGAATTGCCGTGGGTCCTTTGTTTGCCCAGTGCCGTAACTTTTCCGGAAATTGTAGTGGTGCTGCCATGCTAATATCCGGCCACTGGAAGCCGTGAATAGAATACGCAACAAACGAGTTGAGCCTGCTCATGTCCCACGGTGGGCCAAAGTATTAGCTATCGTGGTGTTTGTGTGTACTTCTGTGGTGCTTCCTATTTTCGTAATCAGTTTAGCATTGCGATACTACTGGGTACGCAATGGCCTAGTTGGCGGGGCTATTGGTTTTGTCTACGGCCTCCTAGCGGAGCATAGATTCTATTGGAGCGCCCTCGCCGCTATGGCGGGCGGTCTCGCACCAGCAGTGCTCATATATTCCACGGTAAAGCTTTTAGAATTGTGGGGGAAACGGAAGCAGTGAGAGGAGTTTCAAATGGCAATGAGTCTTGGCAACACGAAGGTGCGCTTTTGGGCAGCGACTCTGGCACCAACATTCTTCGCAATCCTAGCCCTATTGCTGAATCCGGCCTCAGCCAAGGCCGATGAAGGCGAAAAGGCGCTCCTTCATGTCACCAGTGTTCGCCAAGAGGAAGCTAAGGATTGGTGCGAAACGGGAGGATGTTATGCGACAAGATTTACGGTGGAAGGCTACCGAGCCGCGAGGAAGCCGGATGAAGTGGTCCGATACGTCTTAGAATGTATTGAAGTTATTCAGACAGAAAAGGGGAAGACTTCACTGAGTTGTGTCAGGGTTCAAGCTGACGGTGAGTATGATGCAAAGATATTTGCTGACTCCATCGTCTTTCAGCCGCTACCGCCGCCAGATGGGACGCTACATGGAGCCTACAACATAAAATCACAGAGAGTAGAGAAGAGAGACAAGTAGACACGGAAAGGAAAATCAAATGAAAGCTGTGAAATCTGCATGGAAGGTTTGTTTGGTGGTTGTGGGAAGTTTCACTCTTGGGGCTTGGCTATTTCATGTAAGAACAGTAAGAGCCAATCCACAAGCGTGGCGGACCGTTCGTATCACATCTGTCTTTATGGGCGCATACGCATCGGGTGCGAGCGATCATGCAGTAGATGGTGGTCCCGTCGTGGGGTTTTCTTGTGTTGCTAATGTGACGGGTCCAAGCGGTAAGAATGATCGTGTTTGCTTTATTGCTACTCAGTCCGCCGGAAATTAAAGCTGAAAATTGATGTCTTTAGTCTATCGGTTCGTAATATAGCTCAACAAGATGGCAGCGTAAGCATTGATACGCCCACACAGGTATTCCACCCTGCGAGCTAATTTTCTCGAAACCAATAGCGGGAATAATTGTTTTCTTTTCCGATTTTTTCATAGCTGGAGAGTTTGGGCATTTGGGACAAGTTTTTTCGGTTTCGGACATTTGATCCTCCAATGGAGCGGAGTCTAGCGAACATATCCGTTTTGGGCAAGTATCGCGTATGATATCCAACTCATGCGAAAACTGGCGAGAGAAGCTGTCATCTTTATGCTGCTAGCGTCCCTGCTAATTTTTATAGGTCTATTTGTTTTTCTATATGTAGAACGTGAACCTTTATCCGTTTTTGGGATTGCCGGAATAGCTATTTTAAACACTTGGATAGGTCTTCCTGTAGGCTTTGGGCTCTGGGGTCTATACCGATCGATTCGATTTGCGGTAAAGGGTTAACCTCACCAGTTTCAAACTGACCCGTTACTGCAAAGCTAATTGGAGGGGCGTGGCAATGGCTGAAGAACAGAACACTTTACCCGAGAAGATAACGTTGCATGGGTTCGTTGAGGATAACTACAAGCTTATCACGGGCATGGCAGCGTTCATCGCGCTAACAGCGTTCGCCTCCCAGTTAACTGACGACGAAGGAAAAACGGCGCTGGCAGGCGGTGCTTTGCTTGCTGCCTGTCTATTTGCAATGGAGCTTTTCTTCAGGTTGCCAGTCAACAACAAGCATTGGCGACTTGCGTTATTTGAGATGGTGATGCTCGGTCTTACTCTTGCGATTGGACGGTATTTCGTCCTGCATTTTCCGGTCATTTGGGGGTCAGCCGTCTCAGCAATTCTAGTCCTGATATTTCTAATGGGGCCGCCTGTGTTATTAGGTATGGCTGCCAATTGGATATTGAAGCGTATCACTCGCATCAGTGAACAGATGAGACAACGAGTTGGATTTTTCGTATTCGTTGTCTCCTGCGTCTTGCTGTATATCCTCGTTCAAATCCGAGCGGGTGGTCATTCAGTCAGCATTCATCTCCCTAAGTTTTGACTGACCCTTTTGCTCACCAATAGATTAGGTGGCTGGTAATGGTTAGCCTGCATTACTTTTTGTAGGGGTGGGGCCTAACCCATTGCGGTACAGCGTTTTATAGTTAAAAGGCTCGTGGGTTCGATCCCCACCGCCCCTACCAACCATCTTTCTGATTGGTCGGGACTTAACAAACTCGCGAGGGGGCAAAAGGGGGCAGATAAGCCCATTGATCCGGTTCTGGTCCGTTAATTTCAGCGGCACGGGTGACAACCGGATTCGTGAGGCCACACCACCTGCGAGTCAACATCATCGGTTGCAGCCACAGAAATGGGTGTCATGAAGCTCCTTAGCCCTACCCAATCGTGTGTCCAATTCCAACTGATCGCGGTCAGAAACACGGAGTAAACACGTCGGTACGCTGCGTGAAGAAAATCGGCTGAAGCGTCGGTAGCCACTTACGCGCTTCCGAGTTGCCCAATCCTCTCAGCGAGTTCATCTCACGCACAGTGTCCAGCGCAAATCGTCCGTTTGGAACGACCGGGCTAACTCGGAACACATTTTCTTTCCCAGCTAAGAGTTGCGCTGTCCCAAGCGAACCAGAAGATTGAGCTGCGAGAAACACATCGCTTATCTTCGGTCCCCAATAGAGCATTCCGAGTCGAAGTTTCCGCCCCCAATGGACATTCAACGGTTCAGAAGTACTGCCGAGACTGAATACCCTAAGAGATTCGCGTGGCCAGTCCAGGACCGATATCGCTTCAACTACAGCAGCCGCTACGGGGTTGTTCGCCCACATACCTCCATCAATTAGCGGGGTACCGTTGTCTGGACGATGCACAGGAAAATATGTTGGTGCAGCAGCACTCGCGAGGGCGACATCAAGCATGCTGGCTTTGAAATCTGTCTGAAGACGTGCATGGTGCGGCGTCTTAAAGACGTGAACTTCGCCGGTTTCAAGGTTCATCGAAGGAATGACGAGCCGTCGTTTGCTCTCGCCGAGTCGAGTTGTGCCGAAAACTGTCTTCAAGGAGTCTCGCAGAGGTAACGCATCATACCTTCCCATGAAAAAAGAGGCGAGAATTCGACTCATTGCAGTTCGGCGGAAAATCACAGGGCCGTACGTCTCATAGAAGTCCAAAATCTTTCGCGCCGACAAGTCTCGTCCCAACGCAAGCGCCACTATTGCTCCGGTTGAAGTTCCAACAATTAGATCGAAGTAGTCCCCTACGTTGATGTTCAGGATTTCCTCAATACTAGCCAGGAATGTAGCCGCGAAGACGCCTTTGATTCCGCCTCCGTCCAGAGAAAGGATTTTCCGAATAGGGGGGGTCATACCGCTGCGGACCTGTGCTCAGGGGCGCTAGGATGAGTTCCCTCGCCCTCCCAAGCGCCTGTATCTAACCACGTTTCATAAAAGAATAGCCATAGACTAGTCCAAGGCACAATCGTCGCGGCCACGAGTTTGTTTCCGTTCCACTCGTGAGTCTGATGAACGCATAAGCTGCCATCCTGAAACGTGTGTGGTTGCTTCCTAAGATTTCCCCAGGTTTGGAGTTTCGGCGAAAGAACGCGGACGACGGGCCGAAATGGTACTTCGTACGAGATCCGCACTTCATAGGCCTGGCTGCGCGGTGCTGGTTGCAGAGTCCCATACCACACAATCCGCGTACCGTGATTAGTCGAACTGCGAAATTGCGGATACCTTGCCCGCATATACTGGTCCTGTTGCATGACCGTCAAATATGTTTGCCGGATGAATCTAGTCATCGCCGTGAAAGGTGTTCTGCGGGATGCGCGTCAGCCCACTGCCGAGGCCCGTGATCATTCCGGCAGATGTGACCGCTAGTTGCCCCGCTTTCCGCGCCTCTTGTAAACGTTGCGCTCGCTTCACCAGAACTTTTCGAACGTACTCTCCGAAAAGCCTCTCCAGTTCCTTATTCGTATCACGCCCGCCAATCACGATTGCTGACCAATCCTTCTGAAGCTTTCGAATTCCTTGTTTGAACGCGATATAGGCGGCCGGTTTCGCGTCCCACCGCTCCCCAAAGTCTTCGAGTAGGTTGCTAGGATTTCTAACTTCAATTCGCTGGCCATTCAAGTCGGCACTGTCGATTGTACTTACAATGCCAGCGAGGATCGTCGAGAGCGCTTCACTCGATGATTCTTCACCTCGATAATGCATCCCTGCGAGCGTGGTGAGAACAACCGAGATTGGCGCTAGTTCTTCGCGTTCGAATGCGAGATCGCGCCAACGCTTCAGAAGTTGCACGCCTCGTTGCAACGGTTCCTTCTCTGCCGCCTCTTGCTGTGGTGGCACAGGTTTCGCTTTTTCCATAAGAAGGCGACGAACGCTAAGGGCTCTGCTTCTGAACCAATCGATATATCCTTCGGGGTTGCTGTGACACAACGCAACCAATTCTCGGTCGGGCACCAGAATGCACGTCCCGCCGGAGATCACATCCGTATAGGCGGGCAGGATGTCCATATAGAAATCGTCGGCATACGTCAGCCGGACCACACGATTCTTCAACGTGGTCATTTCCCGATATTTTTCATTGCTCTTGAGGTATTCGTAGAGCGCGAGAAGCAATGCTAGCGGCTTCCAGTGCCAATACGGTGCATCCAACTGGAGTACGAAGTCTAAATCGTGGGGGCCGTCAACCGGCTTATTTGTTGTGCCCAAAGCCATGGAACCTTGCGGATATATTCGCGGACGGAAGGAATGAAAAGGACTGCGTGGATGTTCCAAGAGTTCGTTCACTGAGCCGTATCGCTGGGCCGCAAGGTCATACCGCGCACGTGACAGCTGCAACTCCTCGCATATCTCCATTAATAGGCCATCGAGTTCGCCTTTGCCGTCCTGCAACCATACTGCCTTCTCCATTGTCGCCATAACCCACGCTCCTAAATTATTATAACATACATTCCAATATTTGCCACATTGTGTTAGTATCTCCTTGGAGGGGTCCAAGTCCATGCCAAACCGTGATGTTCACTTTCGAACTGGTGCCGCTTCAGGAGCCGTGTTTGCGACATGTCTTGCGTGGGGGCAGCCGGGACCGTATGTCCTAGCAGAAGCCGTTGGAGGAATCGTGGGCGGAATCGGCGGCGGGCTCCTGCCCGATGTGATCGATGTTCCTCGTTCTCCGCGTCACCGAGCAGAAGCGCACAGCCTCAGCATCACTGGCACGGTCGGACGCTTTGTCAGCGAGCAACTTCCGTTGTGGCAGGCATCTCTTCGCAACAGGGCGGAATACTACGCTCAGATGCGGACTGCGTCCTCGGAGTTCTTGCCACAGATTAGCTACAGTTTTCTCGAACTTCTGTTTCGATGCCTGGCTGGCGCGCTCGCTGGACTTCTTGCTGGTTATGCGTCGCACTTGGCATTAGACTCACTCACTCCCAGTTGTCTTCCGATCCTCTTTTGAGGAGGGACCATGCCAATCGAACAGATTGAATTAGGCCGCCGGATACGGCAGGCAAGGGAAGCTTGCGGAATGACGCAAGACGAGATTGCCGAGAAACTTGGTGTCTCCAGACCGATAATCGTCCAAATCGAACAAGGAAAGCGACTTGTCTCTGGCTTAGAACTCCAGAAGCTTGCCTATTTCTTTGCAAAAGATATTCGCGAGTTCTTCGCCGACCAATTTGTTGAGGATGATGTTGTTCACGTCTTGTTCCGTTCACATGAGGATGTTGGAGACGACGGAGTTAAGCAGGCTCTCAGAGATTGCATTGCGCTTGGACATGAATTGACTAACTTGGAAGAGCTTCTTGAAATTAGCAGGGCTTCCGTCACGGTCGCAGCATATTCGTATTCGATTCCGAAAAGCAGATGGGAAGCAATCCAGGCGGGCGAGCAAGTGGCGCGCGAAGAGCGCCGCCGTCTCGGACTCGGGTCCGCCCCGCTTGGGGACATCGTAACCGTTCTCGAATCACAAGGCATTCGAACTGGAGCCGTGTCTCTGCCGGAGGTCGTATCGGGGCTCATGGTCAGTCATCCAAAAGTGGGGCTCTTTGTCGTCATCAATGGCAATCACGCGGCAGTCAGGCAGCGTTTTTCCTGGAGCCATGAATATTCCCACGTCCTTCTCGATAGAGATTCTATAGGGCTAATCAGCAAGGAGACGGATCGCGACGACCTCCGGGAGGTGCGAGCGAACTCGTTTGCAGCGAATTTTCTTCTACCCGAAGAGGGAGTTCGCCAGTTTGTCGCTTCCCTGGGGAAGGGGGCATCAAGCCGACTGCACGCAGAGATTTTCGACGAAGCAGGGGTAGTCCCGATAGATTCCCGCACTGAACCTGGGACTCAAGAGCTTCAGCTGTATGATGTCGTTCAGTTGGCTCACGCGTATGGTGTCAGCGTTCCCTCAACTCTCTATAGATTGCGAAATCTCAAGCTCTTATCAGAGAAGGAGTTTGAACGGCTCAAAACTTTGGACGAACAGGGGCGAAGTCGTAGAATTCAAGAACTGCTTGAACTACCACCCATGGATTCAGGAAAACACAAAAGCGAGTTTCACCGCCGCTTCTCGTCTCTCGCGCTTGAAGCGCTTCGACGCGAGAAGATCAGTCGAGCCAAGTTCATGGAATTAGCCGAACGAATTGGGCTTGATCGGACGCATGCTGAAAACCTACTAGAGACGGCAGGAATCGACAACGAGGAACCTGAACCTGTCCTTCTGCCAGAGGACTAATTGTCCGCCTCGCCTTCCCCCGTCGTAAGTGTCGTCGTTACCGACGCCAACATTGTCATCAACCTTTTACACGTGAATCGCATTGATTTGCTTGGGCAGCTCCGCCCCTATTCGTTTGTGGTTCCCGAAGAGGTCGTCGTGGAAATCCGCGATCCGGGGCAGTCGGCTGCGTTGCGATGGGCGCTCGATAACGGATTGCTGGCTGAGGTGAGACTTGCTGAACTTTCAGAACTGAAGTTATATACGGAACTCCTTAAAACGCTTGGAAGCGGCGAAGCAGCTTGTTTAGCGCTCGCGGAGACGAGGGGATGGCTCATTGCATCGGACGAAAGGAAGGTTTTTCTACGTGAGGCAATGAAACGCGTCGGACCAAGCCGCCTCCTCAACACTGCTGGGCTCTTCGTAAAAGCGATTAAACTTAGCATCCTCACGGTCGAAGAAGCAGATGGAGACAAGAAGACGCTCGAACAGCACCGCTTCACGATGAAGTTTGCTTCGTTCAGGGACGTGATTTAGCTTCTGCCGGAATACCACTCTTTATACGTTTTCCCGTCGCTCAGCGGGTATCTTCACTCGGAACGCCATCTACCGCAACAGATAGGTTCTTAGATCAGCGCTGCCAGAGTCCGGGATAGCTGTCTTTCATGCAGAATATCTTCCAATAGTTCATGCGTTGTCATTGTGCGTCAGGCCAACGGTGGGCCGATAGCCTCTTCGAGGAGTTCCACTGCTTCTGCAAACTTGGCAGCAGCAAATTCGCTCGCCTTGACACAACCAAAAAGGTATCCCTTAGCTTCAGTGAGCCGACCCTCTACCTGTTCTGAAAGTTTGCCGAAGCGAATGCTCTGGACGATAAATCTCTTCAAAAATAGGAGGAGTAATTGTGCTTCCAGTACGCCAGAACAAAGACCAGAAAAACGCCAACGGCGAGCACGGAATAGATCGTCAAAGGAACTGAAGCAACAGACGAAGAATTCTTCATAACTGTATTCACATAAAAAACTATCCAACCGAGCGATAAGAACACCAAGACCGACCGGCCAAAGAGTTTAAGATAAGACCATTTCTTCGGAGGCGTAAGGGCTTTGGAGATTGCGGTCTGTTGTATCCCTTTTGTGGTTGCTCTGCCCACAACTACATCAGGCCCATCACTCCCGACCACGACGCCGCGTAATCGCGTGCGCGTGCTCACGTGCTGAAGTCCCTCTTGGTAGGCGAGAGAAATCTTCTTGAGGTCTATGCTCCTGCAATTCGGGCACCGTAATTCCATAGGGCCACCTCTGCCTGCCCCATACCATCGCTTTCGATTCGTTCGATCACCGTCGACGGACAGCCGTTGAACGCGAAGCGGACATTCGGCCCGGGCGCACAGACGCTCGACGTGCGTTACTTCGGCCTGAACCTGTCCGATCCGACACGTGTGGTCTATCGGTACAGACTCAAAAATTACGAAGCTGGTTGGCAGGATGCAGGCAACCGGACGGAAGCAATTTACACGCATCTTCGGCCCGGCAAATACATGTTCCAGGTGGCCGCCTCGAACGGCGACGGAATCTGGACAAAACCCTCCGAGTCAGTGCCCTTGACGGTCCTGCCTGCGTTTTATCAAACGTGGTGGTTTGGCGCATCATGCATCGCGATCAGCATCATCTTGATTTGCGCGGGTTTGACGTTGCGCGTAAGCTACGTTTCACGCTCCATTAGTATGAGAGCGGAGGAGCGTGCCGACGAACGGATTCGGATCGCAAGGGAGCTTCACGACACGCTATTGCAGGGTGTTCAAGGACTGCTGCTTACCTTCCACGTCGCAGCTGAGAAAGTGCCAGTCGACCACGAATCGAAAAAAACATTAGAGAGGGCGCTAACGACGGCCGACCGAATCATTTTGGAAGGGCGCAATAGAGTTAGTAGACTTCGATCAGATCACCTCACCGACCAAGAGCTTAAGTCTTCGATAGAGCGGGTCGCCAGCGACTTGGACGGCAACACTCCTATCGAACTTGTCGTGGAACGCAAGGGAGGAAGCGATACTCTCCAAGAGCACGTTGTAGATGAAATCTTTTGCATCGCACGCGAGACTCTGACAAATGCCTTCCGGCATTCACAAGCGTCCCGCGTCGTTGTAGAACTCGATTACCAGATGCGACAGTTCAGATTCAGTTGCCATGACAATGGCCGGGGGTTCGACGCAGGCATCTGGCAGAGGAACGAGACCAATGGCCACTGGGGACTCCGCGGCATAGCGGAACGCGCAGAAAAAATTGGCGGCAAGTTCTCCTGTGCTAGTTCGCCTGGCCAGGGAACGAATGTTCAGGTCAGCGTGCCAGCACGCCGGGCCTACGTGCGCGCTAATGGCTTCCGGCTCTTTTCGCGAAGAGGGGGAATGAAATAGTCTCAGTGAATTCTCGTGGTGATCCCATGCTTGAGACGTTGCAGTGTTCCCGTCTGGACGAACACGGGGCAAACCGGAAATTTACCTGTCGCTCTTTTTTGGCTGCCTTCAGGATGGATTGATCGGCTACGCGCGATACACCTCGCGATACACAATAACGCTGCCTACGATGTACTTCCAATGACTTGCAATGCCGTCCGTGCTCTACTATGTCGTTGAAAGTAGTGATAACCCGCTAACTGTCACGGCAGTGGCTGGCGGGTGAGCGTAGGCTTGCCGAGGCTAAATCCGAGTTCAATGACCATTGCTGCCCTCGCTGCGTCATCGCAATCCTACCTCTCAGGTTGCTATTGCTGTCGGCTAAGCCCAAGTCAACGCGTCAGTTACGCTGCGCAGCGGATCAATTCAGCTCGGAACGATATGACTAGCAAATTCGGATGGTTGCAGGCCTTTGCAACTAGAAGTTTTTTCCTTTCAGCTGCTTCGCTATACCCTGCAACCATCCGAATTGACAATCGTTGGTTACATCCTTCGTTTTATATCACCTAAGCATATTCGCAACGAATGTTATCCTTGGCTCGAAAACCTGGCCACGAACCCCTAGGCAAGCAGGAGGTTCTTCTTGGTTACGACCTTAAAGAATAAGAACCGTTTGCGATTGCCACTTTGCCGCTGCAGCAAGAATGTTGGGTTTTCCCCAACAACTTTGCAGTATGCGATGAAGAAAGGTTGGATTTGTGTATTCGCGTGGTGCATTTTGTTTGGCAGCGCTCACGCCGCGCGGGCCGACGACGTAGTCGTTGGCGTGAATATCTGGAATGAGCAATTTCTTTCTGGGGCAGATCAGGACGCCGAGCTTAAGCAGATGGCGGAAGCCGGCGTGAAGACAATCCGTACAGGCCTTGTCGATTACAATACTGATTTCATAATCAAAGCGTACCAGCATGGCATCGCCTCTGTCGTGATCGTGTTTCCCTTTCGTGGTTCGAAGTCATGGTCGGATGTCATCTTGTCGCAAATCACGCCGCAGGAGTTCACCACAAAGTTCACGCCGATGTTGGACAAACTCGAGACTGCAGGGGCGCGCCTAGCGGCCATTGAACTGGGAAACGAAATCAACAGTTCCGTCTTTAACGGAGATCTCCCTAGTCCTGGCACAGGACGCGAGCTGAGACTAGCGGATCTCAACAATCCCAAAGATCGAGAAGCCAATGCTGTGGCCCGAGGCTTTCGTGCCTATCTACAAGTCCTGGCTGTGCTGAAGGACCTGCGCGACCATTCCAAGCTTAACCAACACACTCCGATTATCTCAGCCGGCTTGGCACAGAAGTTGGGCGGAAAGCGGGATGAGGTTAATCTGCGGGACACGATT
>Ga0207007_1187_pt1 | contig 16703 bp, 15 predicted proteins | sample Alteio_BWMinCont_85_FD_153487 | JGI IMG/M metagenome (GOLD analysis project Ga0207007, IMG submission 153487) | Enriched cells from forest soil in Barre Woods Harvard Forest LTER site, Petersham, Massachusetts, United States -... | ecosystem: Environmental > Terrestrial > Soil > Temperate forest >...
GCATCCATTTTTACCACAAAGGCCCTTTCTGTACCACTTATGATGAAACCAACAGCTACAAATCCATGGTCAGGTGTTTCTTTTATATCATAAAACCAATCGCCATCCATGCCCGCAAATGTTTGGTGCCATGCTTCGGTTCCATTTGCATTCGCTTTTACAACGTAAGGCAAATTGGCAGCGCCCCCGGCCGCAATAAAACCGCCATCGGAGGTGGGATGCACAGTATAAAAATCATCATGCAACTGGCCGCCATAAGTTTGATACCATTCAACATTCCCGCTCTTGTCACATTTCTGTATAAATCCCTGGTCAGGTTCGGAAATACTCCCAATAGTGTTTCCGCCAAAAATATATCCCCCATCTGCAGTTCCTTCAAACGATACCAGGAAATTCCCGGGATTTGTACCATAAAACTTTATTCCGGAGGAACTTGGATTTGGCGTCGGGTTTTCAGCCACCTTGGTGCAACCAGAACAAAGCACAAGCAAGCAAAAGAAAGCTATTATGTCTTTTTTAATCCCCATCAATGACAAAGAAAATCAATATTTACCTTAACCCCAAATTTTGATGTGATTGGGAATTCGTGATTTGAGTAATTCGTAATTGATTACAGGTTCCCGTTCGCGTCGGTCTTAACAAACAAAATCCTGGTGCCATTCAATCCTTTGCCAAACTGTGATGTACTCCCTATAAATGCAAGGCTGCCATCGCTGAGTTCCAAAGCGGAATTAAAATTGCCATTGCCTTCTAAAGATGATGACGTCATCGCTTTGTCCCATAGCTTGTTCCCATTTGCATCAATTTTTAGGGCATAAGGTTGTGTATATGGCGTACCTGTGGATTGTATGCTGCCAACTACAATAAAACCTCCATCCTTACATGAGAGTATTTTTTCCGGTTGTATAGTAGCAGTATTTACCAGGAATTCTTTTTGCCAGACTACGTTCAGGTTTTTATCAAACTTTACCACTACAGGGTAATATGTATTCGCGGTAGATGAAAAACGCTCAGTCAATATAACCTCCCCTGAATCATTTGCAAATGTTTGCGATGCGAAAACATCAAAGGATGCCTGGTCACCTGTGTCAATAATGGTTGTAGTAGTTTTGCCCTTAGCTGGGATATTGGCCGTAAATAGTTTAAAAGGGTCAATTGATGTCCAGTTAACCCTGGAGTAAATATTTCCCGAAACATTATACGTTCCTGTTGAGGAAACATTGCTTATATAAAGCCCCAATATCTCACCTCCAATGCCTGCTGTTCTAAATGAATCGGTTCGCTGATAATTAAGGTTTTCGTCATAGACGTATATATCGTTTTCTGGATACCCTCCAAATTGGCTGCTGCACGCTGGCAGCATAAAATCTAAGCCCAAATGACTCATATCATCAAAAGTGAGGTTATTTGGATTAGGAATACTTACAAAATTAAGATTCCCTAAAGTATCAAATTTATATAAATTGGATGTGCCATGTGCCACAAAATGATAACCGTCAGCCAATAAGAACGCATTGGCATAGTAATTCTGAAAACCATATTGCTGCACGGCCCTGTTCCATGCGAGGTTCCCATATTTATCAGTCCGGGTCATTAACGGACGTCCTGCGCCCTCACTTGATATAATGATAAAACCCCCGTCAGGCATTTGAGCCAGGCTCAGGGCTGTTACCGAAGAATCAGTCTGATAGGTTTTTAAAAACGTGGTGGAAGTCTGTATGCCAGGTCCCTTTTTGCAGGCAAGGGCAATACATAACAAGAGGATTGCCAGAACAAACCGCCTTAGTTTACTATTTGCTTTCATCAATGATCTTTCCATTCTGGTCTGTTGTAAGAAATCCGAAAAAACCAACGCTATTTAAAAGCAGGGGCTGAGAATTGACCCCGAGAACAAAAGAATTCCCAATGTTTGCCGCCCCCACTGCCTGGGAAGTAGAACCATTTACCTCCGTAAAACTTTCCTGGGTTTTGTTTCCATTCGCGTCCGTGTTCAATATCCAGCAGGTGCTATTGCCAGATCCATCCATAGCGCTCCCTGAAACCAATAATCCGCCATTCTGGTTGTTAATGGCATCATTAAAAGTAACGCCATTGCCCATTCCGGGAAAGGAGTTGTGCCACAGTATATTGCCATTAAAATCTATTTTAAAAATAGTCATGGACAAGCAAATCCCACAGGTAGCACAAGGAGGATAGCTTGGCAGGTCTTGTGGGGCCGACAACATGATAAAAATAAATCCATCTGGCCTACTGACAATTTTTTCAAAATTTGAAGGCGTAGTCGATAAATAATCCCAGGCAGTCGTCCCATTATTGCCATTGTTAACCCATGGCAATGAGCCAAAATTGGTATAGGTTTTTTGCAATTTTTTGGTTCCAGTGGGTGAAAAATAAGTAAAAGTCGGATAATTGACGCTTCCAGAATCGTCTCTTTCTGCCAGGCCGGCCACTGCTATTTCCCCATTTGGCCCAACGGCCAATGATGCGCCCAGGCTTTGGTTTTTGGGCAAGATGATTTGGTGGCCCCATAAACTATCCCCGTTCTGGTCAGTTTTTACAATATATACGGGGTCATCCATGCCAATAGGCGCATAAACAAAGCCTACTGCAACGAAACCATTGTCCGGCGTTTCGGTTACATCATAAAATTCCAAGGTATATTTATTGGCAAAAGGTTTTTGCCATATTAGATTGCCATAGGAATTCGTTTTTACAAGGTAGCCTGCCTGTGTAAAATTGTTGTTCGCCGCAAACGAATTTGAAGAGCCTGCCGCAATAAAACCGCCATCTGATGTAGAGCGTACTACCTGGAACACATCCTGATAAACCCCACCATAATTTTTATACCAGGCAAGGTTCCCGTTTTTATCGCATTTTTGAATAAAACCCTGCTGCCCCTGGTTCGCACTTGTACTTGTATAGCCACCAAACATATACCCACCATCGGCAGTTTCTTCAAAAGACCTGAGGATTTCTCCATAGCGGTCTCCATAAAGCTTTATGCCTGAAGTACTAGGGTTCGCGGTTGATGATTCAGGCGCTTTGCTGCAGCCAAGGCATACCAAGAACAGGCAGATAAAAATACTTATGTTTTTTTTAATCCCCATCAATGACAAAGAAAATCAATATTTATTTAAACGCCAAATAATTATGAAAAGAGTAAATAGTGAAATTGAATTCGTAATTCCTCCTCCTTCGCTAAAGCTTCGGCGGACAATGTAATTCGTAATTATTTAGAGGTTCCCGTTCGCATCGGTTTTCACGAACAATATCCGGTTCCCGTTTTTCCCTTCACCAAATGCATTCGTATAGCCAACAAACGCATACCCACCATCGGCAGTGGGTATTGCATAATTAAATTCGCCATTGTATTTTGTATCAAAAACCTTATCCCATACTTTATTTCCATTTGCATCAATCTTAAGCGCATATGGATAATTGACCGTATAACCGGTTTTTTGCATGCTTCCGCAAATGATAAATCCACCATCATTACACGGGGAAATACAATATTCGTTGACAGAGCCTTCTGCGGATGGAAATGTATTTTTCCAAGTGATATTCAGGTTATTATCTGCTTTTATGACAATGGGATATGAATTATTACTATTCCAGTCCGTCCTCGCTCCAAGAAATATTTCAGATGAATCAGGACCTTTAATCTGGAATTCGGGATAATCTTCAATGCTTTGGTTGCCGCTATCAATGATGGTTTGGATCACCGGCCCTTTTTTGGGTATCCTCGCTATAAATAATTTTGCATTGTCATCATAGGTCCAATTGTTCCTCGTGTATTTATCCCCGCAGATATCGTATGCTCCTGAGCCAGTAACCCCATATACAAAATATTGCAGTACCTGCCCATTCAGCCTGGTATCATGAAATGAATCAATTCTCAGGTATTTTAAATTTTGATCAAATACAAGGGTGGAATTTCCTGAATCTCTCCAACCAATCCAACCACCACAATAAGGAACGACATAGTTGGAGCCGGTTTGAAAAATTGGGCCATTGAACCAATTGGTGCCACCACTGGAAACCTGATAAGCCTGTATAACATTACCAGAAGTATCAATATTGGTAATGTTTAATCCACCCTGGAGGTTGAAAAGGTTCGGGCCTAACTTAGTTGCCCACCAATGCGGACTGATTCCCGGGTTAAGGTTAAACCAGTATTCAGGCATTATTTTCATCCATTCCTGGTTCCCAGACTTATCGGTCCTGATCAAAACCGGTCTTCCCGCACCTTCACTGCCAATGATCAAAAAGCCGCCATCAGGCATTTGCTCTGTATATGTTGCCTGGGTAGCAGAATCAGCCTGGTAAGTCTTCATAAAAAAAGCTGAAGTGGATGGGGGGATTTCTTTTTTGCACGAAAGCATTAACCATCCAGCCATGGTTAAAAATAATAGCAAAAGCAGGCTATTTATTTGCATCAATGATCTTTCCATTTTGATCTATATTCATCAGCCCGAAATAAGTAGTCGTACTAGCGCCCGCAGAAACAAGATTAACCCCTACCGCAAAGTTATTGCCAATGGGTATGGCACCCGCTGCCCATATGTTATATTCGCTTACCGGTAAAAAATTCTCCCATAATTTACTGCCGTTCGCATCCGTATTCAGAAGCCAGGTAGAGCTAATGCCGGCAGGATCAATAGTACCGCCTGATATTAACAAGCCGCCAACGGCATTATTGCTTATGCTATTCATGAATGCGCTTCCGTTTTTGCCAACAAAGTGCTGCTGTTTCCATTGAATATTACCTTTAAAATCCACTTTGAAAATCATAATGGAGTTTGGTCCCACTGCCTCAAGGTTCACCACTAAAATATATCCATCAGGCCTGCTTATTATTTTTTCAAGGCTCGAGGTAGTTGCATAATTATAATATCCTGAATTGATTACAGAACCCCACATTTTATATTCCGGAAAAGGATTGTTTACATTCTGATAATCAAGGAACCCGCCGTTATTATTTAACAATATAAATGATGGGTAATGCGTGTTCAAATCCCCAACGGTATCAGATTTTACCACATATCCCGCTATAGCAATATCGTCATTTGCCCCTGTTGTTACTGATGTACCGAAGCTCTGGTAGGAATTAGGATATAATTGTTTCGGCGGCCACAATGTTTTGCCATTATTATCGACTTTTACAACATAGGTAAAATTATCATTTCCATTATCGTAAATCCCTACTGCCACAAACCCATGATCAGGCGTTTCCGTTACATCAAAAAAACGATCGTCATAAATACCTCCAAAAGTTCTTTGCCATAAGGTATCGCCATTCGCATTCATTTTTACCAGGTAACAGTCTTCATGGGCATCGCCCCGAATGGCACCATTGCCGTATGACTCGGTTGTTCCGGCAGCTATAAAACCGCCATCAGATGTTACATGCACCACATTGAAAATGTCGAGGGATTTCCCTCCGTAAGTTTTTTTCCAAATCACATTGCCGTATTTGTCCGTCTTCTGTATAAAGCCCTGCTGGGCCATTCCTGCACTTGAGTTTGTGTATCCGCCAAACATAAACCCGCCGTCAGCAGTCGGTTCGAATGAGTTCAGGAAATAGCCATCCTGGTCTCCATAAATCCGGATAGCAGAAGAAGTGGGATTGGCACTAGTATTTATCTCAGTTTTTTGGCACGATGAGAACAATGCAAAAGGTGCAATGCTCAAAAAAAGAATATTTTTACCCCAATCCACAGACAAAGAAAATCAATATTTTCCTTAACGCCAAATAATTATGGAAAGAGTGAATGGCAAATGGTGAATTGTAAATAGGGAACATAGAATTGCAATTCGTAATTCTTAATTCTTAATTGAATTAAAGGTTCCCGTTCGCATCGGTTTTGATGAACAATATCCTGGTGCCTAAAAGCTGGTTACCAAAACCGTTGGATGATCCAAGGAATGCGTAACTACCATCATTTAGTTCTCTTGCGTAATACAAAACACTGTTCCCCGAAGCTGAAAATGTTTTTTCCCATAATTTGTTCCCGTTTTGATCGATCCTTAAAACATAAGGCTGATTGTTTTGATAAGCCGTATTCCCTATTTGCCCCACCATAATTGCCCCACCATCACTGCATAAAGTCATATTGTATAGTCTTGATGAACTATTGCCGACAGGAAATTCATATTGCCAGGCAACATTCAGGTTTTTATCCATTTTTATGACCAATGGATGCCACCGGGCTGGTCCATTATCTTCCCTGAGGCAAAGCAATAGAATTCCTGAATCACTTGTATTTGTTGACCATTGCACTCCGTCAGAGTATCTTTTATCACCACTGTCAATAATGGTCTCAATAGCCTTGCCAGATGCGGAAATCTTAGCAGCGAAAATTTTGGTAGGATTGCCCCATGCCCAATATTTCCTCGGGAATTTGGTGCCTGAGATAACATAATCGCCGGATAATGAAATACTATTCAAAAAGAATCCGAGGGTTTTACCTCCAAGCGTTGAATCCGGGAATGAATCTACCCTTTGCTGTTTAAGGTTATTATCAAAAACATAAATTTTGTTTACAGAAGGAGCGCCTGAAGCTTGGCCGTTACAAAAAGGGGCAATATAATTTTGGCCATCCTGTATCATAACACCAAAATTCCAGGCGTTTATGCCCGCCGTATCGTTTATATTGCCAAATGTATCCAGTAAGGTAAACGTGCCATTGTATTGTGCCAGAAAATGACCTGGATCTTTGGTATTAAAGGCATTCCATGTACCTTGATTTGGGTTTAATGGGCCTGGGAAACGATATTTTTGAATCACTTTTTGCCATCTAAGGTTTCCGGATTTATCAGTCCGGATCAAAAGTGGCCGCCCAGCGCCTTCGGTTGATACAATAATAAATCCACCGTCAGCCATTTGCTCCAGGGTTACCGATTCAGCTGAAGAATCGGTCTGATAGGTTTTAATAAAAGTGCCTGCTTTGGATACATTTGCTGCTTTTTTGCAGGAACTGAATTGGCAAAGTGCCAACAGTAAACAGATAAAAAGACGGTATTTATTATTTGCCATTCCCAAGGATGTTACCATTTTGATCTGTTGTTAAAAACCCAAAAAAATTGGCGATATTCAAATGGGTTGAGCTTAAATTAACACCCATAGCATAAGAGCTGCCTACAGGTATTACCCCGGCCGCAAATGCATTAAATCCTTGCACCGGTATATCGGTTTCCCATAATCTATTCCCGTTTGGGTCCGTGTTCAGCATCCAGCCATGGTTTTTCCCGGATTCATCAACTGTAACGCCTGAAATGAGCAAGCCCCCTTGAGGATTATTGACGGCATCATTCATAGAAGCAGTGCTAAGTCCCTTAAATTGTTGGTTCCATAAGATATTGCCGGTAATATCTACTTTAAAAAGCATCAATGAATTTTGTGGTGCGGATAGGTTTACTGCAAAAATATATCCATCGGGCTGACTTATTATTTTCTCGGCACGAAAAGAATTTGCATAAGCAGGAACCAGTCCGCCCCAGCTTTTATATTCTGGAAAAGGAAGCGCACTTGTGATGCCTGACTTGTCAAGGGGGACTCCAGTGGGCGACAACAGGATAAAAGATGGATAATCAATTCCCTGATCAGTAGCTAATGTGGATTTGACGATATAACCCGCCACTGCTATGTCTCCATTCGCACCCACGGCAACAGAGGCCCCCAGGGCGGAGAAAAACCCCTGATAATATTCCCTGGTCCACAATTTATTTCCGTTCTGATCTGTTTTTACGATATACACGCAATCACCATAAGCAGGATCATCTATAAACCCAACGGCCACGAACCCCTTGTCAGGCGTTTCAGCAACGTCAAAAAACTGATCAGCATAAATACCCCCAAAAGTTTTTTGCCAGAGAGTATCACCATTGGCATCTGTTTTCACCATGTACGCATCCCAATAATAATCCTGGCGCGTTGCACCGTGGCCATAAGAGTTCGTAGCGCCAACCCCGATGAAACCACCGTCTGATGTGGCGTGTACTTCCATGAACAGGTCTTCCAGTGGTCCACCATAATTTTTGTACCAGACCACATTCCCGTTCTTGTCTGTTTTTTGGATAAAGCCCTGCCCGGCATCGCTTGGGCTATTGTTTGTGGCCCCGCCAAACATATAGCCACCATCGGGCGTTGCCTCAAAAGAAAACAGGAGGTTACCATCATTATTGCCATAAAAGCGGATGGCAGAGGAAGTAGGATTTGCAGTGGTATCTACGGTCGCTTTTTGACACGATGAGAACAATGCAAAAGATGCAATGCTCAAAAAAAGAATATTTTTACCCCAATCCACAGACAAAGAAAACCAATATTTATCTTAATGCCAAATAATTATGAAAAGAGTGAATGGTAAATAGTAAATGGTAAATGGGGCTCCGCATTCGTAATTCCTAATTCTTAATTCTTAATTGAATTAAAGGTTCCCGTTCGCATCCAGCTTTACAAACAAAACCCCACTCCCGTTTTTACCATTGCCAAACGAGTTGGTATAGCCAATGATGGCGTATCCTCCGTCTGCTGTTTTTATACCCGTAAAAAACTGACCGCTGACTGAGGATATTGTCTTATCCCATTGTTTATTGCCATTAGCGTCAATTTTCATGACATAGGGCTGGCTGTTAACTGCTGCTGGCGTCCCAATATACCCGCACAAGAGATAACCACCGTCACTGCATTGAGAGGCATCTCCGAAAACCAATGCACTTTTATCCACATGATATTCTTTTTCCCAGCTAAGTTTAGCATTATTATCAAATTTCATAACAACAGGATAAAAGGTATTTGTTAAGTTATCCTGGCGGGAAACAGGAACTAATATTCCTGAATCAGCGGTTTGAAGAGGCCATTGTGTGATATCGGAATGTCTGAGGTCCCCGGTGTCAACCATGGTTTCAATGATTGGGCTTCCGGGTTTTATAATAGCGGCATAAACCTTATGATTATCCCTGAAGGTCCAGTTTTTTCTTGGGAATACTTCTCCGCTTATTTTTATACTTCCGTTAGGTTTATAATCATAGACAAAAAAACCGATATTCTTGCCTCCAATATCAACATCAGGAAATGTAGAAGCCTGAAGGTTTTTAAGATTTTTGTCATACGCATAAACATAATTATTGGATGGACTACTGGAACTTAGCCCATCACATACGCCCACAAAATAATTTGTAGCGTTGGCCAATAAGGGACTGATAGTATATGTCGAAAGCCCGGGATAAGTACTTAGCAAATTGGTTTGGTTCAAAATATTCCCAAGGTTATCAGTTTGCGTAAAAACAGCCCCGCCTTGCATGATAAGGTGGTATGGATCAGGATCATTGTAAATATCCCATTCCCCGGCATAATAAAAGCACAAATAATTATTTATCGTTTTCTGCCAAAGCTTGTTGCCATATTGATCTGTTTGAATCAATACAGGACGCCCAGCTCCCTCGTCGGCACCAAGGAGAAAATCACCATTCGGGAATTGTTCCACACTCACAGCCTGGGTGGAAGAATCCGTGGCATAAGTCTTAATAAAAGTCTTAGCAGTGGATGGAGCAGTATTAGTCCCTTTCTGACATGATCCCAAAATGGATACCATTAATGCGATCCTCAAAATGGTTTTTATACTATTTACTGCTTTCAAGAATTTTTCCATTTTGGTCTGTAAATAATAGGCCGAAAAGATCTGGCTGAAAGGTATTAACCGGGCTAAGGTTCAACCCCAAAGCATAGGTATTCCCCATTGCTACAACACCGGAAGCCCAGAAGGTATAACCGCTGATCGGAACATGAGACTCCCATATTTCATTGCCGCTTGCGTCCGTGCACAGGAGCAATGTATGATGGATGTTAGATGTATCGGTTGTTCTACCTGATATTAAAAAGCCGCCGGTAGAATTTATAGTAATATCATTCAATGCGCATCCTGCCAAACCGGTAAAATGCTTGCTCCATTTTACATTTCCGCTAATATCTACCTTAAAAAGTTCAATTGAATTTACGGCCCCTGATATATTTACTGCAAAAATAAACCCATCAGAAACCGCGATTATTTTTTCGGGATTATAAATGATTTCGTACTCAGGAATTTGTGTTCTCAGATCGGGCATGTAGCCAAAGCTGGAATAAATCTGAAAGGGTGAATTCAAATATATACCCTTTGGGTTCAATAGTATAAAAGCGGGATAATGAATGTACTGCTCAGATGACAGATCAGATTTAACATGATAGCCAGCTATGCCAATATTTCCGTTTGATGCTACACAAACGGAGGCGCCAAAACTAAAATAATCATTTGGGAATAACGTATGAGACCATAAAAGATTACCATTCTGGTCTACTTTCACCACATAAGTTGAATTGCCATGAGATACAGTGTTATAAATGAACCCAACCGCTACAAACCCATTGTCAGGTGTTTCGGCCACATCAAAAAATCGGTCAACATAATTTCCACCAAAAGTTTTTTGCCAGACTACCGTTCCATTTCCATCTGTTTTCACGAGGTAACAATCAGCATTATAGTCCTTTAATCCATTTCCATAAGAGGTGGTGCCTCCCGCAGCAATAAAACCCCCATCAGAAGTAGGATGCACGGCATTAAACAAGTCCCAGTTTGCTCCTCCGTATTGTTTGTACCATTTTATGTTCCCGTTCTTATCCGTCTTTTGAATAAAACCTTTTGAGGTCTGGACTGAATCAGAAAGGGTATAGCCGCCAAACATGATCCCGCCATCAGCCGTTGGCTGACATGACATCAGAAAATTGCCATACGAATTTCCATAAATCTTTACACCAGAGGTGGAAGAGTTGGCAGCTTGATTTACCGGAACTTTGGAGCAGGAGAGGCATAAAAACCCCAGACCTATCGTGTAAAATAATATCTGTTTTCTAAAAACCACAGACAAAGAAAACTATTATTTTGCTAAGCACCAAATAATTGAGAAAGAGTAGATGGCATTTTGGAAATTGGGAATATCCTTTTTTCAGACAGTAATAATCAATATCAATGCAATTATCGCCGGCAATGCCTGAATAAAAAATATTCTTCTGGTAACCGTAACAGCGCCATAAATCCCAGCCACAGCAACACAGATCAAAAAGAACGTCCCCACATTCTTAGCCCAAACCATATCCGAAATAAACAAAGACCATATCAAACCGGTTGCCAGAAACCCATTATATAATCCCTGGTTCCCGGCCATAACTTTTGTGCTTTCAAAAGATTCTTTGGTTAACGATTTGAAAACCTTGGGACCACGGGTAGTCCATGCAAACATTTCTAAGTACAGAAAGTAAAGGTGCAAAAATGCGATGAATCCAATGAGGCATTTGATGAGAATAAGCATATTGATGATATTTGAAAGACAAATATAGGGGATTGAATTTAAACCTATAAGGTTTTAAAAACCTTATAGGTTTGTGCGATATTTGATCTTCCAACCTTTGCCAACCTATCATCGTCTATGTTAATTCATATCAGCCTGCCATGAAGCCAAGCAAAGATAAAATAAACGAATACTTCGTCCTCACCATCAGGTTCTTACTGGCTCTTGTTTTCTTGAATTATGGGATTGCAAAGCTTGTAGGTGGTCAGTTTGGAATATCAGCAAAGGATGCAATGCTACCGGTAAAAGACCTTGGCCTTTTTAAACTTTTCTGGTACTTAATGGACCAAAACCCTTTTAAGGTTTTTATTGGGGTATTCCAGATCATTACCGCTGTATTTATATTGATAAACAGGGCGATGCTGATAGGTTTATTCTTGTTTCTCGTCATTGTTGTTAACATCCTGATAATGGACATTACCTATCTGAAAATGCCTGGATTTTATGATATTTTGACATGGTATATCCTACTGGATATCTATGTGTTATATTATTACCGGGTTCGGTTTATCAATGCCTGGACAATTCTCACGGCAAAGTTTGTGTTTGTAAATAAATATTCATGGTGGGTATATCTGACACTTCCGCTTGCTGCAATCCTGCTTGGAGGTATTTTGATATTTGTTCCGAGGGTATTATATCTCCTTATCACAAATCCTCATGAATTGTCAGTTGATTTAAATTTGATGGTGAATGATGTGAAATTGGCTGTCAGTAAGGTTCGTAATTGAAATCCTTTATTTCCGTTAACTCCATTACTGCCGACTGTTCCTATCTTTGCCGCATGGAGTTTAAAAATAAAACCGTCATTATTACCGGGGCGTCATCTGGCATCGGTCAGGCATGTGCGCTGGCCTTTGCAAAGGAAGGATGTAATCTTGCCCTGGCTGCGAGGAATCTCGAAAACCTTGCACATACGGCATCAGAGTGTGAAAAACTGGGCATAAAAGTTATTGTTGTCCAGACAGATGTGGCGATAGAAGAAGATTGCAAAAACCTGATCGATCAAACAATTAGAACTTTTGGAGGAATAGATATACTCATCAATAATGCCGGCATGACTATGAGAGCTTTGTTTTCAGAAATGGATCTTTCTGTTTTGAAGCGCGTCATGGATGTGAATTTTTGGGGAACTGTTTATTGTACCAAATATGCACTACCATCTTTGCTTAAATCAAAGGGTTCTGTAGTTGGTATTTCCTCAGTTGCGGGATACAAAGGTTTGCCGGGAAGAACCGGTTATTCAGCATCTAAATTTGCGATGAATGGGTTCCTGGAAGTATTGAGGATAGAAAACCTCAAAACCGGGCTTCATGTATTGATCTGTGCCCCCGGATATACTGCCTCCAATATCCGCAATACGGCACTTACCAAGGATGGAAGCATTCAATCTGAATCACCCCTGGATGAAAAGAAACTTATGCAACCTGAAGAAGTTGCTTCTTCCATTGTGAATGCCATCAAAAAAAGAAAGAATGTATTAATCCTGACAACATTGGGCAAGTTTACGGTGTTATTGAATAAGTTCTTTCCGAAGTTTATGGATATGATGGTTTACAACACCATAGCCAAAGAAAAGGATAGTCCGTTTAAATAGAAAATGAAATAAAGAAATAAAAAGAAACCGCAAAGAGCGCAAAGGCTTCACAGAGTACGCAAAGAACAACTCTGTGTTCTTTGCGATACCTCTGCGTTCTCTGCGGTTACCTTTTGAAGCTATATTATAATGCTACAAACCATACAACGATATACTGCAGATGCTATGGCCGACTTATACAGTGTGGCCATGAACCCATCTGATATTCAGATACAACCTACACGGAAAGAATTTACCGGAGACTTTACAGTCGTGATTTTCCCGCTCACCCGATTTTCAAAAGAAGACCCTCCGAAAACAGCCACCAGCATCGGCGAATACCTGAAAACCAATATCCCTGAAATAAAAGGTTTTGATATTGTAAAAGGTTTTTTGAATTTATTGTTGAATGATGAATTCTGGTACAACTACCTGGCATCGGCAACCAATAATTGGGAACAGGCTAAGAATAAACAAACCATTATGGTGGAGTATTCTTCGCCGAATACCAATAAACCGTTGCACCTTGGTCACATCAGGAATAATTTATTAGGCTATTCAGTTGCAAATATCCTGAAAGCCAGGGGCCACAATGTCATCAAAGCAAACCTGGTAAATGACCGTGGTATCCATATCTGCAAATCCATGATCGCATGGCTGAAATATGGCAATGGAGAAACCCCGCAAACCTTTGGCCTGAAAGGTGATAAGCTGGTTGGGAAATATTATGTGGAATTTGATAAAGCGCTCAAAGGCCAGGTCTATGCATTAGAACAACTTGACAAAGTTGACAAAGAAGAAGCCGCCAAAAAAGCACCTCTCATGATCGAAGCCCAGGAAATGCTGCAAAAATGGGAAGCAGGAGATCCTGAAACCATACGCATCTGGAAAATGATGAACGGTTGGGTGTACGAAGGTTTTGAACAGACTTATAAATCCCTTGGAGTTGATTTTGATAAAACCTATTACGAAAGCCAGACATATTTACTTGGAAAAGACATTGTAAATGATGGACTTGCCAAGGGTGTATTTACCAAAAAAGCTGACGGTTCGGTTTGGATTGACCTGACGGGAGAAGGCCTCGATGAAAAACTGGTTTTGCGTAAAGATGGTACATCCGTTTATATTACCCAGGATATGGGAACAGTGATGGAACGGTTCAGGGAATACAACCTGGACAAGATGATCTATGTGGTTGGAAATGAGCAGGAATACCATTTTAAAGTATTGAAACTGATATTTAAAAAATTCGGTGAAAAATGGTGGGATCAATTGTACCATTTGTCTTATGGAATGGTGGAACTCCCCAGCGGAAAAATGAAATCCCGGGAAGGAACCGTAGTAGATGCAGACGACCTGATAGAAGAAATGCTGGAAACGGCTGAAAAACAAACGCGGGAACTCGGAAAAATAGAAGGACTGTCAGAAACCGAGCAACAAGACCTGTTTTACAAAATCGGGATGGCAGCATTAAAATTCTACATCCTGAAAGCAGACCCCAAAAAGCAGATGATGTTTGACCCAAATGAATCTATTGATTTTCTAGGGTTTACCGGGCCTTTTATTCAATATACATACACCCGTATCAAATCTATTTTCAGGAAAGCGGAAACCGATGGAATTTCGACTTCCCCTCAGAGTCTCCCGCAGGGGACTCTGAGGAACCCTATTCAAGGCCTAGAAAGAGAACTGCTTCAACTACTCTACCGCAAAAATTCCATTCTCGAGGATTCAGAAACAAACCTCTCCCCTGCACTAATGGCGAACTATATATATGAGCTTGCCAAAACATATAATAAATTCTATCACGATCATAAAGTATTGGCTGAACCCGATGCGGACATCCGGAATTTCAGGTTAATGCTGTCGCAGAAAACAGGGGATACTATTTTAGCGGGCATGGCTTTGCTTGGCATAGAAATGCCTGAGAAGATGTAAAACTATTTAGGTCTTCATTTCGTATATTTGTTTTGAACTTTGCGTCTTAGAGCCTTAGTGGCAAGTATTAGAGCCACAAAGTCACAAAGACGCTAAAAGGATAAAAATTAATATCAAAATGAAAATTTCAAATCTTCTCGTCATCTCTGGTTTGCTGCTGGTATATACTGCCTGTGCCAACCGCAATTCCAACGCGGCATCTGACATCCCAGCAAATACCCATCCTCAACCTGTCTATTCAGGTAAAACCGAAAAAGCCACCTTCGCACTTGGCTGCTTCTGGCATTCTGAAGAGATGTTTGCAGAATTAAAGGGAGTCATTGATGCCGTTCCCGGATATTCTGGCGGCAACAAACCCAATCCCAGTTATGAAGATGTTTGTACAGGAACCACGGGCCATGCCGAATCTGTAGATGTGACTTATGACCCTACGATAATCACCTATAATCAATTACTTCAGGTATTCTTTGCAGAACATGACCCTACAACACCCAATTATGCAGCACCTGACGAAGGAACCCAATACAGGTCGGTGGTATTTTACAGAAACGATGACCAGAAACAACAGGCTGATAAATATATACAGCAACTAACGGCTTCCAAGAAATATAACAATCCGATCATTACGCAGGTAGTACCTTTTACCAATTTCTACCAGGCGGAAGATTATCATTTACACTATTTCCGCAAGCACCCAAACCAGGGTTATATTGCTGGCGTCACGCGCCCTGAGATCGAAAAATTCAGGAAGGACTTTAAGGATTGGTTGAAATAGGCGGGATTCATTTTACAATCCCGCCCCCCCTCAAAATCTCACCAGCCTTTGGCCCTTCAATAAAGATCAAATCAATAATACTAAGGTTTGCTAAAAAGCCATATCTTTCTGTAAAAGCCTGCTGATAAGGCCTTGCTACAAAATGATCATCGTGTGCATTGAACCTTTCTTTTGGATGGATTTTACTTTTGTAATTATTGTATCCAGTTTCCCTTGCGTCAGAAACAAACTGAAGCTGTTGGAGATCAATTTTCAGCATCTTCATAATGAGTATCAACAAACCCTTGTTAAAATCAAACAGGCTATCATACTTAGTGCTATAAAACATCCCAAATTTGTGAGCATAATGCTCAAAAAAAACTGTTTTGCCATAAGCTGATTTAATACTTTGCCAATGCTGGTGCTGCCAGTGGGTATGGTTGTCAATCAGGATCTCTTTGATGGGCAAGCGTCTCCGCGATTGGTGGACTGGTACTATCAGATCAATAGGGCCATTCGCCCCTGCTATGGTGCAGCGGTTCCGGTAACTTTGCTTTTCAAAAGACTCCATGTCATCTATAATGACATGATCAAAACCATAAAATTTGCTCATATATTGAACACAAGGCAGGTACTGAAGTTCTAAGAGAATATTCATGATTGGATTCGAGCGCAATAATAGCCTTTTTTGCCTGTGTCTGGCTCGTAAATGATAAATTTGCAGGCTATTAATTCTACACTTTTGAATTTTATTCTCAATATCCTTCTGTACGGCATCGCATCATTACCTTTTCGGTTGCTGTACCTGCTGTCGGATTTTTTGTATTTTGTTGTTTATTATATCATTAGGTATAGGAGAGATATTGTAGAAATGAACCTGAAAAATGCCTTTCCTGATAAAACCGAAAAGGGAATAAAAGCCATATCCAAACAGTTTTTTAAAGACCTCGCCGACCTGGCTTTAGAAACCATCAAGATCCTTAAAATCACCCCGGAAGAACTTCAGAAAAGGATTTATTTTGCGGAAAGTGAGGCGTTGAAAAAGTATTTTTC
>Ga0207007_1188_pt1 | contig 16608 bp, 13 predicted proteins | sample Alteio_BWMinCont_85_FD_153487 | JGI IMG/M metagenome (GOLD analysis project Ga0207007, IMG submission 153487) | Enriched cells from forest soil in Barre Woods Harvard Forest LTER site, Petersham, Massachusetts, United States -... | ecosystem: Environmental > Terrestrial > Soil > Temperate forest >...
CAGAATAACTCACAAATGTCCATCCTGAAGGGATTGTATCCGTAACTATTACACCCGTTGCCGGATCAGTTGAAGGACCATTGTCTTTTGTTTTGACCGTAATGGTTACAGTATCTCCATAACTATAGCAAGTTGGCGCTGTTTGCGTGACACTCATATCAATATCAAAAAAAAGCGACTGACAGGTGGTTCTTGGTCCACATGGCGTTAGCACCGCATTAAAATAGATCCGTATCCCATTTGAGTAATCTGTACCTGACGCTGCACTGAAATCATGCCCCCCCACAAAAAACATCATACTTCCGGCATTCGATGTAGATAGAATTTTTGCTGCAGATGCCGACATGTGATCGTACTTGTGAGAACCGGATGCAGGCGTACCGTTGTCAACAGTAATGTATCCATTGTTTTTAAACACCGATGCAGGGTTTGAACCCGCGGGAGTAAGGTACCATGTTTGTAAATAAGACCCGGGAATATTAAGCGTATTAAAGGAACCAAGGTACTGATTATAAGCTACATCAGGATTGGGATAAGACAAGGTTGTGTTTGTATTGTCAAGCGTTATCCCCTCAGTAGTCTGAAAAAAGCCTGGTGTACTGCCACCATTAAGGAAATTTTCATACGTCAACACGCCTTCGCATTGTGCCAGAAAATTGCCGCCAAAATCAAGGAACTTCTGGATACTATCGAGGTTGGCCTGTACTGCAGAGGCATTATGTGGTTGGGTAGCAATGGTATAGCAGCCCGTCATAAGCGTATGGCCTGAAAGGGTTGTATAATTCGTAGTAGGCGCATTAACATCAGTAAGATATCCAGTATGGATAGAACCATTGCCGGCGTCATTCAAAACGGCAATACTGGGGGTTTGTGTCAGCAGATATCTCTGATCAGCAGTGACCGCCGCGGTTGTCCTGTAAATATTTAATTTGGTTTTGGTAAGACCCGTGCTGCTGGCAGCTACTTTGGCATTAAAGGTATTAATGATTGCCCGTATCCCTGTAGTATCTCTTGGAAAAATCACCATTGGGCCACCTCTTAGGTTGTAAGTTGCTGTGCTTCCTGATGTTGGCAGGATCTGTTGCATTGAAGACGTAAAATCTATGCCGTCTTTTGCCTTGCCCGCTTTAATAAACCAATGAATTCCGGTTCTATTATCAAGGATGGTCAAAATAAGCCCGTAAGCATTTACATTGAATAGCTGCTTCCCGCTTTTTGTATAATAGTTCAATGAATCCATTGGTATCACGAATGATCCCACGGGAATGGCAACCATGTTAGACGATGGATTGGCGAGGTCATTTTGTGCATGAGTTTTCCCGGGCTTCAAAGTGACAAACAATAACAGGAGAAATATTTTTCCATAAAATTTCCAGCCGGGAGTGAAAATGCCGGACAATCTTATAAATAATTGATTGCGACATTCCAGGTCTGGAAATAATTCAGATAATATATTTCTGTTTTGTGCCAATATTTTAATTATCAGTGCAATACGGTTACGTTTCCATTCAGATAATAATGCCTCCCGTCTGTAGCTTCTGCATCTATCAGGTAAATATACACACCTTCCATTACTACTTCCCCTTTAAATGTGCCATCCCATGCATCATAAACATGATATGATTCGAAAAGCTTTTCACCCCATCGGTTGAATATCATCATGTGAATGTTTTTCAGGTTAAAACCTACCGCTCTAAAGGAGTCATTGATCCCATTTCCATCAGGCGTAAATACATCCGGAACATATATCATAGCTTGATACGAGATGTTGATATTCTCTATCGCAGTATCCACACAACCGAATTGATTCACGGCTATAAGCTTTATGGTTGCAGACCCCTTTTCGCCAAATGAAATCTGAGGTGAGGACCTTGCCCCTCCTATCGCCGGCTGATTGGTAATATACCATGTCCAGTCGGTTGCATCTTTTCCGGTATAGTTCAAAACGACGGGTTCATTCACTATCGGATCATGGGGTGTGTATGTAAAAGATGCCACTGGCGCAGGATGTACTTTTATTGTAAATGAGGCCGTATCGGTTTCGCATACATTTGTTCCGATCACCCGGAATGTCGTATTCGTATCCGCGAGTTTGGCATATATATTACTTGTTGTCTGGCCCGTATTCCATTGATAAGAAGTGGCCCCGCTTGCATACAACCAAACCGGTTCGCCAACACACTGTTGTGCTGGACCAAAAATACTCAGATGCATTTTCGGGTTCACGACTACTGAAGTACGGACAGTGTCCCCCCAGCAACCAGTCCTGTTTTGCTCAACGACTTTTACCTGGTATATACCGGGCGTATTGCACCAGGCAACAACGATTGAATCGGCGTGAACGTTATCTGAAACTATCGTTCCGCAGTCCACACTCCAGAAATAAGTGGACCCGGGCGTCGGGATTACTTTGTACACCTTAGTCTGCGAAAAAGCACAGACTGTATCGTTAGCCTGTGCTTTAACTTTAATGCTGAAATTCAGCAAAAGCATGATAATTAATATGTAATGCAGTAATCTCATTCAATTAATCAGATGACATGTACGGCGGAACCTGCCCCACTGGACAGGTTCCCAGATCAAATCTAATCATGAAAAATCAGCCCTCTCAATTAATGATGGAATATTGCTGACGTAGTAGGTTTTGGATTGACCACTACCACATGGCTTCCACTACCGGACACAGTTCCGGTACATCCAAATTTATTGCTTACTGCGGTTATGGTATATGTTGTACTTGCGGCCAGTACGCCCGTATTTATCGTATATGGATTAGCCGAAATATTGGTAAGAGATGTAGATGTAGTTCCATCGCTATATGTAAAATTCCATGGGCCTATCCCTGTAAAAGATACCTGGAAGCTTGAACCCGTATTGTTCCAACATAAACTGTCAACCCCTACAAGTGCTGCAGTTGGCAATGGCATCCGGTACACGGCAAGCTTTTGTGTATCGCCAACGCAACCGTGACTGTTCACTTCAACCACCTTAATGGTATCCGTGCCTGGAGTAGTTGACCAATCTACTGTGATACTGTCGGTGTTGTTACCGCTTGCGATGGTTCCATTAGGGACGGTCCAGTGATAAACTGATCCTGCGGTGTGATTAACGTAATAAGATGCACCGGTTTTTCCTGCGCACACGGTGTCAGGACTTGAGGTGCTTTGAGCACGGAGGGTACTTGCATACAGTGTCATGGCAAGGACCGTGAGGCCGAAAAGTAATTGCTTCGATTTCATGTGATTTGGTTTAATAAGTTTGAAAAATATTATTGAAGTTTAAGTTTACAAGGTTTTACGAAAAAAAAGCAAAGCCAAAGAGAAAATGGCATCCTCCTCAGCGAGGTGTAAAGTTAAAAACTTTTTTTTGGACTGGGAAATGTCGCCGTTTTTCTTGAAGCCCGTAACATCTCGTTGCGATATAATTCTTGACTTTGACAAGGCAATGCCATTGCTTGATTTTGTGGTTTTCATAAATTATTTAAATTTTTAGCCCCGAATATGGCCCTGGCAGGTTTCCATATCCAGGACAAAGAAACGACTATAAACCTCCCCCCGGTAGAATTAAAAAAATGATTGGTTTGTAGTTAAATTAACTACAAACCCTGATGTTTTGGTCGGTTCACCAATGCGCAATCAACTTCACTCCAGGTTTGGCAAAAATTGTCACATTATATTGTACCGCTTTTGAGCAACCTGACGTAGTGACTTCCGTAACAGTTATTATCCCGGTGCCAGGACCATTCCAATCGACAGAAATAGTGTGAGTTCCTTGTCCGGTTTGCATAGTTCCTCCCGAAGTCGTCCATGAATATGTATCTCCTGAATTTGAAGCCGTTGTGTAAATATTGCCGCTTGTATTTTCGCAAGTTGAATTGTTACCTGAAATGGCTGGATTGGGTAGCGGATTGACCATAATCGTAGCAGAGTTGGCTTTCACACATCCACTGGAATTGGTTTCAGTAAGGGTATAGGTTGTTGTGAGTATGGGAGAAACAGTGGGATTTGATGAAGTGGATGTAAAACCTGATGGCGAACTTGTCCATGAATAGGTACTCCCCCCAATTGCTGATCCACCAATGGGTAAAGATGCGCCGACACAAATTGCAGTGTTTGCAATTACCGAAGCAGCTGGTAAGGCATTAACAGTAATTGCAACTGAATTAGATTTTGAGCACCCTGTGAGCGTAATTATTTCGGTAAGGGTATAGGTTGTGTTAATAACCGGAGTAACTGAGGGATTTGAAGAAGTGGCCGTAAAACCCGAAGGAACGCTGACCCATGAATAAGTATGCCCACCTGTGCTGGAGGCTCCTATAGATATGGAAGTTCCGGAACATATAGCAGTATTTGCAATTACTGAAGCGGCTGGTAAAGCGTTGACGGTAATGACAACAGAATTAGATTTTGAGCACCCTGTGAGCGTAATTATTTCGGTAAGGGTATAGGCAGTGTTAATAACCGGAGTAGCTAAGGGATTTGAAGAAGTGGATGTAAAGCCCGAAGGAACGCTGCCCCATGAATAAGTATGCCCACCCGTGCTCGAAGCTCCTATAGATATCGAAGTTCCGGAACATATAGCAGTGTTTGCAATTACTGAAGCGGCGGGTAAAGCGTTGACGGTAATAACAACAGAATTAGATTTTGAGCACCCTGTGAGCGTAATTATTTCGGTAAGGGTATAGGTAGTGTTAATAACCGGAGTAGCTAAGGGATTTGAAGAAGTGGATGTAAAGCCCGAAGGAACGCTGACCCATGAATAAGTATGCCCACCTGTGCTGGAGGCTCCTATAGATATGGAAGTTCCGGAACATATAGCAGTATTTGCAATTACTGAAGCAGCTGGTAAAGCGTTGACGGTAATGACAACAGAATTAGATTTTGAACATCCGGTAGCAGTTATGGTTTCGGTAATGGTATAGGTAGTACTAACTACTGGATTGACAGTTGGGTTTGAAGAAGTGGATGTAAAACCCGAAGGAATGCTGATCCAGGAATAAGTATGTCCCGCTGTACTTGAGGCTCCAATGGAAATCGAAGCTCCGGAACATATTGCGGTATTTGAAATGACCGATGCGGAAGGAATCGGATTTACCGTAACAATTACAGAACTTGATTTTACACAACCATTTGAATTGGTTTCGGTGAGAGTATATGTTGTTGTGATTATTGGGGATACAGCTGGATTTGACAAAGTCGAGGTTAATCCCGCCGGATTGCTCGTCCAGGAATATGTGCTTCCTCCCACCGCAGTAGCCCCAATGGAAATTGAAGAGCCCGTGCAGATTGTAGCGTTAGATATAACCGCCGCCGCAGGTAAAGGATTTACAGTTAACGTGACGCTGTCATATACTCGTGTGCAATTTAATGAGTCAGTTACCTTTACTTTATATTTACCGGCAGTTTTAACATAAATATAACTTAAGGTAGAACCATTGCTCCAGGAATAAGTATAAGGTGATTTCCCGCCGGATATTGTTGCAGTCAATTTGAGGCTGTCGCCAGAACACACCGAAGCTGGTTTTGGGCTTACGCTAACGGAAACAGCGCCGATATAAACAACCTTTATCGTATCACAAAAGCTTCCATAACAAGATAAAAGAGGCGTACCGCAGACCTCGTAATTTACATAAGACGGGAAACTGGCACCCGTGCTTACATAAGTTGAATCGCAAGCGCTGGTGCAACTTAACCTTGAATTGTACGTAGAACCACTAAGAGAAGTCCATGTTATAGTAGATAAAGTCAAATTTTTAACTGCAAGAGTAGCCTGGCAGCCTGATGTAATATAGACTGTTTTATGAGGAACATAAGGCGCAGAAACGGACTGAAAACTATAAGATTGTGAATTTGCCCCGGGTTTGCAAAAATCAATTTCCCAAGGCCCCGTGCCAGTTATACAAAATGCAGATCCATAGCTATTTACAGTACCGCAATTTATAATATAAGTGGTTGCTCCCGTAGCGCCACTTATAGAAACAATTACCCCGGCCGCACTTGGATCAAGGGTTACAGTAAAATGTGCGCAATTAGATGATGAACAACATGTGCCGCTGCGTGTGATAGAAGGGCTGGTCCATGTTGTATCGGGATGACCCGTGAGGTTTACATTATATGACGGTGCCCCCGTACACCCGGCAAAAGTCTTTTGATAACAAAGCATACAAAAAAGCACAAACAAGCCAGTAGGCATCGCTCCTGCTATGGAGAAGTAATTAATTACTTTCCTGATCTTGAGAATGGATATGCTTAGTAAAAGTTTCATGAAAATGTTGACCGAAATTTCGGTCTTCGAAATACTACATCCGATGAATTAATTTCATGATAAAACGGTTTGAGGACAGCCCTAAAAGGACTGTCCCCATTCCGTCTGATCTTCAAATATTTACGCCACCCCGTTTAATTATGATGTATGGCAGATGTTGTAGGTTTAGGATTTACGACTACTACATGACTTCCACTACCTGAAACAGATCCGGCACACCCGAATTTATTGCTTACTGCTGTTATTGTATAAGTTGTACTTGCAGCCAGTACGCCGGTATTGATAGTATATGGGTTGGCCGAAATATTGGTAAGTGATGTGGATGTTGTTCCGTCACTATACGTAAAATTCCAAGGTCCTATTCCGGTAAAAGATACCTGGAAACTTGAACCTGTATTGTTCCAGCAGAGACTGTCTACACCGACAATCGAGGCAGTTGGTAAAGGCATTCGATACACCGCAAGTTTTTGGGTGTCACCAGCGCAACCGTGATCGTTCACTTCAACCACTTTAATGGTATCAGTACCGGGTGTGGTTGACCAGTTTACAATAATACTGTCTGTATTGTTGCCGCTGGCAATTGTTCCGTTTGGGACTGTCCAATGATAGGTAGATCCCGGTGTATTAGTGACAAAATACGCCGCTCCAGTTTTCCCTGCGCAAACAGTATCCGGACTTGCAGTGCTCTGGGCACGAAGTGTGGTGGTGCAAAATGCTGAACACAGCAGTAATGCGAGGATTAATAAATGTTTCGATTTCATGTGATTTGGTTTAAAAAGTTTGAAAAATATTGATTATAATGTGTTAAAGATTTGCCCTAAAGAAAAACTTCAGATAATAAGAAATGACATCCTCATCGTCAAGGTAAATTGACAGGATTTTTCCCGCTGATAATTTTAGAACATTTTGGATTGGCTGGCGTTTGACTGCCATTTTTTGTGACATACCAATCCCCCTCGGCAATAGCTTGCCAATCTGATAGTTTACTGGTTTCATGGTGGTTTATAAAGTTTGAAAGCCTCTGTTTATCTTAATCCATCTCCTACTTTTTTTTGACAAAGTGAATACAATAAAACTGCCCCCGGTAGAATCAAAAAGATGATTGATTTGTAGTTAATAAAACTACAAAAAATGAGTCAAGAAAGAGTATAACGCGCAGGCACCTAATGCGAAGAAACTCTTGATAAACTCCCATGCTCTCTTTTGATTCCATTCAACTGCTTCACCGTCCGTTCTTTCGCACTTCTCTATGCTTGCATATTACCTTTTCCTTACCTTTACAACACTTTAATAATCCAACATTATATGTTTTTAAGACGTTATGCAATCATGATTCTATTAACCTCGCTTCCGTTTTCATCTCATGGCCAAATTGCCAATTCTTTGATCACTCCGTACGAGATGCACAAAACCAATTATACTGCGACTTATGAAGAATGCAAAGATTGGTATGCAAAGGCAGATGCCGCATTTGAAACCGTCAAAGTATTGGATTACGGACCTACAGATGGCGGATACCCATTGCAACTCGCTGTTTATTCTATTGACAAGGATTTCGATCCTTCAAGCCTTCATCAAAAGAATAAAAGAATTATACTGATCATGAATGCCATTCATCCAGGAGAACCTGAGGGAGTTGATGCGAGTATGCTGTTGATCAGGGATATGGCAACACAAAAAGAATGGGCAGAAGTTTTGAAAAATGTAGTTGTTTGTATTATTCCACAATACAATATTGAGGGTGTCATCAACCGTGGTTCATTCAGTCGCGTGAACCAGGATGGGCCGGAAAGTTATGGTTTCAGGGGAAACGGGGAAAACCTGGATCTGAACAGGGATTTTATCAAATGCGACAGTAAGAATACCAAGGCTTTCGTAACGCTTTTTCGTGAATGGCAACCGGATGTGTTTATTGATAACCATGTAAGTGACGGAGCGGATTATCAATATGTTTTGACATATATCAGCAACACCCCCGGAACCCTGCCGCCGGACCTTGAAAATTTCATGCATCAATCGCTCACCCCTGCCATTAATAAAAGGACCACGCTGGACGGTTTCGAAATGACGCCTTATGTAGAATGCCTGAAAGAAAGCCCTGATTCCGGGATCATGGGGTTTTTGGCAACGCCACGTTATTCCATGGGATATACAGGATTATGGAATACACTGTCATATACTGTCGAAACACACATGCTGAAGCCATTTGACCAAAGATTACAGGCCACTTATAGTTTTATGAAAGCATGTATCAATGAAATGCATGAAAATTCAGACAAATTGGGACAACTTCGTAAGGAAGCACAGGTGTATAATGAAAAGAAAACCGAATGGGTGCTCCAATGGAAAATGGACACTGTAAAACATGACCTGATTGAATTTAAAGGATACGAAGCAGGGCATAAACCAAGTTTACTAACAGGCGCTCCCCGATTGTATTATGACAGGGAAAAACCGTACGATAAAAAAGTACCCTACTTCAATTATTTTAATCCCGTTGTGACTGTAAAAAAACCGGAGTATTATCTCGTCCCTCAAACCTGCAACAAAACGATTGAATTGCTCAAGTTGAACAAGATAGAAATGCAACCTTTGGAAAAAGACACCACTTTAACTGTTAATATGTACATGCTCCATGATTTTGAGAATAGTCGCGGGAAAACACCATTTAATGGTCACTATCTTCATCATGATCTAAAACTTCATACAGAACAACAAACAGTCACTTATCATAAAGGGGATTACATCGTCAAAACAAATCAAGCCGGAATCGCCTATATTATGGCAACCCTTGAACCCCAGGGAGAAGATTCTTATTTTGCCTGGAACATGTTTGATGGAATTCTCCAGACGCGCGAGTATTTTTCAGATTATGTTTTTGAAGATATTGCCTACCAATTCATTCAGGAACATCCGGACATAAAAAAAGCATTTGAAGAAAAAAAGAAAACTGACCCTGCCTTTGCTTCCAATCCGAAGGCACAGATTGACTGGGTTTACCGTCAATCGCACTATTTTGAAAAATCGTTTATGAGGTACCCGGTGGGGAAGGTGGAAGAGTGAGAAAGAGAAAGAGAAAGAGAAAGAGAGCAAAGAGCGGGATGGCAGCCCTGCAAGGGCGCAATATATCAGAGCAAAGAGCAAAGCCCGGATAACAATTCTAAAATCAGATTTATCCGTAGTTTTACAGCTTCAAAACATTCATCATGAAAAACGCATTAATAGCAATAAGCTTAATTATGGCATCTTTTGGTAATATCAATGCCCAATCTGCAGGACTCAATTACCCCAAACCAAGAAAGGCTGATATATCTGATAATTATTTTGGGACCAAAGTAGCCGACCCATATCGCTGGATGGAAAATGACACAACAGCAGAAGTTAATGAATGGGTGAAAGCCGAAAATAAAGTGACACAGGATTATCTTGCCCAAATCCCTTATCGGAAAGCTATTCATGACCGATTAACTGATATCTGGAATTATACGCGCTATTCTGCTCCTATTCATAAGGGAAATCATTTTTTCTATAGCAAGAACAATGGCCTTCAGAACCAGAGCGTTATGTACAAACAGGATAATGCCAGCGGAGAAGGCGAAGTTTTCTTCGACCCAAATAAATTATCAACTGATGGCACGGTTTCCCTTGGTGGAACTTACTTTAACAAGGACGGAACCAAAATGGGTTATACCATATCCCGTTCCGGGAGCGATTGGGAAGAAATATATGTCTTAGATGTAAGTACTGGAAAACGCACCAGTGATTCCATCCGCTGGGCTAAATTTACCGATGTGGCCTGGCAGGGTGATGGCTTCTATTACAGCCGTTTTGATGAACCGGCCAAAGGCACCAATGGGCTTGTAGCAGAAAATATCAACCAGAAAATTTATTTTCATAAACTTGGTGATCCGCAAAGCAAAGATGTGCTGATTTATAGTGATCCTTCCCGCCCAAAAGTAGGCGTAGGTGCTTCGACAACAGAGGATGAACAATATTTACTTATTTATGCTACCGAAGGCGCTTCAAGCGGAAATGAAATATTCTATCGTAAAGCAGTGGATATGAAAGGCGCTTTCACAAAACTTAATGAGGGCTTCAAAGACAATGTATCAGTGGTTGATAATCTCGCTGACAGTCTTATCGTTTTAACTGATAAAGGCGCACCAAAATACAAGCTTGTTTTGGTAGACCTTAAGCATCCCGAAGAGAGCCGCTGGCAAACCATTATCCCTGAAAAAACAAAAGTACTCCAGGGCGTTAGCCGCGCAGGAGGAAAGTTTTTTGCGCATTATATGAAAGACGCTTCGGCATTAATCGAGCAATATTCTGATGGAGGAAAACTGGAACGTGAAGTAACATTGCCTGGCTATGGAAGTGTTGGCGGTTTTGATGGTAAAAAGGATGATAAAGAAATCTATTATAGTTATACCTCATTCACCTATCCATCAACTATTTTTAAATATGATATTGCTTCAGGAAAATCAGAGGTGTATCGGAAACCTGAATTAAAATTCAATCCTGACGATTATGAAAGCAAACAGGTGTTTTTCCCGTCTAAAGATGGCACAAAAATCCCAATGTTTATCGTGTACAAAAAGGGAATAAAAATGGATGGGAATAACCCAACCATGCTATATGCTTATGGAGGGTTCAATATCAGTTTGTTCCCCGATTTCTCAGTATCCAGGATGATATTACTGGAGAAAGGTGGGATATATGCATTGGCTATCTTACGTGGCGGTGGCGAATATGGTGAAGAATGGCATCAGGCGGGCATGTTGGAAAAAAAGCAAAATGTATTTGATGATTTCATGGGAGCTGAACAGTATCTCATTGATAACAAATATACCAGCAGTGCTAAACTGGCCATATCCGGTCGTTCAAATGGAGGGTTGCTTATTGGAGCATGCATGACCCAAAGGCCTGACCTATGCAAAGTGGCATTTCCAGGCGTCGGTGTATTGGATATGCTACGTTATCATAAGTTTACGATTGGCTATGCATGGGCTTCAGAATATGGCTCAAGCGATAATGCAGATCAGTTTAAATATCTTTATAAATATTCTCCTTTGCATAATCTAAAGGAAATCAATTACCCAGCAACCATGGTTACAACAGCTGATCACGACGACCGTGTGGTGCCAGCACACTCATTTAAGTTTGCAGCCACGCTCCAGGAAAAAGGCAAGGGCAATAATCCGTACCTGATCCGTATCGATACAAAAGCAGGCCATGGGGGTGGAAAACCTACTGCCAAACAAATTGACGAATGGGCTGATATCTGGAGTTTTATGTTTTACAATATGGGTGTAACATATTAATAATATTCAAACCTATAAGGTTTTTGGGGACATTATAGGTTTACGCGAAAATTAATCAACCACCAATTTCTGCCTTCCCATTTGCCCATTTGAAACAAGGTTCACAAAATAGATACCTGGTGGCATCCCTTGCAAGTCTATACTAAAATTATTGACTCCTTGAACTAATGTTATGCTGGGAATCGATTTTACGACTTGTCCTAACTCGTTTATTAGCAATATCTCAGCTTGCGAAGATTGGTTTAAAAACAACGAAACCTGCGCTGAACTTTTTGCCGGATTTGGGAATAGGCTGAAATTAATGTTTTCATTTTTTTCGGGAGTTATCCCGGTTAATCGAACGTGATCAAAATCATTGAAAGTTACGCTTTTGCCAAAGGGGGCTTTTGGTGAGTAATTAATTGTAAGTATCGGGCTTTTCTTGCCGGGGCAATAATATATGTACGAGGTGGAGGAATCATAGAACATGAATGAAGCCACCCCAGGCCCTGTGTAAATAGAATCCACCACAGTCTGAGTCACGTTCAATCTTAATACACTGTCGTATTGAGTATTCCTTATTTTCATAGTGCCGTATGCATCAGCTTTTACATTGTATGTGCTTCGTGAATAAGCAGCATTGTTTCCGAATGGTGTGGTATTGTATGAAGCTGATTTGGTGTAGCCAAATTGAACAGGGTATGCGAGCTGGGTTAAAGCAGTCTTGAACTTTACGCCGTTCGAAGCCATCATGGCAGAGTCATACCCAGCGTTTCCTAACTCATTAATCGCTGTATTTGTCATATCGTAATAGGTGTATGAAAATCCTCCACGAAAGGCGTTTTCACCTGCTACATTTGCAGTTTTAAAGTCACCATTATACAGTGTTTTCTTGGGATCAACATAGTTTGTGATTGTCGAATCCATAGCCGAATCCCGTTTCAGTTTGCTAAAATCCCAAGTCTGATTTATGCCTGCAGGTCCTGGTTCAACACCTGTAGTATCGGCAGTAAGTGTGATTTGCTGGTCACCAATGTTATAATTAATGGTGGAAGTCAGGGTTGGGGATTGGGCATGAAGCACAGTTGCTAAAACCGCGCATACGATCAAAAGTAAAGTTTGTTTCATGACTGTTAAATTTTGACGAATCTAACTTATTATTATAGAGTTACAATAGGGTCACATAAATATTTAAGTTCATTTATCGCCAAAAACATATCAAATGCCGATTGGGATTATTGTGATTTTAAATTCATACGACATTGACAATAAAACAATTAAGGCCTATACAAGTAATCCAGGTATATCGGGATTTTTACTTGCAAGGCGATTGAAGGCCTTTTTAATATAGAGGCAACGCCTTGTCTTCAATCATTTATTACTTTTGTGCAACACATCTTAAAACTTTTACGTTAATCGGGTCATGAAGCGTCTCAAATCATTCTTTTTTTTATTTCTTCTTTTTGTACTTCCATATTTTTCTTTTGGACAAAAAGAACAGGCCCCGCCACCACCAAATCCGAATCTGGACAGCCTCAAAGCAAGGGAATTAAAACTTCGCGATCTTGGTGATTCCATGACGCAGGGAATCACCCAAACCAGGAGGATCTATTGTCTCAAGAAATTCATTCCACTTTTGGTAAAAACGCTTGAGATCCCGGGGGCTTATGATTATCAGTTCGATTCATTGAAATTCATGAATATCTTAGAACCGGATGACAAAAGTTTCAGGTTGTTGAACTGGTCATTAAAATACAATGACGGTTCATACCGCTATTATGGCGCGATATGGATGAAAAGTGACGGCCCTTTAAAACTTATTCCAATGCATTGTGATACGGGGAGTTATGATGTATATGACATTGACACACTGGTTACAGGAGCAGATCCGTGGATAGGGGCATTGTACTATAAAATGATCACACAAAAAACGAAAAACAAAACATATTATATCCTATTGGGATGGGACGGGTTTAATTATTTAAGCGACCGGAAATTTATTGATGTCCTGAGTTTTGACGAACATGGGAAGCCGGTTTTCGGAGCCCCTATTTTTGATGTCAAAGGCAAAATACAAGATCGGATTGTATTTTATTTCAGCGGTAATGTCACCATGGCGCTCAAGTATATCCCCGAATATAATATCATCACCTTTGATCATCTCGTACCTCCAAACCCTGCCAACGAAGGGAACCTGTTTTCGTATATTACCGATGGTTCCTATGATTTCCTCCAGCTAAAAAAAGGTATATGGGAATGGACGGATGATTTGTTTATCAATTTCAAAAAACCGATTAAAGAGGCAGGGACTACGGGAGAATAACAAAGGATAAAGCAAATACAACCCCAATATAAAATTGAAAACGGGCTCCCCGTAAAGGAAGCCCGTTTTCATGAAAAGGGGACTTAAAAACGCACTTATTTACTTTATGGGTTTCGCAGTTTTATGCGCGTGATGAACCACATGTTTTACCTGTTTCTTATCTTTTTTGATGTCCTTTTTATCAGCCTTTGCATCTTTCTTATCGGCTTTGATATCTTTTTTATCAGCCTTGATGTCTTTTGCCTCTTTTTTAGCAGCAGCTTTGTTTCCTGAAGCTACATCTTTTTTAAGAGCCTTTTTGTCCTTTGCAACATCTTTTTTGTCTTTTTTGATGTCTTTTTCATCCTTTTTAACATCCTTTTTGTCTTTCTTGATGTCTTTTTTATCTTTCTTCACTATCTTCTTTGCAGTAGTAGTATTTGCAGAATTAGAAGAACCATTCTGGGCCAAGCCCAGGTTTGCAGTTAATAATCCAACGCTTATCAAAGCGCCGATAACCAGATTTTTTACACTCATTGCTTTCAACATTTTATTTTGTTTTTATTGTTTGTTGATGCTTTGAGTAAAAAAGAAGGCTCAGGTTTAAAAGAATCTGAAATTAATTTTATGTATCCTGATTATTGGAGTGTGGGATATTACCGATTAATGAACGGATTTGGTCTATAGGCCGTTTTAGTTAAAAAAAGGTTAAAGTTTTGGATTTCATATTAAAACCCTTAATTTTATCTTAAATTTTGCCAAAATGAAAAGGACAATCTATGCGTTGGTTGCATTTATTTTGCTCATAATGAGCCTGAATTCATGCAAGAAACCACCTGAGTCATCTCCTGCACCGGTATATAACATGAATTTTACTTTGTCTGCCGGGACAGCGCCGCTGTTGCCTGGCCCTGGCCATGTAGTTACAAATACTACGTTGAGGTATTATTTGAACTATGTGCAGTTTTACGTTGGTTATCCACGGCTTGAAAAAGCAGATGGCACGGAGGTGCCTATCACTAACCTTTTTGTAGTGGAATTTAATGATGAGCCTGTCGCCACTCCAAATTCGGTCTATAACAATACATTTAGCTTTTCGGTACCAGCGGGTACCTATACTGGCATAAAATTTGGGATTGGCGTCCCTGATAAAATATTAGATACCATTAAGCATTTTCATTATGGTCTTAACGATCCATTAAGCGCGGATTATTGGGGCATGCTTTGGCCAGGTGTAGATAGTGTTATCAGGAACATTGCCATTGATATGTTGGCAGATACTTCAAAACAGCAAAACCAGGCCGTAAACAGGGACTATACTTTCCACATCCTGGAGGATGCGCCCAATTCCCATGCAGTAAATATCTATTCAGATATACTTTTCCCTGAAGCCTTTACAGTTAGCAACGGGGACAGTCGGACGGACACGTTCAATCTGGACTTTAACAAGGTATTCTTCAACATCGCCAACCCCATTGATCTCAGGAACAGCGTTTCCGGGGATATGAATACAGCCCAGAATATTCCGCTCGGCGAAATGATCAATAAAAACTTTTACAGTTCAATAACTTTAAAATAGAATAAAGATGGGCTACATATTAAAGAATTTCCGGCAAAAGCCCATCTATCTCTTGATGGGATGCCTGGTTTTAATAGCATCCGGATGTCACCAACCTGGCACTAAACCATCAACTTTTAGTACCACGCCTTATGTCTATCCGGCCTTGCCTGATTATGTGCCTCCCGTGCAATTATATATCCCAGCTGACAATCCTGAAACCGTAGAAGGTATTGCCCTTGGCAGAGACTTGTTTTATGATTCCATTTTATCAAGTGATTATCACCATGCCTGTGCAAGCTGTCACCATCAGGCTTACGCTTTTACAGACAGGGGCAATCCATTGAGCAAAGGAGTGAATGACAGCCTTGGAACATTTAATTCCATGGCGCTTTTCAATATACCCTGGGAAAGGGGCGGTTTTTTCTGGAATGCCCGTGCACCCATACTTGATTCCCAGATCGTAGGCCCTGTGCCCAATACCAAAGAAATGAACCTGCCTTGGTCCCAGGCTGTGGCACGCCTGCAGGCCAGCAACATGTACCCAGGGTTGTTTAACAAGGCTTTTGGTACAACCGTTATTACCAAAGAATTAACAGTAAAAGCCATTGCACAGTTTTTAAGAACAATCGTTTCATTCAATTCTAAGTTTGATAGTGTACAGCAAGGACTTGCGCATTTTGATTCTGCTGAGTATCTTGGCTATCAGTTGTTTTTTGGGGATCCCGTTGCCAATACTGACCCAACGAATCATATTGTACCGCAAGGACACAGGTTGCCTGGCACAGGGGTGGATTGTTTTCATTGTCATGCCAATCCCGATTTTGTACCTGAAATGATTATATCCAACAGCCAGGTTTTGATGAACGATGGTTTGGGAACGATAAACTTAAAAGTGCCTTCTTTACGGAACAATAAGTTTTCAGCGCCTTATATGAGTGATGGGAGTTTCCCTAATCTTGACAGCGTGATTGCGCACTATGACCATGAGGTTGATCCCAAATCGCCTTATGTAAGTTCAATAATGTATGCCAAAAAATATACGGAACCCGGTGCGCCATACCAATTGGCAACACCTCACATGGAACTGTCTGCGAAAGAAAAAGCAGGGTTCATCGCTTTTTTAAATACTTTGAACGATTACAGCCTGCTTACAAACCCGGCATACAGCAACCCGTTTATAC
>Ga0207007_1191_pt1 | contig 16366 bp, 15 predicted proteins | sample Alteio_BWMinCont_85_FD_153487 | JGI IMG/M metagenome (GOLD analysis project Ga0207007, IMG submission 153487) | Enriched cells from forest soil in Barre Woods Harvard Forest LTER site, Petersham, Massachusetts, United States -... | ecosystem: Environmental > Terrestrial > Soil > Temperate forest >...
CTTTACATCGGCAGGTTGATTGGCTAACGTAGCCGCAGCGGCCAACATCCATGAAAACATTTGCTTTTGGCGGAGACTTGCTCCTAACGCTGCTGCTGCACGTCGGCGCGTCGGCGTCGATTTGCGCGTGGCTCGCGCGCTCTGCCACTTTCCGAAAAGTTCTCTTCACCGAACTTCGCGATTCGGACCAAAAGTTGAAACTCATGCTGTTTGTCACGCCGCCCCTTGCCTTTGGCGTGATTCTGCGAATTTTGGGGCAACCCTATCGCGCAGCGGACCTGATGCTGGAAGGGTCCTTCCTGCTTGGATTGCTTGGCGGCCGCGTTGTTGGTCCACTCGGCGGATCGATTATCAGTCTCCCTGCGTTTGTGCATCATGAGTGGCTTTCGATGCCGGTCGCAGCGGCTGCGGGCCTCGTGGGCGGATTGATTCGCCAGACGGTGCCGAACACGGAAGAGATCTGGAGGCTTGGGCCGTACACCTTTCTGAGCACGCCGCGCTGGCTCGTGCGCCTGGTCCGCGGAAGGAAAGTAACCTGGGAAATGCTCCCACTGGCCGCATGCATCGTTCTGGAGCTCGGTCGCCAGGCGCTCGGGCATGCTACCAAGCCGCAATGGATTTTTTATCTGAATGCCGGGAAGAACTGGGAAATGGCGCTCGTTTTGCTCTCGACGGTGATGGCCGTCGCCGTACCGATGAAGATATGGAGCAACACCCGCCTCGAAATGAACCTCGAACAGCATCAGCAATTGCTGCTCAAGGCGCGGATGGACGCGCTGACCGCGCAAATCAACCCTCACTTTTTATTCAACACGCTTAACACGGTGTCCTCGCTGATTCGCTATGACCCGGACACGGCGCGCGGAGTGGTCATCAAGTTGAGCAATATTTTGCGGCGGCTTTTGCGGAAGCACGAAACATTTGTGCCCCTGCAAGAGGAACTTGATTTTATCGATGATTATCTGGATATCGAAGTCGCGCGATTTGGGCGCGACAAACTTGTGATTCACAAAGAAATTGACGATCACACCCTCGACGCGTTCGTTCCAAGCATGCTCCTGCAACCCATCGTCGAAAATGCGCTGAAGCACGGCCTCGCCGCCAAACTCGGCGTCGGGGAACTCACCATCCGCACCGTATCACAGGACGGGCGGCTGATTATCACCATCGAGGATAACGGCGTAGGAATACCCAAGGAACGGATGTCGCAGGTGTTTGAAGACGGAATCGGAATCAGCAACGTTCATGAACGCCTCCGCGTGCTCTATGGCGCCGATTTCCGCATGGATATCTCCAGCCGTGAAGGAGAGGGAACACGCACCCGCATTGAAATTCCTGAGCTCGTCCCCAGCACGACGGGGCCGTCAGCCATATTTCCTGCGACGAAAATATAATTGAGGTAGCGCAGGCTTCAGGCTTTGAATTTCCCTGGGCGCAAAACCCCGCAGGGGAAAGTCCGCGCCGGTGAATGCCCTAGAAAATCAGCTTCAATCCCAATTGAATTTGGCGGGGGAAGGTTGCAGTCGTCGTTATGAGGCCAGCCGAAGGGCTGACAGCACTGCCTGAAAAAACAGTTGTGTTTGGCGGGCCAAAATTTGATCGGTTCAAAATATTGAAGACTTCGGCGCGAAATTGCAGGTTGGTTTTTTCCGTGATCCCGGTATTCTTGAAAAGTGACATATCGACATCCGCCAAACCGGGTCCGGTCAACGTGCCTCTTCCAAAATTTCCATAGGTGCCGGGTGTCGGCAAAATGAATGCAGCCGGATTGAACCATTGATTTGGATTTCCGGACACGATCGATCCCGTAAAGGACGGATTGATCGAAGGCCGGTCCGGATTTCGAATGTCGCCGTCGCCTGAACGATTCGATCCTATTAGGGGAGTGAAAGGGAATCCGGACAGAAAAGTTGCGATCCCGTTCACCTGCCAGCCGGAGACAAACCTGCTTTCCCGTCGAGACACATCGTTCAACCAGCGGTGGCTGTGACCGAAGGGAAGTTCGTAGTTGGCTGAAACACTGGCCTGGCTTTCGGCATCGAGCGCCGACCTGCCCCAGTCCCTGCGCAGATCATTGCGATCGAGAACCATCTGCGCTTGATTGTTGGCTTGCGCTCCCGTAAGCGCGGAATTGATATCGAGGCTTTTTGACCAGGTATAGTTGCCGCGAAATTCCAACCCTTTGCTGATGCGGTGGGTCACGTCCGCTTCCAACGCGTTATAGCTGGTGTTGCCTTCCGTTAGCCAGAAGAATCCCGCCGAGAGCGCCGGATTTGGCCGGGTTGCTCCAGGACCCGGAATGTATTGCGCCCCTTGTGGCACGGTCGGGGCAACGTTGTTGAAACTCTTCAGTGTCGCGATGCCCCCCGATGTGCATGTCGGGCTACCGCAAATTTGTGCGGCAACGGTATTGGGGTCAACACTCAGAAGTCCATGTACGCCGAATGAGCCGACGTAGGCGACGCGCAGGGAAGTGTTTTGGCTTAATTGCTGCTCCACGATCAAGTTCCATTCCTCGACGGAAGGCGTTTTCGCGTTGGCTTGAATTCCCTGAGGAGAATAGATCGTATTGGCAGGCGGCGGTCCGGGCGTAATCGGTGTAAACGAAAATAGCGATCCAGTAAAAGTCGCCGCGCCGTTATAGGGCGGCAATGAATTCTGGAGAAAAGCTAAGTCGTCGATCAGCGAGTAGTAGATGCCATAGCCAGCGCGTACCGCAGTCTTACCGTTTCCGAAAACATCCCAGGCGAGTGCAACACGAGGACTGAACAGTCGAATCGCGTTATTCTGTGTATACACCGAATTGCCCACAATGGGAGCCGTAACGAGTACATTTTGCGAGTCGAAGGCGTAATTTGAGGCCCTGCCATCCGCCTCGTTCCAGCCCGTCGTGAATTCCTGGCGTATGCCGGCTTCCAGAGTGAGATTATGCCGCAGGCGTATCGAATCATCGACATACCAGGCGCCTAACAAACTTCTCCATCCCAGCTCCGTGTGTTGCGGGACGACTTGGAAGTTCGTGACGGTGCCTTGCAGGAATGTCGTCAAGCTTGCAAATGTTGCCTGTCCCAACTGGCGCGACGCGCTGTCCTCATTGTCCTGAAGCCGCTGGAACCACACGCCCATGATGAATTGGTGGATTCCATGGCTGATTTTCACGTCGTCCTGGTATGTGAAAAGGTTTCTGTGATTGGATACGCCCGCCGCGTTGTTTGGTCCCGCCGAAGTGATCGATCCATTGGCTGTCGTTGTGGCTCCGCCGCCTACAACAATGCCGCCCGGTCCGGCTCCAGCCACGAAGGAGAGATTAGCGGGGATCGCAGTCAATAGAACCGATCCGAGCGCAAAGGACGCACGGGAAAATCCGACCGTGGCCGTATTGAGAATCGAAGGCGAAAAAACATGTGTTTCGCTCAGGCTAACCACCTGCATCCGTAGAGGCGTGAACGACGCGAACAGTGGATCGGCCAACGGAATTAAACTCGTTCCATCGTCGACAGTGTATGCGCCTGAAAGCGTGTCGTTTTTTGCGAGGTTGTAATCAACTCGGGAAGTGCCGAAATCTTCCCGGACATGCGAATTAGGGTGGTTGTGTGAGAACGAACTCCCACTGGGAACAAACGCGGGCGGGTTCGAGCAAGGCGGCGTCTTGCTCGAAGGAACCATCAATTCCGAATTTGCGTCCGGCTGAGGCCAAAAGGACATGAATTGCTCCATGGCGGGGTTCAAGCCCGTCACTGGAGCGTAGACGCCGCTACATGGATTCGGCAATGAGCCAGTCCTCGCTCGAGCATCTGGAACAACGCTCAAGCTGCTCAAATCCAGGGATTGCCGGAAGCCTTCATAGTTGCCGAACAGAAATAGCCGATCTTTTTTTAGAGGCCCGCCTGCTGCCCCGCCAAACTGATTCCTACGGAAAGGAGGAACGGTCCCATTATCGAACGGCCCGGGAGAATCGAGCGCGCTATTTCGCAAGAACTCAAAAGCGGTTCCGTGAAATTGATTTGTTCCGGATTGCGTGACGGCGCTTACCTGCGCTCCCGCGCGCTTGCCGTATTCAGCCGAATAGGTGTCCGTGAGCACATTGAATTCGCGTATGGCGTCAACCCCCAGCAGGTAGCCGCTCGCGCCGCCCGGAGTGACGGCAAGCTGGCTCGACCCCATGTACTCAACTCCGTTCAACAGAAATAAATTTTCGCTCGTGCGCCGACCCGCTACGGAAAATGTATTGCCGTTGCTCGTGCTGGTATTTGGGCTTTTCAGGGCGCTGTAATTGATTGCTCCAGGGTTCAGAGCGATGAGGTCGTCAAAGCTGCGGCCGTTGAGCGGCAGCTCCCTGATCTGGCGTTCAACGACGATCCCGGAAACCTCCGCTGTCGTAACGTTGACGACAGGCTCCTGTTCGGTAACGGCTATTTGCTGTAGAAGTTCACCCAATTCAAGGCGGAAGTTCACTACGGCCTCTTGGCCGACTTTGAGGTCTACGCCGTTGCGAACGACAGATTTGAAGCCCTGTTTTTCCGCTTTCAATTCCTGCGGTCCGAGTGGAAGGGAAAGAATCCGGTAATTGCCCGAATCATCCGTGGTGACCCTGCGCGCAGCGCCGGTTTCTTCGCTTTTTACAGTAATCATGGCCTCCCGGACCGCCGCACCTGTGCCGTCCACCACATTTCCGGTAATCGAGGCGGTAACCTGGGCCTGGGCGGCAATGGGCAATCCCACAAAGCCAAGCAATCCGAAAATTAAAATATAGACTCGGGAACACCAGTAGACTCGCAACTTCCTGCACCCCATAGACACGCATTCCCCCTGAGCTGGTCGAGAGTTTCTGCCTAATTCCGATTACGCGTGCGTCGCGGCCATGGCTCCGATGACCTGGCGATAGTACGCTTCATATATAGGAATCACATCGTTGGCGCAATATTTTTTCTTGGCGTTGATGCGCGCAGTTTGTCCCATCCCCCGTCCGTGGTCGGCTTGCGACAAAATTTCCAGGGCATATCTTGCGCCAATTTCCACTTCGCGCGGCGTGAAAAGGTATCCGTCGATTCCGTGCTCCAGCACTTCCGGCAATCCTCCTACATTCGTCGCCACGACGGGGACTTCGCAGGCCATGGCCTCCAGCGCCGCGAGACCGAACGATTCCATATCCGACGGCAACAGAAACAAATCAGCCTGGCTGAGGTGCCTATAGACGCGGTCCTGCTTGCCGAGGAAATGGACATCGCGAGCCAACTTCTTTTTCCGGACCATGTATTCGGCGGCGCCGCGGTCGGGGCCATCTCCGATAAGGACAAGCTTGGCGCGCATTTTCTCGCGCACGGTGGCGAAAATTTCCACGACGTCGGTGATGCGCTTGACGGGGCGGAAATTCGACAGGTGCATCAAGATGGGTTCCCCGTCCGGGGCCCACTCGGCGCGCAAGGACGGATCCGGCGTGCGGCGATACAGATCGCAGTTCACAAAGTTGGGTATCACTTCAATGGGGCGTTTGATGTCGAATTCCTCAACCGTGCGCTGCTTCAGATAATGCGAAATTGCCGTGACGCCGTCGGATTGCTCGATTGAAAATTTGGTGATTGGCAGGAAGCTCCGATCGTTTCCGACCAGGGTTATGTCGGTCCCATGCAGCGTGGTGATAAAGGGCAGAGGCTTGGGCGCCGCCATCATGCGCGCCAGAAGCGCGCTGACGGAGTGAGGGATCGCGTAATGAACATGCAGCAAGTCGAGTCCTTCCGCTTCGGCCACCTGCATCATTTTTACGGCCAGGGAAAGGGCATACGGCGCGTGATCGAACAACGGATAGCTGGAAATTTCAACTTCATGAAATTGAATTCGCTCGTTCGTGTCCGTCAATCGAATGGGAGGAGCGTAGCTGATAAAGTGGACTTCGTGGCCGCGCGCTGCTAGCTCCATCCCAAGCTCAGTGGCGACCACTCCCGAGCCGCCATAGGTCGGATAACATGTGATTCCAATCTTCATCTTGATCCGGGAGGATAGCCCGTTTGCCCCTTAAAACGACTACGAATAGACCATGAAGAAAATATGAACAGACAATCGTAGCCGATAGAATAACTACTCTCGAAATTCCAGACTGGTAGAAGTCTAACAAACACGGTCTCAAACAGGGCAGAGAATCTGTTGCGCCCTTCCAGCCGGAATGCTAGATTCGCGGGCCTTGGACCCAGCGAGTTGTGACGCGCATTGGACGCGAGCGAAGACCCCGCGGTGACAAGTTTTTCTCGTGGTTAAAAGGAAGTCGCCGGTGCCCGGAAGGAGTTTGTGAAGTTCAGGAAGCCAAGTGGCAAGTTGTCGAAGGTCCAACTGGCGCGAGCGGACGAACGCTTGCGCCACAGCAATCCGATCAACCATTTTGGAATCCAGTTAGTGAAAGCCGAGCGCGGCAGGGCCGTGTTCCGCATGCTTGTCCTGGACATGCACAAGCAGATTCACCGCGTGGTCCACGGCGGGGTCATGGCGATGCTGGCCGACACGGCCGGAGGCTTTGCGGCGTTTCTGGCGGCTCCCTCTGGCTCGCGCGTTGTTACGATTGAGATGAAAATAAATTTTCTGGAAGCTGTCGACCGCGGGGTGATCAAGGCTGACGCACGGGTGCTGCGGCAGGGAAGGACCACGAGCGTTGTAGATTGCGATGTAACCGACGAGGACGGGCGCCTCGTCAGCAAAGCCCTGATGACCTTCTCAGTCCTTCCTCTAAAGCCCCGCAAGTAGGACGGGCTTTTTACCCTGAGCCCGATTCAGGCGATGGATGCCCGGTCAGGGTTTGATCTGATTGGATATCGAGCGTAGTTAGAAACGAACCAGGTTGGAGCAAAGTGAGATTCCCCTGGATTGAAACTTCTTTTCCTGATTCGATATATTTGCGTAGAGTTACTGCCCGTTTGCTCCGCCGAGAGCGGCTTCCGGCCCATCCTTGTAAATGTACTTTACATATTGTTTATAAATCAGCAAATTCGGGCTGCCGGTGCGCGTCAATTTAATGCAATCCCGGTCATACCACTCAACCACTCCGTGCAAAGTTTCTCCATCCATCAAAACAATCACCACGGGCGTGCGGGCCTGCATTTGTTTGATCCAATAGAAATTCTCGGCGTGCGTCTGTTCCGGCGGGGCAGGCTTCTTGTGAGGCTGCGGCCCCGAGGCCGAAGAGTGCGAACGGCTGGATGAATTGGTATGAGGTTCCTTCATTTCCGTAAGAGTAGGGCGAAACAGCTTGCGATTCACGATAAAAACTCCTTCGTTTATAAATTTCTGACGCCAGATGAGGATTCTCAACAGCTATGATGCACGACGGATGGTTCAGGGTACGTTTTTATTACCGAGATATAATTTTTTTCGCGCCCATCGAGGGGCGGGCCAAGGAAATTGCCACCGCATCCAATCCCAATGACCGATTGATATTCCGTCGAGTTCGGGCGTGTAGCACGTCGAACCCCTCGACGGCTCTATGGATCCACGCGACATCTATCTTCTTACTGAGTATTTCGAGATCCCTGCCTAGCGCTGGGTTTCGCAATACCTTCTTCGTGGAAGAACTGGACAGTTGGAGCAGGTCCGTGAGCAGACTATAGAACACTTCCAGGACATTTTCAAACGCGATTTCTTGACTCTTCGCAAGCGCCGCGGTGCTGGCGAATAGATCGGAGACGCCGCGCAACTCCACGGCACGCTCCAGAATCGCTAAAGCATCGCGGTGCAGCTTCGCCGTGGCGTTGAGATCGAGACCGATCACGGCGCCGGGACATCCCTCGGCATATTGCGAGGCGAGTTTTCGCTCATCCGCGTTCATTTCCGTGCGCGCGCGCAAAATCTCCTCAACCTCGGCAGTTCCGAGAGGCGTAAAAGAGAATTGCAGGCAGCGCGACCTGATTGTTGGGAGAAGCTGAAATGGATTTGGCGCAAGCAAAATTAAAGTGGCGGATTCAGGTGGCTCTTCCAGAATTTTCAGAAAGATATTCGCCAGGTCCCAACGCATCGTTTCCGCGCCATCGATCAGGAAAATACGGCGGCGCCCTTGCGGCTTGAAATAAGCGGCGCGTTGCACGGCGCGCAGTTGGCCCACGTGCAGCACGGGGCGCGCGACGGGATCCTTCGGACGCACCGGGTCCGGGACGATCGCCCACACATCCGGATGCGTTTCGAGCAGGAGCGGCACGCGTTCGACCGTCGCCGAATCGGGCCGTTCGCCGCGCTGCGCGAGCCCCTGGTCGACGAGAGGGCTAAGATCGGAGAGAAGGCTGATTTTCCGGCAAGATTCGCATTCGCCGCAGAAATCGTCGCGCAGTCTCTGGCAATTTGCCGCTTGCGCGAACATTCGGGCGAGCGTGAATTTTCCGACCCCGCGAGGACCGGTAAAGAGCATGGCGTGCGGAATGCGCTCAAAAGCCAGCATGCCGCGCAGCGCTGTGACGATGCGATGGTTGCCGAGAAAATCTGAAAAGCTCACCGGAGCATCTTCCTTTTCAACGAACCATTCCCTGGTCTGGGCGAGGCAGAGAAAGAATTCGTATTTCCACGGTCTGAAGCACGGCTAGATGGATTTCCTGGGGCGAGCGCAACTCGCCGGATGCCTTGTCGATACAGTCGATGCGCACCCAATTCGCTTCGGTTGCCAGCCGATTGTAAATTATCGCGGTTTTCTCGAGATGCGAGATGTCCGCTTCTTGAATATCTCGTTGCAGATTAGTGTACGCGCGGGCGGATTTCAGCCCAACCAGACGGTCGGCTTCGGCAACAGGCACGCGCAAAAAAATCACCAGATCTTCCTCCGGCAGCGCGTAGAGGCCATATTCAAGACGCTTCAACCACCCGTAGAATTCTTCGCGCTGTTCTGGCGGGACGCGCGCGCTCTGGTGCGCCAGATTCGAGCCGACATAACGATCCGCGAGCACAATCTTTCCTGAAGCTAGGGCAGCCTCTATTTCAGGCTTCGCTTCCAGGCGGTCCCCGGCATACAGAAGCGCGGACAGGTGCGGGTCGACCGCGTCGAGGCCGCCAAAGTCGCCATTCAGAAAGCGGCCAACGAGTTTTCCGTAGAACGATTCGTAGCGCGGGAAGCTGACGCGGAACGTAGCCTGCCCTCGCGTTTCCAGCGCGCTCGCTAGAAGATCAAGCTGCGTGCGTTTTCCCGACCCGTCGATCCCTTCAATCGCAATTAATTTACCTCGTTTTCCCATAAGGATTGGGTCAGTCTAGCGTGAGCGTCAAATTGCCGCAAGCAAACCGCTCGAAATCGCATGGTTCCCCTTACAAGTTGCCGGAAGACCCGGAGGGGCGGCATAAAATCCAGAATCTTGATGCTGAATATCGGGCGCGGAAGTAGATTAGGCAACACACATGCTAGAATCCGCGCGATGGGTTCCATGTCAATAGAATTGGGCAAGAATCTTGCGCGTGTCCATGAACGGATCGAACTCGCCGCCTCGCGCGCCGGGCGTCACGCCGAAGACATCACGCTTGTCGCCGTTTCAAAAACGCATTCGGCACGAAAAATTAAAGAGTTGTACGAAGCCGGAATCCGCCATTTCGGAGAGAATCGCGTGCAGGAACGGGAATCGAAGCTAGCCCAAGTTGCAAGCCTCGATGCGGTATGGCACATGATCGGTCACGTTCAAAAAAACAAGGCCGCGCGCGCCGCTGGTCTGTTCGACAGTATCGACTCTGTGGACAGCGTCGAGTTAGCGGAAAGGCTCGACCGCACGAGAGCGGGCGTTCCGAAGGAAAAACGGCTCCGCGTACTGATTGAGTTCAAACTTGATCCAGAACCGGCGAAATCCGGTGTCGACGAAAAAGAATTATCACGCATCGTCGAAGCCGTCTTGCGCTTGCCTCATCTCGAGTTGCACGGTCTGATGGGCGTGCCACCCTATTTCGATAATCCCGAAGAAACACGGGTCTATTTCCGCCGCCTGCGTGATTTGCGCGACGCATTGCGATCAACCAGGGGAACGGAATCATTACCCGTTCTTTCCATGGGCATGTCGGAGGATTTCGATGTCGCAATCGAAGAAGGTGCGACCGAGGTGCGGGTCGGAACGGCTCTGTTCGGAGAAAGAGAGCAGTCGTAATCCGTCATGCAGACCCCAGAGAAGGGCGGGAGAGTCGGCTTTTCTGTCCACGTCCGGTCAAGGGCGAGCCGCGAGGAAATCGCGGGCGAATATCAGGTGAAATTGAAGGTTCGCCTTACCGCGCTGCCAGTTGACCGCCGCCGAAACAAAGCCCTGCGCAAGCTGTTGGCAGCGCGTTTGAAAGTGCCGCTGGCGGCTGTTAGAATCGCCTCTGGCCTGCGAAGCCGGACCAAGCGCGTGGAAAATTCTGGCGTGACTGGCGCGATGATTCGCGCGCTCGCCGGCTAAACAAGAATTTCTCTCTGATTCAGATTCGCGGCTGCGCGATTTTCTAATCATCCTAATCCATGCCGAACATCGAAGCCATCCAGACAGCCCTCCGCCAGCAGAAAATTGATGCGTGGCTTTTCTACGATATTCTTCACCGAGATCCGATTGCCTACCGCGTCCTTGGACTCGACCACGCGATGGCCAAGCGTCGCTGGTTTTACCTGATCCCGGCGAAGGGCGTGCCTCGAAAACTCGTGCACAGGATTGAATCCGGAACGCTGGACTCGCTGCCCGGCGAAAAAATCCTATACGCCGCGGCGGAGGAGCTGGAGAAAAATCTGAAGAAGCTCATGGGCCGCACGAAAAAAGTGGCCATGCAGTATTCGCCGAAGAATTCAATTCCTTCCATTTCACTCGTAGATGCCGGCACGGTCGAACTGATCCGCGCGCAAGGTTGCAAGGTGGTCAGTTCGGCGGACCTTGTGCAACTGTTCGAGGCGGCCTGGACGCCGGAACAACTGGATTCGCATCGCGCGGCGGGACGTGTAATCGACCGGATCACGAAGGCGGCTTTCGCGGAAGCCGCGCGGCGTGTAACCGCCAAGGAATTGTTCACCGAGTTCGATCTGCAAAAGTGGATCCTCGACGAGTTTCGTGCGAACGGCGTGGTCTCCGATTCAGCGCCAATCGTAGCCGTCGGACCGCATTCCGGCGATCCTCATTACGAGCCTCAAGAGCGAGGTTCGTCGCCCGTGAAGCAGGGAGACTTGCTGTTGCTGGACGTCTGGGCGAAAACGCAGGCACCGAACAGCGTCTACTATGACATTACATGGACCGGATTCCTCGGCGAGAAAATTCCCGAAAAATATGCAAAGATTTTTTCTATTGTTCGTGACGCCCGCGATGCGGCAGTGAATTTTGTAGCAGAAAATGTAACGGCCGGCCGCGCCATCGAAGGTTGGCAGGTCGACCGCGCCGCCCGCGAAGTGATTCGCAAAGCTGGATTCGCAAAATATTTCGTCCATCGTACCGGCCACAATATCGGACAAGAAGTGCATGGCGCGGGCGCAAACATGGACAGCCTGGAAACACGCGACATTCGACGCATCATCCCGCATACTTGCTTCTCGGTCGAGCCGGGGATTTACCTGCCCGAATTCGGCGTGCGCAGCGAAGTGAACGTCTACGTCGCCGAAGGCAAAGCGGAAGTGACAGGTGCTGTCCAGACTGAACTTTTAAGGCTGCTGTCTTAGACATGAGGACGATCCGCGTGGATGAAACAATGAAGAGGGAAGCGGTCAGAGGCAATCAGGTGATGGGTATTGTCGCTGCTGTCGCGGGCTGGGTAGTGCCCGGCTTGGGCCATCTCCTTCTTCGGCGGTGGAGCAAGGCGGGCGTCTATTTTCTGTGCGTCGGCGGATTGGCCTGTGCGGGATTGGCTATGCGTGGGGGCATATTCGGTGGCGGCGCGGAAGACCTGTTCGATCGCCTGGGATTTTTTGCGGATCTGGGAGCCGGTGTCTTCTATTTTTTCGCGCACCAGATTCAGACCGCAGGTCCTGACATCGCCCACGCCACGGGCGACTACGGCACTCGCCTTTTCGCAGCCGCGGGCATGCTCAACTTCCTTACCGTGCTCGAAGCCTATGACATCGGGCGGGGAGGCGAAGCTAGATGAGTGCCTTGTTCGGCGGCCTCACCCATTTCGGGGCATTGGTGTTTTTCGCGCTTGTGGTCTCCATAACTTTCGCATTTCTCTCGAAACGAGACGTTATGGAGCGCCTGAAATACACCCTATGGGCTTTCCTCGCTTTCCTTCTTGTCGCGGTTGGAATCGGCTGGCTGATGTATCCATTCACGCAGTAATGTAATTTTCTCTTTGTTTCGTGGCAATTTCAGTAAGTCCTGAAGGGACGAAAGACCGTGGCCCTCACGGAAGTGGCGGGAAAATTACCCAATCCTTGTGACTGAGCCCGTGGGGTCGGCACAAATCTTAAAGCACGAAGCTTCTAAAAAGCTGCTATCCTTAACCCAATACAGAACCGATTTGCCCCTCCTTCGTGACTTTGTTACACTGAAACTCGATGCCGTCCATCCTCAGGGAAGCTGGCGAAACGTTTGTCACGCTTGTAAAAGGCTTCAGCGTAACTTTCCGAAACATGCTGCGGAAGCCCGTCACCGAAAATTATCCAGAAGAGCCCGTTCATTTCCAACCTCGCTACCGGGGCATTCACGTTCTCCACCGCGATGAAAATGGACTCGAAAAGTGTGTCGGCTGTTTCCTGTGCGCTGCAGCATGCCCGGCCCGTTGCATTTACATCGAGGCCTCCGAAAATACGGATGCGCAACGCATTTCCGCTGGCGAACGTTATGCCAGCGTCTATAACATTGATTATTCACGCTGTATCTTTTGCGGCTATTGCGTGGAAGCGTGCCCCACCGATGCCATTACCCACGGGCATGGCTTCGAGCTCGCCACGACCAACATCAATTCCATGATCTATCGCAAGGAAAAACTTCTCGAGAAAACTTCCTCGGTCCATTAGGAATTCATGTGAAATAAGCGGCTCGCCTGATGGCCTGCGCCCGCCTTGCATCGATTAAATGCAATTCAGGCGCGACGGGACAGGAGCGCGCCGTACCGGTTCGGCGCTCCGACTCGCCGGTACGGCGCACGGTGCGCACAATGCGGAGCGCGCCACCGCATTTTGAAGTTTAGTACGCCAGAAAGGGAATCGCAACGGCCCAGGGAAAATCCTTTCGGGGAGATTGCGCAATTCTTCCGCGTAGGCGGGCGGAAGCCCGGGCCGCAACTCCTGGTTTTTCCTGCAAGCAAGCCAGCGAGATTGTGAATCGTGGTAATTCTATGCGGTCGGTCCAATTCGGGCTCACACAAGACTTTAACTTCTGGTTGAAGGATCCGAGCAGGGAAGTCGAAGGGATGTCAATTCTCTGCTAAACGGATTTCGATTTCGTGTAATTCGGATCTGACGTCCCAGGATTCTTCTTTCAATTCCTTCATACGCTTTCTCAAATTGGCCGACCTGGACAGACGAATCAATGTCGCATCTAGCACTGAGTTCCGACTGTAGCATTGGAGAACTTTCAAAGCACATCGGAGACATAACTCGACCTATTCAGCGGGAGGAACGCCTCGGTGCACATGAGAAGCAGGCTAAAAGTACGTCTGATAAGCTATATTATGTTTACTTCAGCGAAGATGAAACGCAATGTATTGCTCCATGAGGGACTTGTCGGGGCCTACCACTCGTCGGGCGTTGACGAATGTCGTTGGTGTGGCGGTGATTGACAGGGCGTGGCCTTCTTCCATCGTGGTTTTTATTTCAGAGGCGGTTTCAGGGTTGATTATGCAGGCCCTGTAGGTTTCCAGGTTTAGGCCTTGCTGGGTCGCTAGGTCTAGCAATTTATCCCACACGTTTGATGGACTTATCACCTCTTGGGCGTCAAAGATCGAGTCGTGCATTTTCCAGAAGGCGGCCGGAGTTTGCTCAAAGGCGCACTGACTGGCGATTGCGGCTGTCATTGCCCACGGGTGGATGTCAGTTAGAGGATAATGTTTGAATACGAGACGAACCTCTGGGTGGCGAGGAAGAAGTTCTCTTAGAACGAGGTCGAGTTGACGGCATGAGGGGCATTCGAAATCAGCGAATTCGATGAGTGTAATCTTAGCGTCTTCTGGGCCCATCGATGGAGACTTGCCAACGTGAAGCTTGGAGCGAGTGTCGGCAAACGGGTCGACTGACATGTCCGTGAGTTCTCCTCTAAGCAGGAAATTTCCCGTCTTCGAGACGTAAACAACGGCGGTATCGGACTGTCCTCCCATCGATACCGTTACAGGAACCTCAAGCAGGTCCGTAATGGAGGAAGGTTTGGCGGGACCGACCTTGACACCAAATGCGGGCCCCCATGCGTACAGATTTCTTAAATATTGTTCGACACGGCTCTCGACCGACCCTGGCTTTGCGGGCGAGGAATCAGCTGTTTTCGGGGTTGCGGATTTCTCACTTCCTGAAGAGGTCTGGGCATTTGAAGGAACGCAGTAAGCCGTAATAAGCATGAGAGCGCAGTAAATCGATTTTCGGAACACAGTCAGAACTCCTCTCAGGGGTTAAACTTTTGAACGATTGGAAATGGGCGACCCAATCCGAAGGCCCGCGATGTAATCTTCAGGCCGGGAGGGGCTTGTCTTCTCTTGTATTCGTTCCGGTCAACTTTGCTGGCGATGGAGCGCACTAGATCGATATCGAAACCATACTGGGTGGCAATTTCCTGGGGGCTTTTTACATCTTCGATATAGGCTTTCAGGATCCGGTCCAGAATTTCGTAGGGAGGCAGGGAATCCTGATCCGTTTGGTTTGGGCGAAGTTCGGCAGAGGGCGGCTTTTCGATCGAGGCGCGGGGGATGAGTTCCCTTTCGCGATTGATCAAATTCGCCAGCTCGTAGACCATTGTTTTTGGGACGTCAGAAAGCATGGCGAGGCCGCCGGCCATGTCTCCATAGAGAGTGCAATACCCTACCGCCATTTCAGATTTGTTTCCAGTGCTGAGAACCATAGAACCAAACTTGTTTGACAGTGCCATCAAATAATTGCCGCGCACCCTTGCCTGCAGATTTTCCTCTGTCACATTTTCCGGCTTGCCGCGGAAAGCTCCATCGAGAGCCGTTCGATAGGATTCGAAGACGCGAGTAATCGGTATTGTCAGAAACTCGATTCCAAGATTTTCCGCTAGCTGGCGTGCATCCGCGCGGCTGCCTTCGGAAGAATATGGTCCGGGCATGGAGACTCCGAGGACATTTTTGCGCCCAAGGGCCGCTACTGCAATGGCCGCGACGACGGAGGAATCGATGCCTCCGCTAAGACCGACAACCACGGCGTTGAAGCCGGATTTGCAAACGTAGTCGCGCGTGCCGCAAATGAGCGCTTGAAGCACGAGATCGGGTTCGGTTGCAGGCTGGTCTTGTATATCTCCGGTGTTCGTCTCTGTGTCAAACAGGACGAGGTCTTCTTGAAATGAGCTTGCTTGCGCGGGAATTCGTCCGTCCGGCAGGACGACGACGCTGCCTCCGTCAAAGACCAAACTATCATTGCCGCCGACCTGATTGACGTAGACGACGGGCCGGCCGTGTGCTTTTGCGAGGGCCCGCAACATGTCCAGACGAAGGGCTCGCTTGTCGATTGTGTAAGGAGAACCGGAAATATTGATAAGCAGAGTAGCGTTTTTTGCAATCAGCTCGGCCACAGGGTCGCGTTCGTAGAGAGGTTTGACCCAGAATGTTTTATCGTTCCAGATATCCTCGCATACGGTGATCCCCAGATTTTGGCCGCCGAAGGAAAACACATTTTGCGCTGTGGCGGGCTGAAAATATCGGGATTCGTCGAAGACATCGTACGTGGGCAGCAGCATTTTGTGCTGCACGAACTGAATATTTCCGTTTGCCAGGAGAGCCGCCGCGTTGGCAGCCGATTTTCCAGTCAATCCTGTCGCGCGGGCGGCGTATCCAACGATACAAGGCATCGGCAATTGCTTTGCAAGGCAGCGCAATTCCCTTTCGTTCCGCTCAATAAATTGAGGACGCTCGATCAGATCCATCGGCAGGTAGCCGCAGAGACAGAGTTCAGAAAATACCGTTAAATCCGCGCCCCGCTGAGCGGCACGTTTCGCAAAATCCAAAATCCTGGCGGAATTTCCGGCGAAGTCGCCGACGGTGGGATTTAGTTGCGCAAGAGCGATTTTCATGAACGGCCTATAGAATACGGGGCACAATGGCGCATTGCAACGAGTTCACGTTCGTCAGCGCGGACGGGCACAAAAATGGGCCTTCGCGACAACTCGCAAAGGCCCATCGGCAAATCCATCCGGATCGGAAGAGCGGTCGGGCGTTCTTATACGCTGAACGAACTTCCACAGCCGCAAGTGCTCTTGACGTTCGGATTGTTGAACTTGAAGCCAGCGCCTTCCAGCGTTTCGATATAGTCGATGGAGAC
>Ga0207007_1192_pt1 | contig 16324 bp, 10 predicted proteins | sample Alteio_BWMinCont_85_FD_153487 | JGI IMG/M metagenome (GOLD analysis project Ga0207007, IMG submission 153487) | Enriched cells from forest soil in Barre Woods Harvard Forest LTER site, Petersham, Massachusetts, United States -... | ecosystem: Environmental > Terrestrial > Soil > Temperate forest >...
GTTCAAGGAGCTCCTTGACCAGCTCCGGCTCCTCCTGAGGGACATCCTCAAAGCTTGACTGCAAGAACTCGCTCTTGCAGTTCCGGGCTTGGGGAAAGTAAGCGATCATATCTTTTTGAGTAACTGGCGGTGTCTCCCGGAAAGGTTGGCTTGACAATTGTGTCCACAACGCCCCAACCAAGTCACGACCCATCCCGAGTTGCAGATGGCAAAGCGGAGTGGCGCGCGGATTCATTTCGATCAGATACGCTGCACCTGTCCCTTCCTCAATCATGAAGTCTAAGCCGAAAAAACCAGACAACCCCAGTCGACGCGCAATTCGTTCCGCGCAGAGCATCATCTCGCGGTTATCAACTACGCGAACAACGGAGGCCGGGCCAGTAGGTCCATCTGAGCTGAGCACCTCAACGCCAATGCCAGCCAATACTCTTCCCTCCCAGGACACCACCGCGCAATTCGCCGGCCGGCCACGAACGTGAGACTGAACAATGATTGCCGGCCTAGATCGTTTCCACCAAGGACGTATCCAGAATGGGTCACGGTTGATGATCAGTCGTTTGACAACTCGTATAGTTCGGTGCGATCGGTTCATTTCCAGGAAGAATTGCTCAGCTTGGGCTAGACTGTTTGCGAACCTCACACCACGGCCACCAAAGGTTCCATCGGCCTTCAGCACCCACGGGAGTGCTTGTCCCGTGCGCCAAGACTTGAGATCATCCACTGTCTTAACAAGCCTGATGTCCGGCACACGAAGCCCTAGCTCACGAGCAACCGTGAGAAGACCGTAACGGGAAGAAACGATGGGATAGCTCTCAGGCGAGCCCAATGAGCGCTCTATTAATGCCACTACTTCATTTTCGGATGCCCGATGATCGCGCCGCTCGAGAGAATACAACTCATGTAGATGTTGGACTCCGCGGTCATCAAAAGGGATAATGATTTGGGGTTTAGTTGCCGCAATGGCAGCTGCCAGTGATTCCAACGGATGAATACCGCTATAAGGGAACGTTTGCCGGACGGCAGACGTCTTCAATAAGGGATGGCCTTGAGCACAGCAGACCGCCGAAACATAACAACCTGCTTTCGATAGGCCGATGCCAAGTCGTGCAGCGCCGGGCGACCGAGTGGTGTCTGTCAACAGAACTTTCGGGCGCACTGCTGCCCCGCTTTCCGAACTGACATCCCTATGATCCAAGATTTCCTCTCAATTGCTTAAGGTTTATCCGCGTTCGGCGGAGTGTGTCGCACTGACAAACGTGCTCGTAAAGATCATCAAACCAATTCCGCAGGCCATCAGCCGCTGCACACTTCTTCACTGTCCGGGGCTTGGACCTCGGGCGCTGATCCACTCTGGGGCAAATCGTGTGAAGCCGATTTCGCGAGGTGCCTTGAGAGCCGCGGTGCGGTGAATAGGGCTCCGTACGCAAAGCGCATGAGAGGTCCAAAAGTATATGCGGAAGATGTGCCAACAAAGTATAGGCCTGGCAATGAAGACTCAAACATAGCCGACAAAATAGGCGCTTGATCGACAGTTCGGATTCCTGCCTGAATATCTGAATTCAAGAAGGTCAGGCGCCGGAGATCAACCTTGTAGCCAGTCGCCGCGATGACATGATCGGTCACCAGCGTCCGTTGTGTGCCGGCGCTATCAGTGAGCTGAAGCGCGACCTTGCCATTCCGAACGGTCGCTTGCGTGATGTTGACCCCCAAGTTGAATGGAATTTTCCCAACGACTTGTTCCTTTACAAACCAGCCTGGGGCGGGACCGAGAATCCGCCGCAGAGCATCTAGTCGAAAGTTTTCTGGCATGAGGCGGAATACCTGCGGTCCGTGGACAAGGAAAAACAATTTCCAACCTGGCCCGATCCCTGTCATCGGCACAAGGATCCGCTCTAGAAGGGGCCGGGGACCTCGCTTAGGCGGATCGTGGAAGCGGATGGCGGGTTTGCGGGCCACCAATTGCACGGAAGCTCCCGCCTGATGGAGCAAGGCTGCCAAGTCCAGTGCCGACGCGCCTGCTCCCACTACGACCACTTCACGTCCCTTGAAGTGGTCCAATGCGCCATATTTGGAGCTATGAGTTACGAGATCCTCCGAGAGCGTCGAAAGGATCGGCGGGATATACCCGAAGTGGCTTATGCCGGCTGCCACAACTATCTTTCGCGCAGCAACAACTTCCCCATTTCCAAGGCGGATTTGGAAACCTGAGGAAGACCGTTGTAACGAAACAACAAGCTCGTCCTCAAGTTCAGGCACGAACCTTTTTTGGAATTCCAAGCCGTAGGCAGCGAAAGTCTCCAGCGGGACTGGAAGCCCTGAGTCCTCGTATGCAATTCCCTCCTGCCTGCAGTAGTGTGCAAGAGTGAATGTCGAATCCGGGTCATAGAGCGAGGAAGCAAACCCCTCCGATTTCAGCCTCATGCCTTTCGGCATTTGGGTCAGCCATGTGTGCATCGGGCGGCCAAAGATACGGAAGTCGACGCCTCGCGCCTTGAGGTGAGCAGCGATTGACAGCCCATATGGCCCAGCTCCTATGATAGCAACATTGCATGTTGTCATTGTATCTATCCTCACAATTCGGGGGGCAAAGAGCGGTTTTGGATGCGAAACAGCGCCTTGTCCCAATATATTTCAACCCGCCACCTGATCTGTTGCACGAAGTTTTGAAGACGCTTGGCTAAACCCAAACCGAAGATCCGTTGGATCCAGGAGTACTTCCAGGATAGGCGAGGGAGTTCAAGCTGGCCTCCCATCTCCATGGCCGCCTTCTGGACCTCATTGACGATATCAGGCATCTCCGGATAGAAATAGACAAAACAAGACTGCAAATATGCAAGACAAGCAGCTCGAACCCTTTGGCTTTCTTCCAATGAGCGTAAATGATTGATGTGCAATTGCATCGAGCGCCAGTGAGCTTCGAGTTTCCTGTCGGATCGCCCCACGTGACTCAGAGTGTCACCCCACGGGGCGCGGTAGTACACGTTTGCTCCCGGCACGAATCTGACACCATCACTAGCGAGGAGAACCCTGCAGAAGTATTCGCCATCGTCGTCTCCCAACAGTGTGGTGTCCCATGGGCCGGCGGCTTCGGTCACCTCGCGACTGACGAGCCACGTGGCGGTCTGCATGTAGACGTTTTGTCCCATCTTGCGCAACAGCCACTCAACGGGAGACAGATCACACCACAGCACCGTCGGAATAAACTCCGCTCGATAATATCGGTACCTGAACCGCGCAAAAGCTGAGGAAAGCACTGTCCGTTTGCTCTGACACTTGTCAAACATCTCCATTTGCCTGGCAATCTTGTCTGGAGCTAAAAGGTCGTCGGCGTCAAGCCACTGAATGTAATCTCCGCGGCTCAGAGAGAACGCACTGTTTCTAGCAGCCGCTGCACCCTGATTCTTCTGCGTGACGACGCGGACGCCGTCCGGCTCAAACATTCTCGCAATCTCCAGCGTTCGATCGGTGGAACCGTCATCGACGACGATGATCTCCTTCGGTTCCCACGTTTGCGAAATCGCCGACCGCAGCGTGTCTGTGATCCATTTCTGCGCGTTGAACGCAGGTATGAGAATTGATACCAGAGGCTTAGGGCTGGCGCTTTTTGTGACAGGCGGCCCGGGCGTGTCAGCGTCAGAGGTCACAAACAAAGCCGGGGACGGAGACGGTATCGAAAGTCTGCGCCGCGAAATCATTTCTCGCAGGAGTCCGGCGATCTGATAGAGAGGTGTATATCCGCGGTGCAACAGCACAACCGCAGTTAGATACAGTGTTCCGAATAACACTGACATCTCTACAATCCGGAGCAATGCCACCTGCGCTGAACCTGGCGTCGCGAGCAAGGAAGGGATTTCTCGGCTGATGCCGGCCGAAGCCAACCCTGCCACCAGGGAAGCAACTACGTATTTCCACAGGGAGGCAAGTACCGAAGCGATCCCCAAGTCTATTGGTCTCCCCGCATACCAGAGAGCGGGAATCGTCAGAACCCAAAATGACGCGGTCCAGGCCGCAGCAATTCCCGCAGGGCCCCAACGTAGTGCCAAAAGAAACAGTAGGCACGTGACGATGACCTCGACAAACCCCCAAACCAGCCAGCGGTCAGCCCTTCCTATGGAGAGGTGAATCCAGCTGTGCATATAGTAGATGAGCATGATCCCGATCCCGGGGGCGAAGAAGGTGAAAATCCGGCCCGCCGACTCCCACCCGGGCCCTAACAACAGGCGAATCATATCCTGCCCGGTGAGCGCAAACCCTGCAGACAGTCCCATGCCTACAAAGGCCATGACCGACAGAGATCCGAGCAAGTGCTGTTTGTATTGCGTGGAACGTGGGTTAAACCGGCTGAGGGCCGCCACCGCAACGTTGGTGAGTGGTGCAGTGAGTTGGCCTGCCGAAAGGGCAAATAGGTCATACGCCTTCTTGTAAAAGCCGAGCGAAATCGAGCCAAATCGCCACCCAACGAGGAGGTTATCCGTATTCCTGGAGAAATAACTAACAGTGAAACGCCCGTAAATGCTCATGGCGAATCGCATCATGGAGGCAGTACCCGCCGCCCGACGTGGTAGGCTGGGGAGCCACGGACACAGGAAAAATACTCCGATGGATTGCGCAAGAGGCTGTGCGACGGCCCCCACCACCAGCGCCCAGTATCCCCACCCTGCCCAAGCGAGAATGATTGATATCGCCAGCGAGAGAGTTCGGGAGATGATTTCATTGATGGAGGTCGCAGAGAACCGCATCGCACGCTTGAGCAACGCCAGATGTTGTACGGATATGCTGGTGGTAAAGATCGTCGTCGAAATTGCGACGGCAATACCTGCCACGAGCGGCTCGTGGTAAAACCGCGCGATTATCGATCCCGCTGCGGCGAAACCGACCGAGAGAACAAGGCCCGCGCCTGTGTTGACCCAAAATAGATTGCTGACTAGGAAGCGATTGATCTCCTCCCGCTGTATGATGGCCTCGGTGAAACCGTTGAGCCCGAAGTTCAAGAGGAGCAGGCTCAAAGTGGTGACCATGGTTACGAGTCCGAAATCCGCAGGCCTCAGTAGTCGAGCCAGAATCATTGTAGCGACGATCTGGATAACTAGTAGAAAGCCTCCAGAAAATACCGTGACCCCGGCGCCCCGAATAGCGAGCCTTCGCACATCGTCATCGTTCACATCGGGGCAGAATGCGCCGTTTGCATCAAACGGTTTCATTGGGTTCCCCGCGACATCTCGCGGTAGGTCACCGCCGTCGCTCCAGTTTCCAATTTGGACTCTGGCAGATCCTCACCATAATCAGGGATAAAGGGGGTGGGGGGCGAAGACTCTCGAAGAAAAGCTTCTGGGCCGATCATTGTCACTAGGAGGAAAGCCATCCATAGAGGAGAAGACATCTTAATGGCCGCCTCCGTACAATTGTAGGCGACTGTGGTGATGAAGTATCCCAGTGCGAGGCCAGCTATCGGCGTCATCGAACGCAAACCACCAATGACACGGCCATATGCCGCGATGAGAATGGTGGCGAGCAGACCGACCCCTACCCATCCCAAATTCAAATAGATCTCGATGTAGCCGTTGTGTGCCTGGTTCACCGTCTGATGGATGAGGCCTTCCATTTCGGTAAGCCGCGGCCCGACCCAGAAACTCTCAAAGCCCGTTCCAAATAAGGGATTCTTGACCAGACTAAATGCTGATCGCCAGATGTCGGTCCGTCCCGTTAGTGTCGAGTCTCGACCTAAGCCTTCCAGCGCGCCCGTGTCAACGTTGAGGAAAAGCGAAGAGACGGTAAGCCCCAGAAGCACGATTACCATGATGTGGACGAAAATCGGTTTGCGAGCTGAACGGAACAGATGGGTCAACACCATTGGACCGCCTGCGAGGAAGAAGCAAGCGAAAGATGTGGCCGATTTGGCCTCAAAAAGCAAAAAAAGAGCCATGGCAAAAATAGCACCGTGAGCGATCAGCGGCCTAGTTCTACCAGTCCCCTTTTCCTTCCGGTAGATTTCGAGGAAACGATATAACGATGCCAGCCCAAAAACCAGACAGATCAACCCAAGACTGTTCTTACCAGTCGCGGCACCTGCCCATGAGACATCTCCGCCACGACTGTATGAACGCCCGAGTTCCGGGATGTACCTGATAAACAAAATGGAAATAGGCACGGCGACGAAACCCACCCGCGCCAAAACTCGCCTCAACGCAGTGAGCCAGTTGGGATCGGAGAGCACGATTAGGACCATCAATACATCACCCGAGGCTCTGAACCACCGCTTGGATGCCACCTCGGGGAAGTCAGACCAAAGAATACTTATGCCACAGTAGAGGAAATAGAGCAGGATCGGAATATTCGATCGCAAGATCGTCCCGACTCGCTGCGACCTACTGAGGAGCACAGCCAGGCCGAGGGCCAGCATTGCCGAGAGCGCGACCTGGTCGAGAGGGCTCCCTTCAAGATATTGCCCTGATTGTCCGCCCCTAGAGAGAAAAACCCATTCGGACAGATTACGTGTAGCACCAAGAAACAGCCAAATTGTAGGAATCCAAAGTGCCTTTGAGGTCTGGACTCCCGCTTCCCGATTGAATCGGAAAAGCAGCCAGATCACCAATGCGCAAATGACAATAGCAACCAGGCGAACCATTACGAGATTCCCTTATATGCCGCTGATGAACGGCTTTGACTCATTTTGCGCAGAAGAAAGCGGCCCCAGAAGGTCCAGGCACGCTCTTCGAAATCCGCCGCTTCATCACGAAGTGCCTAATACTAAGCGAATACTGCCTTGTAGAACTTATCCAAAGTGGTTGATTGTGCTCTCGTGCGATCCAAGACTTCGATGCTAATGATTGTCAGTGCAAAGGCCAGGACAAATGATAACCCGAGAACAACCATTTCCGAGTCGATGTGGCCGAGTCCAAAACGAAGCAATTGAAGGATGGCAATCTGGGCGATATACCCGACCAGAGAATATTTGCCAAGCAGAAGAATGCATGCCCTAGCCTTGCCAGGTTCACCGCTCTGTTGGCCCAAGAGATAAATTATCATGAGGCTCAGACAAACCCCGACGATTTGGAGCGGATAGATCACATTCCAGGTGGTTATCGCTGCTAAATAAAGCAGGTAAGCCGCGGCAAGCAAATAGGGATGCCGAACAACGGCATTCACCCTTTCTAATGGGAGATATCCGGCAATGACTCCCAGCAGCCCGATTGTCAGAAGTTCTAAATACGTGTAGATCCCCACATAATCCAAAACAACGGTACACAACAAGAACAACAGGCACATGACATGAAACGTATACCGATAGAACCTGGACACGACTAAGAGCAATGCCGACAGTATCAGCAGATAGCTGATAGGAACCAGAACAAAGAATGCTACCGCCTTTGCTTGTCCGCTCCCTATGAGGTAAACATCAATCAGATTTCTAATCGGCGAACCAGCGGACAAGGCCTGCCCTTGGGGACTCCCTTGTCCTAAAAGACTCCTTGTAACGTTTAATAAAGCGAAGACCCCCAATATTTTCAACCCTCTTTGAATGAGTCGTTTTGGAAGCTGTGGATCCGAGATGCCATACTTCACAAAATAGACATGCGAAATCAAGAAACCAGTGATGAAAATGAAGGAAGGAGTCAGGAATCTCAGATATCGGTTGTCTTGCGGCCCGTAAAAATAATTGATCCAATGATAGAGCACCATGATCAAAACCAGTGCCCCCTTTGTGAAATCGAGCGCCGGAATTCGGCTAGCTTTGTTGTTTGTTGTCATTGTCTGATTACCGCGCCGCGTGGCGGTTTAATTGCAATCACTTATGTTGCGGTGTCCAATTCGCATTGCACGGCCTGCTAGGACGTAGAACACCACTTTAGTCATGCGGTCAGGCGCGGTTAGAGAGCCTTCCTTAGGTCAGCCGCGAGTCTGTTCGTGAAGATGACAGCCCCTTTTTCGTTCAAATGGAATCCGTCGCTTTGGAAGTAGCTCGTATCGAATTCGTCATTTGCAACGGGGATCAGAACCTGAATACCGAGGTCTCTTCCCACACCAGCAATCGCTTCGGCTCCTTGCTGGTAACTGGGAGGTACCACCAACATGAACTGAGCGCCGTTGGCCCGGCATAATGCATCCAGCGACATTAGACGGTCTGTTGCGACTCTTTTGATGGTGGCTTCCGGTATTGCGGGGTCCTGGCCAGCACCCACGTCGTGCAACAACTCCGCAACGCCAGGAAGTAAATGACCGAGTATGTATCCACGGGTTATCTGCCGCGTGCTGTAATACTTGCTGACATGAGCCAATATGAACGAACTTGTAGTTGTTGCATCCATGTGCGTATTTCTAGCTACTTCGATGAGGTCCTCCCGACGGAAAAGATATTGCGCGGAATACTCGCCTCGCGTACCGGAGGATACAAACTGATTGGGACTGAGCCCCAACATGATATAGCGCGGTCGCATGCCCTCTTCGAATAGCCGCTTCAGGCCAAAGTACCAATCGTAATATTCAGTTGCCAGAACAAAATACGGAACTGGAATAGCCTTAGCCTCAGTTTGTTCGGAGAGACTCTGAATATTCAGCCCTTCGAGAAGGAGTGAATTCCCAAGAAGTGCAATGTGCGGAGGGCCACTTGACTCAGTATCTTTGACGGCCAACAGGGTTTGGCGTTGTGCTACCTGCTCCTGCTGCACCTTGCTCGTGCGGTCAAATTCCAAGATATTTATGGCTTCCACTGCGAAAAGCAGCCCCAGTACCGTTCCCAACAACGCAATTGTAAAGCGGGTCATAAGCAGATTCCTCTTTATATCAGAACCGGAAATAGATGAACGCTTGGGGGTCGCTCGCCGAAAATAAGATTAACATTGCCATGGCGGCAACTGCGGCACCATAGCGAACTGTGGGTGAACTATTTTGGAACAAATATTCCCCACCAGATTCTTCCAGCTGAAGATCCATCGCGAATCCCAACCCTCCCAGAATCGCAAGAAACAGCCACGCAGAAGCATATTCCGGACTCCATTGAAAGTGTCCAAGGTTGCGGATCATTGTCAGCGCCCCAGAAACTGACTCAGCCCTAAAGAAGATCCATGAGAAACACACAATCTGGAAAGTGATCACCCGCCGCGACCACATAGACCAACCATGGGGTTCGGCATGCTCTTCACGATGCCCAAAGACGAACCGTTCAAAGCTGAGGACAAGGCCTTGAATGCCGCCCCAAATCACAAATGTCCAGTTCGCACCGTGCCATAACCCACCAAGAAGCATGGTTAGCAGAAGATTGCGATATGTCTTGCCTTCGCCTCCGCGACTTCCTCCCAAAGGGATATAGAGGTAGTCACGCAACCAGGTACTTAGGCTGATATGCCATCGGCGCCAGAAGTCCTGCAAACTGACCGCCAAATAAGGCTGCCGAAAATTGACCATAAAGTGAAAACCTAACAGTTGGGCGCTGCCCCGTGCCAAATCGCTGTATCCGCTGAAATCACCATAGATTTCCCAAGCGAACGCATAAGCCCCGATGAGAACGGACCATCCATTCGTACCGAGCTTACCGCTGAAAGCAGCGTTGGCTAGATGTGCGCAATTATCGGCGATGACGCATTTACGGAAGAGTCCCATCAGAATCAACATACAGCCGTCTTGAAATGCTGCAGGTTGGAAGACGCGAGGCTTCTGTACCTGAGGAAGCAAGTGCGAAGGCCTCTGGATCGGCCCTGCAATAAGGTGTGGGAAGAGACTAATGAAAAGCGCATAGTCGACGAAGTTTCTCGAAGCCTTGATCTTCGCTGCGTAGACATCCACTATATAGGCCACTTCTTGAAACGTGTAGAACGAGATGCCGGGAGGAAGGATAATCCTTAGGACGCCACGAGGGATGAAGTGAACTCCCAAGACATCGAGGATGTGAACTGACGAATCGAGAAAGAAGTTGAAATACTTGAAGAATCCCAGAATCGAGAAATTTACAACGAGCGAGGCAATAAGGAGAAGCTTGCGGGTTGCTGGATTCTGTTCGTCTTCAAGCTTTTTGGCAATGATGTAATCGATCGTGGTAGAAGCAATCATTAACAGCAGAAAACGCCAGTCCCACCAGCCGTAAAAAAAATAGCTCGCGGCCAAAAGCAGTTTATTCTGCCGACGCCAATTTAATCGCCAGTACACCAGGACGACTAGAGTGAGGAATACAAAGTAGACTGGCGTATCAAACAACACCTTCAAGCACCCCCAATGAATTTTGGAGCGAACGCTTCAAAACGATCAAATGGAAGTTTCATTTCGAGCCGATTGTATGGGCCATTGGCTACGCCCGATGCTCGGGACTTATTCAAAGGATTGGTAACTCAGAGCGATAGCTTAGCCCTGAGCGTAAATACTACACGGCGTATACGTTGCCGGAGCATTTTGGTTCGGATCAAGAAAGAGCCGATGAATAAGTTCCAGGCTCAGCAGTTGGTGAATCTCGGTCGTGTAGTTTCGGTTCCCCTTAAGGTGGCCCTGCACTATGGCTTCTACCGCGCGGCTGTTCAGATACGGCCGGCCAAGTGTCCGGGGATCGAGGAGCATTTCTCGAACGTATCCGGAAAGGGCATCCCGATACCAGACTCGGAAATGATTGAACTTGTGCCTGCCAAGGAAAAGACCTTCCAAATGCAGCCGCGAAAAAAGATGGTCGATCTGCGCCACCCATTGGGGCATGCCATAGTCATATGCGTATTCCGCCTTGAACGTAAACTCGAGCAGGCTTCGGGTGATCGCAGTTGATACGCGTCCTGCGCCTCCTGCTAGGCCGCGGTCGGTCCGGATTTGACGCAGAGCGGGGTTTCCGTCGGCGATCAACCTAACGCTATCGTCGCTATCCTCGAAAACGTTGCCTGTTTCAATGGCTGAATCGGGCGCACGGAATGCCGTCCGGACAAGGTCGTTATCGAGGTATGGGGATCGCATCGAGATCTGGGTCTCCTCCAACGAAAGAAGCCCATAGTGGTGCCAGGGAGTCTGCCGGAACGCAATAAATGAAATCGCATGTCCACCAAGCAGCCCAGCCAATGTTTTCTCCGCGGCTCGGGTGTGGGAGAGGAACTCCGGACGAAACAGACCTGCGGAGGGTTCCGCCGCCTTGAACGCCCGTAACCGGCGAAGTATTTCGCCGCCGTAATTACCTGTCATTCTGACCGGGGCAATCTTTGCGGCCAGTTCATTCGCGTATAGATCAGAGGAATTTCTCACGCCAACACAGCCGTCACTGAGGTATACCGCACGCTCCGCGTAGTGCGGAAAACGCGAGTGAAACTCTTTGCCTACTGAAATTACCTCGAGAGACTGGCCGCATGCCTTGGCGACTTTCCGCGCGAGTTGTACGTCTTGGCAGTCGCGAAACATCCCCCCGAAGGAGTAGCAAGGAAAAGATCCAGCGGGCGGCTTGTGCCAGGCCATAATCATCCTGGTGTCCAGTCCCCCAGTCAGAGACATCCCGATCCGTTGCCGCCCATTGAAATATCGCGGGAGGTTACGCGTGAACACCTCGCGGAGTTCCCTGTAATAGGCCTCCGGTTCCATGGGACCTTGGCTCTCCCACTGACCCGGCTCGAAGTATGTGCCTTTTCGCTCGCAGGAGCCGTTCTGAAAAACCCACGCCGAAGCCGGAGGCAACACACGGATGCCTTCGAAGAGCGTCCGGTTTTCGAGCACGCAACCGCAAGCGACCAATTCTCCCAAACTACGAGCGTCCGCCTTCCGGAGTTCGGGGCGGACCGCGAGAATAGCCTTCGCTTCTGCGGCAAAGTAGAAAGCTTCCTTGGACTCGTGATAGTAGATCCGATGCAATCCATACCGGTCGTTAAACAGCATCGCCGTCCCGCACGTCCGGTTTGTCACGATTCCGTGAAATCGTCCGTTCAGGCTAGCCGGAAACGCGGGGTCTTCCTCATAGAGGTGGACAAGATATGCGGGCCCATCCGTCTTTAGTCCATGCCCCCGCTCTTTCAGCCTGCGAGCAGTATCTGGTTCGGGGTACTCCTCCCCCGAAAAAACGAGAATCGCATCTCCTCGTTCGTTGCATAGCGGCATTTCGTCGGCGAAGGACCCCGAGCGCGCGACCCACCCCACGTAAACGCCTTGGGAGTCATCCATCCACGTTCCAGATATGTAAGAGGACTCGTGACGCAGAGTCTCAAGCATGCACAGCATTTGCGACTCAGCCCACTCGCGCGGTTTCTTAGTGATTAGACCAACGATTCCTGGCATTTGAACTCAGTTCAGCGGGAGACTACACACACAACAAATGAGTAATTCACTAGCGGGCGGGGAGATCCCCCACAAATCAAAGTTTGGAGCCGGCGGGAGGATTTGAACACTCCGTCTGCCGAATACGATTCGGCCGCTCTAGCATTGAGCTACACCGGCTTATGAACTGCCTAAAATTGTACCATCTCGCGCGCGCATTGACGCCAAACGTGATCACGCTATGAGGGAGAATCCCGAGAAGGCCACGATGGAGCCCTATCTTCATCGAAAGCTTCCCCCATCCGGTCAAAGGGATGTAAAATCTGGGAGTCAGCGCCTCTTCAAACCCATTTCGACTCTTGAATTCGCGCAAAGGGCTATCCCGCTTATTGCCGTAATTAAACATTCCGTAAGTCAGGTACGACACCCCTCTTGTTTCACAGAGTTCAACCGCCTTTGCGATCAAAGCATTCGCGGGCCTCTTATCATTGTGACTTGCCTTCACGGCCAAATTTAGAATTGCAGCAACGTCTCCCTTGTACACGATCTTCAAGAATCCAATCAGTTCATTCTCGAAATAGGCGCAAATAAAATCGCTCCGTTCAAGGAATGACGAGTGGTCCTTTTTCACCTGATCGAATGTCTTACCGTAGTGCGCGTTGGGCACTCCTTGCCGTGTTGGAGAGTCGTTATTCACGCCGACAATCCCTCTAACCAGATCGTCATCAAAGCTTTTGACTACCACCACGGCGCCGCGCTTTTGAGATCTCCGCACGTTCTTGCGACTTTCCTGTGGAAGCTTTTCCCACCAGTCTTTAAAGCTAGCGGTGCGAGCGGCGGCCACGCTATCCCACTCTATGGCATACTGATATTTGGGAAGCGATCCGGGCATTTTTTGTGTGAATGTAAAAATATCTGCCTTAAGTCCAACTGATCTTTGCTCCTTCAACCTTTTCACACAAGCTCCAGTATCTTCGAGTTCCGTTTCTAACCACCACTCGTCATGAATGTAGGCAACCTTAACCCATCTTCCCTTGACGGCTATCTTTTTCCCGCGAATATCAAACGTGGGTACTCTGACCCACTTCCCCTTAACGCTAATCTCAATACTATCGTCTGCCATTGACACGTCTCCGTTCCTTATACCAATCGCAAAATTAACGGCGCACCCCGAAAAGAACCTTTGGAAAAAACTGGCGCCGAAGTTGATCGAGGATATCAAGTACCACTCTGATCATGTCTGCCGTTCTGTTACTAGTCTCAACCCGACAAACGCAAGCAGGCGAGCCACGTGGTCACAAAGCCTAATCAAGTACTCGATAAACAGGTGCTGCCCCATCACTGCAAGAATGGGCAGAGCCAACGTGTAACACGGCACAGCGATCAAAGACTTCGTTGCGTTCCTTATGCGATGCTTGGGATGTTTCGGAAAATTACTGCCGCGGAGCAAGGCCCGTCTCAGTAGATATCTGAGATTGCAGCGCGATGGCGGAACCATCTCATGGACGGCTGCTTCGTCGCACCAGACAAAGACGCACCCTTTCTCCATCATTCGCCTGAAGAAGTCCACGTCTTCCCCCGCCGAATCAAATTCGGATCTGAACGGGGCCTCGGCGGCACTCAGAATTCCTTTCCTAAACAATACATTTCCTGTGCGAGCCTCGCTCAAGGCCACCTTATATCCCGAAGCGTGGTTCGGCCGCTCAAAGAATTTGCCCTTCTTTACCCACTGAGGCGGCTCGCTTTCGAAATAGGGGTTTACGGGTCCAAGAACCCCGGCCGCTCCATACGCGATACACGCTTTAAACAGGTTGCAAAGCCAATTGTCTGGGGGGAACTCGTCGTCATCGATGAATGCGATGAAGTCACCCTCGGCGTGTTGTATCGCTTTGTTTCGCGCGAGCGCAATATTTTTCTGGGGCTCAATGCAATACGTCAACGGTACATGAGCGTTGTGGGAAAATGCAGTCGCCACCGGCTCCGCAGACCGCGCACAGTCATTGTCGGCTACGACGATGGAGTAAGTGAACAGATCCTCGGTCTGCTGGTTGTCCAACCGGCTCAATAAATGCCCTAAGAGCTGGGGCCTATTGTAGGTACAGATGCACACGTTAATATGATGAGTTGGCATTGTGACTACAATTCAAAGTTGACGATGGGCACCCATTCCGTTTGGTATGCGCTTGTCACTTTGTAACGGCCCTCGAATACCGGGCGATTGAAGCCACCACCTGCCTGGCCTTCTCGGCGATACCCATGGCTGGCAGAGCCTTGCGAACCAAATTTTCACTCAGTGGGACTCCGAACGCTCGTGGGGAGGACCGCCGCGCTCTCAAGCAATCAAGCACGTTTTCTTCGATTACGTTTGTGTCCATGTCCAGCATCATGGCCAGCGGAAATGACTGTCGTTGGGTGTGGAAATCCAACCCTACAAATCGGATCATATCCGCCATGTGCAATAATTCGGGAGCTGTTCGGCTTGGCGCCCACCCGTCGTACTTTCGATTCCAAGCCTCAATTCCCAAAAGCCGGTCGGCCCAGCATGGGTCGAAAGACCTCCATGCATCCCGCCTGGATGGGTGCGCAAGCACAGCCAAGCCTCCCGCGGCTCGAACCGCGTCTAACATTTCGCTCGTGGGTAAGCTCTCTCCAAGGAAAGGGACGGGGCCCCACACAAGAACATGGACGCGGTTGGCTGCGTCGCTGTACTCAATGCCAGGCAAAACGAGGATTTCGCTAGAACTCGCTCGAGCACAAGCTTCTCGGTACTGATCTAGGCGCGATGCTGTGAATCCGCGGTCGTGTTCCGTCATCATCAGGACCCGGTATCCCTGACCACTGAACTTAGCGCTCAGTGCTTCAAGCGACCAGCTCCCATCGTACGACCACTTGGAGTGCACATGACAAACGGCAAGGACTCCCATAGGTCTTCAGTTTCCGCCCTTGAACAAATTGCCGTGGATCGTGTAGTAGAAATCAGCGATGAACACCTTAAGATCATCATGCCGCCAGTTATAAAGTGCTTCTCCTCTGTGAATACGGAGGACCTCACCCATGGTCTTCCACAAGGACGGACCGTCACGCAGCGCCGATGACTTGGCGCCTCGCAACACGAATAGGAGGTGCATAAACTCCCGGCCTGCGTGTCTGCAAACAAGTCCCGGGGAGGATGACAAATCCATGCCAATTCGGGACTGCGCATTCATTACCAGTCTCACCTGCCATGCTGGGTACTCAAGCCCTTGGCGCCGCGAGAGCGCCATGCTTCCCCACGGTCTGCCATTAAGCTCGACAAACCAAGGAGTTCCTGAACGGTCGCGTAGAAGCTCGATCATGAACAAGCCACGCCATCCAACTCTTTTGATAAACTCGTCGGTCTTCGACCTGAGATCCCCAGCCACCGACTGCGAGATGCACGCGCTCGATCCGGAGCCCTGCGGATTCATCATTCTCAGTCTGCGGTGAGCGCTCCACGCCCTGATCCCGTCAGATGCCGCAACGCCAAAAATCCCCTCTCCTATTCCGGTGAGGAAGGTCTGGACAAGAAGAGGGACACGTTCTCCCCACGCCATAACGGCCCGGTCTAATTCGCCGCGATTTGCGCATATCCATTTTGAGCATGAGTACACACGACCTTCTCGTATGGGAACACACTCGACCGGTTTCAGAATGATCGGGAAGGATTCAGCTTCTGCAAAATCATAGAGAACCTTCGCGGTGCGGGCCATTGTGGTCTTGGGAACATTAAAACCAGCGTCGCGCGCCGCTTGAATTTGCAGGCACTTATTCAGCGCCAAATCGGCACAGGCACCCTTCGGCCCTGCCAGAAGCCACTTACCCTCGAGATTTGCCATGCTGCAAAGTCGCACAGCTTTATCGTCCAGCGGGAAGAGTATGAGTTGAGTGCTATCAGTCTCGGCGCTCAAAGAGGCCAAGAGGGAATTCAAGTCTGAGAGTGCAGCTTGCAGATTTGATTCTGGCGCACAAATCTCATGACAAACGGCAAAGCGGCTATGGCGCAAAGCGGACATTCGACCCTTGCGCGCAAATGCCACTACCCGGAAACCTTCGTCCGCGAGGCTCCACACCACTTCCGGAGCAGCCATGGCTTCTGCAAAACCTA
>Ga0207007_1189_pt2 | contig 16251 bp, 13 predicted proteins | sample Alteio_BWMinCont_85_FD_153487 | JGI IMG/M metagenome (GOLD analysis project Ga0207007, IMG submission 153487) | Enriched cells from forest soil in Barre Woods Harvard Forest LTER site, Petersham, Massachusetts, United States -... | ecosystem: Environmental > Terrestrial > Soil > Temperate forest >...
AATCTCGATCCACTCGGCTTTCTCGCGCCCCTTGTCCATCCGGAATTGATCGTTAACGGCGAGGCCGCAGTGAGGGCGCGGGAATTCTACTGCGGGACGATTGGCGCCGAATTTGTTCATATCGACGATAGGGAACGTCGCTGCTGGATTGCAGAGCGGTTGGAGAGCGACGCGCCCGAACCCGATCGCGGCTTCATCCTCGAGCGGCTGATCCGAGCGGAGCTTTTTGAGCAGGTGCTTCAGGCGCGCTATCTGGGGAGCAAACGATTTTCGCTGGAGGGCGTGACCGCGATCATCCCGCTGCTCGACCGTGTGCTTTCCGCGGCTGCGGCGGCGGGCGCCGAGCAAATCGTACTGGGCATGAGCCATCGCGGGCGCCTCAATGTGATGGCGCACATCGCAGGGCAGCGGGCCGCGGATATTTTCGCAGGCTTCGAGGATGTGGACCCGCGCAGCGTGCTGGGCAGCGGCGACGTCAAATATCACGTGGGCGCTACAGGGGAATACCGCACTCGCGAAGGGCGAAAGCTCAGCGTTCACCTGGCTTCGAATCCGAGTCACCTCGAGGCGGTCGATCCCGTGGTCGTGGGCCGTGCGCGCGCCAAGCAAACACGCGCAGGAATTCCCGGCGGTTTAAAGAAAGTTCTTCCTATCGTTTTGCACGGAGACGCGGCCTTCGCCGGACAAGGCGTTTGGGCGGAGACGCTGAATTTATCCGACGTGGAAGCCTATACGGTCGGCGGAACGATTCATGTAATCGTAAATAATTTGCTGGGATTCACCACCGAGCCGCGGGAATTTCAATCCTCGCGCTTCGCATCTTCTCTCGCCAAACGGCAGGACGTGCCTATTTTTCACGTGAACGGGGAGGATCCGGAAGCCGTTGTGCGCGTGGGACAAATTGCGCTCGACTATCGCACCGCGTTCGGCGGCGACGTGGTGATCGACGTGATCGGATACCGGCGGCACGGCCACAGCGAAGTGGATGACCCGACCATCACGCAGCCGCTCTTGTACGCGAAAATAAAGGATCACCCGCAGCTGTGGCAAATCTACGCGAAAGAAATCGGAGTGGATCCCTCTGCGACTGTCGCCGCCGTGCGCAACGAACTTGAGAGCGCGCACCATGCCGCGAGCGAAATGAAAACAAAGCCGCGCCTGCGCAGATTGCCCGCGTATTGGTCGCCCTACAAGCGAGGACGGTACGACAGCGCCTATGAAGTGGACACGGGTGTCCGGCCCGAGGAACTCGGAAAGATCACGGATGTACTGACGAGCTACCCATCGGATTTCGCTATTCATCCGAAAGTGAAGAAGCTGCTCGAACAGCGCAGAGAAATGGGGTACGGCAAGCGCCCCGTGGACTTCGGGATGGCGGAGGCGCTAGCGTTCGGAACGCTGCTCGTCGGGGGCACGCCTGTGCGGTTCACCGGACAAGACACGCGGCGCGGCACGTTTAACCAGCGGCACGCGGCACTCGTCGATACGCAAAACGAAGCGCAATACGTGGCGCTCGAACACCTCGCGCCCGAGCAGGCGCGGTGCGAAATCTTTAATTCGACGCTGTCCGAAGCCGCTGTGCTCGGTTTTGAGTATGGATACAGCCGCGACTATCCGGAAGCCCTGGTGTTGTGGGAAGCCCAATTCGGCGATTTCGCGAACGGCGCTCAAATTATCATCGATCAGTTCATCAGCGCGGCGGAAGATAAGTGGGATTTGCCGTCGGGAGTCGGATTGCTCTTGCCCCACGGGTATGAAGGGCAAGGCCCTGAACATTCGAGCGCGAGGATTGAGCGGTATCTTCAGCTCGCAGCTGAGGACAACATTCAAGTCTGCCAGCCGTCGAATGCCGCGCAATATTTTCAGCTGCTGCGCCGTCAGGCGCTACGTCGCTGGCGCAAGCCGATGATCGTGTTCACGCCGAAGAGTATGCTGCGGCATCCCGACGCGTCTTCGCCAATCAAGGATTTTGAGAGGCCGCGCTTTGAATGGGTGGTGCCGGACCCGGAAGTCACTTCTGCTGAGCGCGTCCTCATTTGCACTGGAAAAATCGGCCATGAATTGCGCGCGGAACGCAAACGCCGCAGCGACAGTAATACGGCAATCCTGTTTCTCGACCAACTCTATCCGTTTCCGAAAAATGAATTGCGCGCGGAAATGACTCGGCACTCGAACGCTCGCGAAATCGTTTGGGTGCAGGAAGAGCCGGCGAATATGGGCGCGCTGTCGTATGTCTTGCCGCGCATCCGGTCTTATTTCCCGGACATTCCGACGCGATCGGTGAAGCGCTCTCCGAGCGCAAGTCCCGCGACAGGCTCGGCCAAGGCGCATGAACTCGAACAGAAGACATTGCTGACGCTGGCGTTTACGACGGGTCCCTACTGATCGGCAATTTTAATGGCCCGTAGCTTTAGCTTGGGGGGTTAGGTCCTTCGAGGAATGGAAATCCAGGGGCTGAGCCCTTTGCGAAAGACTCACATTTTTGCCATTCCGAGACGCAAAGCGTGCCGAGGAATCTCTGTTTCCCTGGCATTGCGGAACAGCGAGCGATTCCTCGCTTCGCGCGGAATGACAAAATAGAATACTTTTTCCGCAACCTGGGATGTCTGCCCACGCCTTCACGCCTGGGTTAGTCGAGCGAGAATCGCGGATCATTTTTGCGGGGGGAATGAAAATGCAATCACGGATTTGGAAGGCGGCTGTGTGGACAGCGGTCATGTGTTCCGCGGCGGCTTGCGCTTCAGCGCAGCAAAATGCGCCGCTGCCGGGGGTCACGACCAAAGAGGGCGATTTCATTGCCCACGATTTCAAATTTTCAGACGGCCAGACACTCCCCGAGGTGCGGCTGCATTACACAACGTTAGGCACAGCTCGGCGCGACGCGAGCGGCCGGGTCTCGAACGCCGTGATGATTCTCCACGGCACCAATCGCGCCGGCCGCGTTTGGTTTACTCCCTCGTTCGCGGGAGTCCTGTTTGGCCCTGGCCAGCTTCTCGACGCGTCAAAGTACTATCTGATCCTTCCCGATCAGCTCGGCGCGGGTCTTGGAAAATCCACGAAGCCAAGCGACGGCTTGCGGGGGAAATTTCCCCATTACGATTATTCGGACATGGTCCGCGCGTCTCAGATTCTGCTCTCCCAAGGATTGCAGGTGGACCATTTGCATCTGCTTATCGGCGCATCGATGGGCTGTATGGAGGGATTCCTGTGGGGCGAGTCGAATCCCAAAGACATGGACGCCATGCTCTTGCTTTCCTGCCTGCCCGTGGAGGTCGCCAGCCGCAATCGCATGGTCCGAAAAATCATGGTGGACGACATTCGCCTCGATCCCGGCTGGAATAACGGCAACTACACGGAGCAGCCGTATGGATTACGCGCAGCGCTCGGCCATCTGCTCGTCGTCGGCAGCGTACCGTCACGCTGGCAGAAGGAATATCCGACCGCCGCAGCCGCCGACAAATATGTGAATGATTACATCGAACAAAACATGAAGACGACCGACGCCAACGATTTCATGTACCAGTATGACGCTTCAAGAAATTACGAAGCGTCCAAGGATCTCGATAAAATTCGTGCCAAAGTGCTGCTGATCAATCCGCAGGAAGATTTCTGGAACCCAGCCGAGCTTGGCATCGCGGAAGAGGAAATCAAAAAAGTAAAAAATGGAAGATTTGTATTGCTGACCCTGCCGGAATCGTACGGGCACTATACATTTTTCCAGGCGGCTTCTTGGCAGAAATACTTCGCGGAATTTCTAAAGGAAGTGGAGAAGTGAACTCCGACAAGCTTCCCCCTGTGGGTTTTCCCGGCGCCGCGGCAAAGTAGAACGCGCAGGCGGATGCCCCTGCGAGGAGAAGCGCATTACTCAAATTGCTTGCGAAATGCGGCAAATTGCTGCTTTATTTCCGCGACTTCCAATTGAAGTTTTTCAACCTGATTTTCAAGATACGCTATCCGCTCCGCGCTCGGTCGACTCGTCGTCGCCGCAATTACCGTCGCTGACTCCGCCGGTGGCGCTTCGACATCACCGCCGAGCAGATGCGCGTAGCGGGCCTCCTTGGTTCCCGGCTGCCGCGCAAGGACCTTAACGAGCGGCGGTTCGCGCTTCATCAGCCGCTGCAGCGTCGTTTGCACGATGCCCAAGTCGTCAAACTTGTGCATGCGATCGGCTCGGCTGCGCAATTCGCCGGGCGTCTGCGGGCCTCGGAGCAGCAATTCCGCCAGGACGGCGATTTCGTGCCGCGTGAAATTATAGGCTTCCTGCAAACGATGTTCGTATTTGCTGACGCGGCTCACCATGTTATCGGCGGGTCCGGCCAGACCCTTTTTATCGAGCGCGGGCAATGCCTCGCGCACAGCTTCTTCGTCCAAATTCATGGCCGGGTCGCGGTTGGATTTCTGATTGCACGCGTTGACAAGCGCGTTCAAGGAAAGCGGATAGTATTCCGGGGTAGTGAGCTCTTTTTCGACGAGCGAACCGAGCACGCGAGTTTCTATTTCGCCGAGAAGGAGTATATTCACAGCATGAAATCATACCGCATGCGGAACGCCGGCCCAAATCGGCGGCGCACGCGTTATACTTTCCAGGCGGCAGGTAAACCATGAAGAAAATCAGACCCGTACCGGGCGATTACGCGCCTTACGCCGAGCAGTATATTTTACTGGTTACCGCCGACGACATTCTCGGCGCCTTAAGCGCACAGCTCAAGCAAACCGTGACGTTGCTGTCGGCCCGGAGCGAACGCGACGGTAATTTTCGATATGCGCCGGGCAAGTGGACGGTGAAGGACGTCGTCGGGCACATTGCGGATACGGAGAGAATCTTCGCGTATCGCGCCATGCGCATTGCTCGCGGAGATCAAACCCCCCTCGAAGGTTTTGAGCAAGACGATTTTGTTCGCGTCGCCCGTTTTGACTTGCGCAAGCTCGCGGGTCTTGTGGAAGAGTATGCGGACGTGCGCCAGGCAAGCCTCGCACTCTTTCGCTCCCTTGACAACGAAGCATGGCAGCGTCGCGGCGTCGCGAGCGGGAATCCCGTGACCGTTCACGCGCTCGCCTACCTCATCGCGGGGCACGAGCTTCACCATCGCAAAATCCTCGACGAGCGCTACTTCCCGGCCATACCGCGGGCTTGATTACCGCGAATTGCAAAAATTCTTTACCTGGAACTGATGCTGCCAGGCGCAGCGTGCAGAAATGCCTGCCTATGTAAATTATTCAGAAAACCTGGCTGCCGGGGCTCTCGCAACAACCTCTCGTATTGGTTATTTCCTTTGGATTGAGTCGTTTGGACATTTCTAACTTCTGTTACAAATTGGAGAGGAGCGTGCACCCCTAAGACACCAAGGTCCATTCAGAAAAAGATTAAATGTGTGAGGAAGGAGCGACTTATGTTGACCAGCCTTTTAAAAAAGAAGAGGAATTGGGTGGGGGGTCTGGCTCTGTTGATTTCGTATTTCACTCTGAATCCGATGGTCGCGCCCCTGCCGGCGCAAACCGCAATCCTCGGAGAATTGGAATTTCAAGGCGCATCCAAGGTGGAAAGAACATCCGGCGTGTGGATCGACGGACAGTATGTAGGCTATTTAGGTGAGCTGAAGGGCAAAAAGAAAGTCTTGTTGCTGCCGGGAGACCATGAGATCGCTGTTCGGCAGGCGGGATACAAGGACTTCACTCAGAAAATTACCGTAGAACCGAGAGTGTTGCGCTCTGTGCCCGTCAAAATGGAAAAAGATATCAGCGAAACCTGGCCCACGGTGACCGCTCAGTTGAAAGTAGATGTTCAGCCGGACCGCGCGGCCGTTTTTGTCGACGATAAATTCCTGGGACACGCGGGAGAACTAGGCGGGAAGTTTCATTCCATGCTGCTCAGTCCCGGAATGCACCGAATCAAGGTTGAATTGCCGGGATACCAAACTTTTGAAACGGATGTGACCTTGGTTGCCGGCCAGAAATCGGTGGTGAAAACGACTCTTGCAACAGGCAGCATCCACCAGGCGGATTCTTTGATCGATCATGCCAACAATTCCAGCCAGGAAAAATAAGCGTAGTTCTTGTTCGCGCACAAGTACGGCAGACTTCAGCCGTGGATTTTGATTTTGCAGCAAGTCGCAAATCCACAGGCTGATGTCTGTACTTCTTGTCTTCAGATCGACGAGCATAGCCGCTCGCGCTCCTGTATTATCTTTCCATCATGCCACTGCAAATTATAAAGCGCCGCTCGCGCGGCTTCATCTGCGTGAATGCCCATCCCGAGGGATGCCGCCGCAACGTCGAGCGGTGGGTTGCGGGCGTAAAAGGGAAAAGTTCCTCGGGCCAAAATACGCCGAAGAACGTGCTTGTCATAGGGGCTTCCACGGGTTACGGACTCGCGTCGCGAATCGCTGCGGCATGGGGCTACGGAGCGAAAACTCTGGGCGTGTTCTTTGAGCGGCCGCCCGAGGGCGACAAAACTGCAACCGCGGGCCATTACAACACCGTCGCGTTTCATTCGATGGCAAAGCGCGATGGATTGTTCGCCCGGAGCGTGAATGGCGACGCATTTTCCGACGAAATCAAGCGCCAAACGGCGGCAGTGATCCACAAGGAAATGGCTCCGATCGATCTGGTGATTTATTCGCTTGCATCGCCGAAGCGGACCGATCCGCGCACTGGCCGGGTGCACAATTCCGTGTTGAAGCCGCTAGGGCAGCCATTTACGAATCGCACGATCGAGCTTGATTCGGAAAAAGTGGTCAGCGTGACGCTGCAGCCTGCGAACGAAGACGAGATTGCGGATACCGTCGCGGTGATGGGCGGCGATGATTGGCGGCGCTGGATGAGCATGCTGCTTGAGGAGAAATTGCTGGCGCCGGGAGCGCGCACGCTGGCCTATTCGTACATCGGTCCGGAAATTACCTGGCCGATTTATCGCGACGGCACGATTGGGCAAGCGAAAAAAGATCTGGAGCACGCCGCAGCGGATCTGGATACGGCGCTGGCGAATCAATTGGGAGGGCATGCCTGGGTTTCGGTTAATAAAGCCGTCGTGACGCAGGCGTCCGCGGCGATTCCCGTGGTACCGCTGTATTTGAGTTTGCTTTCCATGGTGATGAAAAAGAAAAATCTGGATGAAGGGCCGCTCGAGCAGATGAGGAGGCTGTTTGCGGATTTTCTTTGCGCCGGGCATGCCCCCAAGCTCGACGAGGCGAGGCGCCTCCGCCTGGACGATCGCGAAATGCGCGGCGACATGCAGGCCGAAGTCCTGGCCCTGTGGCCCGAGGTCACCACGGAAAATCTCCGCGCGTTGAGTGATTTCGCCGGATTTCAACGCGAGTTTCGCGGATTATTCGGCTTTGAAGTCGAAGGCGTGGACTACGACCAGCCCACGGAAACCGACTTGACGTGGTAGCGGGAGCTAGACGCGCTTGCGAAGAAATTCGACAATGACGTAGCCAATCATTCCGGAAATCAGCGCAATCATCAGATTGCTGGCTGTAAAAATATCTGTAATGGCGAAGAGCAAGCTCTTGCGATCAGCATTGGTCTTAGTAAACTCCCCCATCAAAAGATTTGAATAGAACAGAAAAATGATAAAACCGACCTCGACCATCGCCCTCCAGATCGGAGCAAGCTTTCCGGACTTTGTATCCCTCGAAAGCATCGCGTAACTATAACAAGAAACTTCTTGTCCGGCGGAAATCTTGGGAGCGGAAATTTGCGAAAAATTTTTAACGAGGAAGGAACTCGTCTGTGTGAGTGACGAATTCAGGATATGCCCCGGCGCCCAACTCATGAAGGTCCATGCCCTGCCGCTCTCCCTCGACCGACACACGGTAAGGAGTGAAGCGGTTGAGGAGGCGATTCACACCGTAGGTCAAAGGTAAAACGAAACCTAGAAGCGTGGCTACGCCTATCAATTGTGCCAACCACTGATTGGACGTGATTGCGTTCATAGCCGCGGGCACGGAATCTCCCGCAACATTTAGCACGGGCCGCTCGAATTGGCCAAACATGCCCAACGCAAGGATTCCCCAAATCCCCCCCACGGCATGCACGGAGATGGAACCTCCAGGGTCGTCGACTTCCATACGCAGCTCAAACAGTTCTACTGAAAATATGATGACGGCGCCTGCCACGGCGCCAATGACAACCGCTTCGATGGGGCGAATGAATGCGCAGGACGCACTGCTGGCGACGAGTCCGCCCACCCAGCCGTTTGCCGTTAGCGAAGCATCTGGTTTGCCGAAGCGAACTTTGGTAATCAATGCGCCTGTGAGCGCCGAAATCGAAGCGGCGAGCATCGTATTGATGGCGATCAGCGCGGACCCGGAAGGTTCTCCTCCAGTGAACAGAATCGCCCCGGCGGAATTCAGTCCAATCCAGCCGACAAGTGCCAGCGCGCAGCCAAACAAGACCAGAACTGCATTGTGACCGGGGATCGCGGGGGCCATGCCGTCAGCGGAATATTTACCGCGACGGGGCCCCAAGATCCACGTGATTCCGAGAGCCGTGAGGCCGCCCAAGGCTTGAATCGAGCCGGCTCCCCCGACATCAAGAAATCCGCGGCCGATTCCATAATTGACGCCGAGTTGCGCAAGCCATCCGCCGCCCCATACCCAGTGTGCGAAGAGCGGATAAGTCAAAGCGGCCAGTAATGCCGTTGAAAGGCAGATGGCCCGAAGACGCCACCGGTCCGCGCCGCTTCCGAGAGGAATCAAAGCAGCAATGCCAACGCAAAAAATTTGAAACAACGCCGCAAGAGACGCTGTCGAGCCGTCAAAAGTCAGTTTGCGAAAAAATAATGGCTCCGCCGCAATCCAATTCCAACTTTTTCCGGAAACATTGAAAACGTGAGCGGTACTTCCGATGAACCCCTGCCATGCAAATCCGCAGGCGAAATAAGCCAGGGCGGCGACCGCTAGAGAGCAAAGCGAAGCCATCATCATGTGTCCGGCGCTGCGAGACCGTCCCAAGCCGACATTCATGAGGGTGAGACCGGCGGCTGCCAGAGGAACAAGGAAGATAAAGAAAATGCAAGCGACCGTCGATACATCGGAGAGTCTCGTGGCGGGCATGGGATTTATCTTTTTTCCTCACGGGGGATCAGATGCGATCGGAAAACGAGGATCAATCCTAGCGTCTCCACGGCAATGCCAGCCAGGACGAACGCTGTTCGCAAAGGCGGCGACGCGAAAAGCACGATCGCGGCAAGCACAAGGAACCATCCCGCCACCAGCATCAGAAAACCTACGGCGTTCATCCCGAAATCCCCCGGTCCGAAGCAAACAGGCATTGTCGTTCTGTCAGTTCCAACGCACGTTAAAATAACACAGTCGCATCGGAACCTTGCGCGCGGCTCCAACAATAATGAAATGAAGGATTCTTGCCCGCACAGCCCATCCGACAAGGTCCATTCGGACAGAGCGAAGATGGAGCAGAATCCGGTTGCGACCATCACAAATCTTTATGGATCGAATAAAAGAATTGAATAAATAACCCTGCTCGGCGCTTCGGGAACTTTTGAGTGAACCCGGATCCGGATTCGAATGGCTCGTAAGGCTATAGAGGCAATTCCATGCGAATCAATGAATTATAAGGATTCGCTCCTTTGCCCTGGAATCTGCCAATTCCATTTACTCGCCTCGAAACGCCTTATGTTCTTCTGTTTTCATGGCGTAATACAGCCATATGAATCCGTAATTTGGGACATCGAAACGTTGCATTTTACTACTTCAGAACGCCCCACTAGTATCTGGCCTCTCGGCACAACTTTTGTTTTTCGAGTGGAAATAGGGTATTAGGATTCAGCAGCGAGATAAAGAATATATAAGGAGAATACATGGCGGAGAATACCGGCGAAGTCAAAATGACACCAACCTTAGGTTTAACCGGGTTGACGATGAACGCCATGGCGCTCATCGCACCCGGTGCATTCCTATGGCTCACGTTTGCACCCCAGGCTACAGAGGGTTCCACGGCGCCCTCGATGTGGATTGGCATCGTCTTCGCGCTTTTGTTGTGCCTGGCGACCGCGGTTTGTTACGCGGAAATGGCGAAGCTGTATCCAGGAACCGGCAGTTCTTACTATTTCGCGGAGCAGTCGTTCCTGAACCATGACAAGGCCTGGAAATACGCCCGCTTGATGAAATTCATCGTCGGCTGGGGCTCCCATCTTTACTATTGGATTTATCCCGGTGTGATGGTGGCCGTCACGGGAGTTTTCTGCGGATACATCACTGGAACTCTGTGGCCGAACTTCATGAGCGCCTCGAATCCCGGTCCGATGTTCATGATGCTCATCGCGATCCTGTTTTCTTTCGCCGTTGCGTATATCGCGCACCGTGGGGTGAACGGGTCCACGGCCGTGAGCATCGCCATCAACGTGATTCAGATCTCCGCGCTGATCGTCTTCGCCGTCATGGCCATCGGTTACCGGATGAGCCATCCCCCGGGAAGCGAAGCATGGCAGTTCGACTCGGTTTCGGGCGAGGGCTATAACTACCAATTTGCTACAACCAGCCAGCAGGTCAATGGGACGGCAACCGATGTCATCACTCGTGATGCCAACATGGTGCCGCAACCCAAGCTCGACGCCGCCGGAAAGCCTGTTCCTTATATTGTGAGTTACGATATGTACGACACCAGCAATCCGCCGGTGTTTCAGGCTCATCCGAATGCCAAATCCGTCCTTGCAATCCACAACTTCAACTGGATGTTCGTGCAAGCCACGGTCGCCATCCTCATCCTGGTCGGGTTTGAATCGGTGACGGCCATGGGCGGCGAGGCGAAGAACGCCAAGCGCGACGTGCCGATCGCGGTCATCACCTCACTATTGGTTCAGGGGGCGTTCTGTTATCTGTTCGAGTATTTCGCCGCAAACTATTTCTTAAGTAGCGGCTACCCGATGTCGACCGCGACCGGGTCGTCGGCGCCGATTGGCGACATGATGATCATGGTCGGCGATGCCCTATTCAACGGCCATGGGCGAGCGTTCATGTTGATCGAGGCGGTCACGGTGTTCCTCGCCCTGATCGGCACCACGCTCTCCTGCATCAACACCGGGGCGCGGGTCACCTACGCGATGGGCAAAGACGCCGAGGTGCCGGAACACTTCGGCATGCTGCATGAAAAGAACCTCAGTCCGCACCGCGCGATCTGGGCACTGGCAGTGATTTCAGCCATTTTCGGTGTCATCGCACTGCTCATGCTCTTCGGTGACGCGGGCGCTCTTCCCGACGCCACGATCAAGGCCCTGCCTCAAGGATTCTGGTCGAGCGTCGGATACGTGTCGCATGACACGATGGCCAAGATGCCCAACAGTTTGCTCACGATTACTCTGGCTTCCAACTTCGGGACGTTCCTGCTTTACATGCTGAGTTGCGTAACCTGCATCTTTTGCTATAAGGGACACCCGAACTACAGCTTCCTGCGGCACATGCTGATTCCGCTATTCGGCATCGGTGCAAACCTGATTTGCATGGGAGCTTACATCGTCCTGCCGTTCATGGGATACGGCACGAAAATGGAACCGTTCCTGGCTTTGGGGATTGCCGCAGTCTGGGGAATCTACGGAGGGATTTATTTCCTACGGACGAGCAAAGCCACGGGCCGCACAACACTGGTCACGAGTCGCACGTAATGGTGTAGTATGAATCTAGCGCGATTAGCGAAGAGATTCGGACAGGCGATTTCGCCTGTCCGAATTTCTGTTTCAGACGTAAGTGAAATTCTTGGGGAACCCGCGGAAAACGCTAACCGGATGAGTTCGCCTTGGGTCGTCCCCGCACCAAGTTCCGCCTCCGACCATATGCTTGACCTCGAATTCGTGGAGCGCACCGATGTGGGGCGAGTCCGCGAGCACAACGAAGACTCCCTGGGTTACGCGTCACCCGCGACTCCTGCGAAGGTGCGCACGCACGGCTGGCTGTTCGTACTGGCGGACGGTGTGGGAGGACAGGAGAAGGGGGAAGTCGCCTCCAAGACCGCGGTGGAAAGCATGGTGGCGGGATTTCACAGTGCCAAGGACGGGGAATCGCATTCCGCGGTATTGCAGCGGCTGGTTCAGCAGGCCAACACTCGCGTGTTTGAGTCCGCCATAACAGGCGGGCGGACTACGGCGGGCATGGCCACGACGATTGTCGCTTGCGCACTGCGGTACGACCGCGTGGCGGTAGCTCATGTGGGTGATTCACGCTGCTATTTGATCCGCAACGGCAAAGCAGCGCAGATTACACGCGATCATACAATCGCAAGCGAGCAAGTACGTCTTGGGTTCGTCACGGCGCAAGAAGCAGCGGAGGGAGAAACAAATCACATCCTCAGCCGCTCGCTCGGAACCGAACTAGTGGCGAATGTGGATACCAACGACCATCAGATCTTCCCCGGTGATGTACTTCTTCTATGTTCGGACGGGCTACACGGAGTGGTGGATTCCGTGGAAATGGCCGCCATATGCGGCCAAGACCAGGATCTGCATCTCGCAGCGGAAAAATTGGTGGCTCTTGCCAACGATCGAGGCGGCAGCGATAATATCAGCGTTCAGTTGATCCGAATTCGGGGCGTCGAGCGAATGGGAATGTATCGCGGGCGGCCCTACAAACTGTACTGATACAGGTTTGCCGCTGTCTTTGCGTTTGCCGCTGACCTGCCTTCTCAATGAGCGAATTCCAGCCCGGCGATCTGCTTGATCATTACCGTATCGATGGCCTGGTCGCCAGAAGCGGCATGGCGTCCATTTTTCGCGGGACCGATGTACGGAATGGCCAGGCCGTCGCGATCAAAATTCCGCATGCCGAAATGGAAGCCGATCCGGTCCTGTTTGACCGGTTCCAACGCGAAGAAGAAATCGGTAAGAAACTCAATCACCCCGGCGTTGTTCGCGTATTGAATGATGAAGAGCGCAGCCGCCGCTACATGGTCCTGGAATGGGTCAACGGCCGCTTGCTGCGCCAAACCCTGAACGAACAGAAGCCACTTCCGCCGGAGCGCGCCATCCGGATCACTCGCGCTATCGCCAAGGCTCTCGAATATATCCATAGCCAGGGAGTTGTCCATCGCGACTTGAAACCCGAAAACATCATGGTAGGCCCGGACGATCAAGTGAAGCTTATCGATTTCGGCATCGCTGCCAACGCTGGATCGCGCCGCCTGACTTTTGCCAAGCTGACCGAGGCCATGGGAACGCCGGATTATATTTCTCCCGAGCAGGTGAAAGGGAAGCGCGGCGATGCCAGGAGCGACGTTTATTCCCTGGGAGTCATGTTCTACGAAATGCTGACGGGCAAGGTGCCCTTTACCGGGCCCAATCCATTCGTCATTATGAACGAACGTTTGTTGAATCATCCGATTCCGCCGCGCGAGGTTAATCCCGATATTTCGCTTCAACTGCAAGAAATAATTTACCGGGCCCTCGAGCGCGATCCGAGCAAACGCTATCCGAGCGCCCACGAATTTGCCCTGGATATGGAGCATCCGGAAAAAGTGGGTGTCGCTGAGCGGGACGAAATCAGAAATTGGAGACAGAAGCGCTCGCCCGTGGTTCGGCAAATCCTGTTTTACATTATGCTGGCCCTGATTCCCGTGGTCGTTTTTGGTTTGATGTTGCTGATTGCGCACCAGAAATAGCGGCATTCTTCCTGAATCATTTCATCCTGGGAAGATTTCCCGAGGCGTGGCCTGAGCTATGCGAATCGACGAATTCCAACAGAGACTTCGTGCCTCCGTTTTGATCGCGGACGGAGCCATGGGCTCCTTGCTGTATGAAACACTGGGGCCGCAGCGCTGCGTGGACGAACTGAACGCCACGCGCGCCGAAGAAGTTTTTCGCGTTCACATGTCCTATCTCGAAGCCGGCGCACACATCATTGAAACAAATACCTTCGGCGCCAACCGGAATAAGTTGGGGGCATTTGGCCTGGAAGACCGCGTCACAGAATTCAATCATCGCGGAGTAAAAATCGCCCGCGAAGCACGCGAAGCCGCCCGGCATGAAGTCTTGATCGCCGGATCCATGGGGCCGCTCGGCGTGATTCGGGATGCGCGCGAAGCCACACCGGAACATTTCCGCGAAATTTTTCGCGAGCAGGCCGAAGCGCTTGAGGAACGGGGCGTGGATTTTTTTGTCCTGGAAACATTCGGAAATCCGGCGGAACTCGTGGAGGCGATCGCAGCGATTCGTTCGTTCTCGCAGCTTCCCATCGTCGCGGAGATGACTTATTCCGAGGAGGGCAGCACTTTCAGCGGCACGCGGCCGAAGGATGCCTGGGCGCTTTTGCATGTGCTGGGGGTGCAGGTCATCGGCGCAAATTGCTCCGTTGGTCCGCAGGACCATTTGCGGATTCTGCAGGAACTTGCCGCGGTATCCGGATCGTTTCCGATGAGCGCGATGCCCAACGTGGGATTTCCGCAGCGTGCCGGCGATCGCGTCATCTATCCCAAATCTTCGCCGGAATATTTCGATTTGTTCGCACGCGAAGCCGTTGCGCTCGGCGCGCGAATTCTTGGCGGGTGCTGCGGAACATCGCCCGAACATATTCGCGCGATGGTCAAAGCGGTAAAAGACATGCATCCGGCTGCGGGCGCCCGTGCGATCACCGTGGTGGAAACGATACCCGAGGCGCGGCCTGTGGCGGCGCGGGAACCCGAAAGCACGCTGTGGCGAAAGATTCAGGCGCAGAAATTCGTGATTTCGGTAGAAATCGATCCGCCAAAAGGAACGTCGATCGATCGCGTTCTCGAGCAAGTGCAAAACGTGATGGCGTCGAAAAAAGTTGACGCGATCGACGTCAACAGCGGACCGCTCGCGCGCGTGGGCATGGACGCACTTTCTCTCTCCGGAGCGCTCGAAGCGCGCGGCATCGAAACTATCCCGCATCTCACGACACGCGACGCAAACGTAATCGGCCTGCAAGCAATGTTACTCGGAGCGTGGGCCGTCGGAGGCGTGCGCAATGTGCTGGCCGTCACGGGTGATCCGCCATCGCTCGGGAGCTATCCGGAATCACTCGGCGTTTATGAAGTCGATGCCATCGGCCTGGTGAAAGTGATGGCGAAGCTGAACCGGGGGCAGGATTGGGGCGGAAAGAATCTTGGGGGCGCGACCAATTTCACGATTGGGGTCGCGGTGAATCCTCTTGCCGAGGACCTGGACGAAGAATTGCGCCGTTTTCATTTGAAGGTCGAAGCCGGCGCGCATTTCGCCATGACCCAGCCGATTTTCGATCCCGAGCATTGGGAGCAATTTCTGAAACGCATGGGCGGAAAAGCGCCGATTCCGATTTTGGTTGGCCTCTGGCCGTTGAGCAGTTATAAGCAGGCAATGCGTTTGCATAACGAAGTGCCGGGCATCGTGATTCCGGAGCCGCTCTTGAAGCAGCTTGAGGCCGCGGGAAGCTCCGCGCGCGATCATGGCTTCGCGCTCGCGGGAAAATTGCTGGATTGGGCGAGAGGAGCTCGCCGTCTGGGAATTGCCGGCGCCTACTTGATCCCTCCGTTTAAACGCTACGAAGAAATCCTCGATCTTTTTAAATAGTGCAGGCTTCAGCTCGCGGGCATTAGGCACCACCCCACCTTGGCAGCTAACTTGAACGACTGAAGATCGTCCGCCCAACGCAAAAAGCCATCGCCACCCCAAAAAACATTCCTTTCGCATCACTCATGAATAATGCAGGATGAACAATTCCCTAATCTGCGGCAGAAGACGGAATTATCTATATGGTGAGGAGCTGTCAGACCTGTACTTGGAGCCACGATCAAACACCTTAACGGCGAAGCGCAGCGCGCCATAGGCAGAGGAAAGTGGTCTCATGCGGAAGGCCAGAGAGACTGCATAATGGGGCTTTATCCGCCTCGACCAAGGCAGGTAGGCGAGCCGCAGCGCTGCATGGGCAAGCCGCTGCCGTGACCTGGCGAAATCGCCTCCACACCAACTGGCCGTATGCCTATGGGTTTAGATTGCGGTGCCGAAGCGATGGCAGCTCGCGGGTGTTGCCACCGCCTTTATCTCGGAATCGGCCTCATGTATTCCCGGATCATCTCCATGTCCCCAGTCTTCATGTCGCAGAAATCAGCCCCGACGACGAACATGTCGCAGGCGTAGCGGAGCGAGAAATCCGTTTTGTCCTTGAAGCGGACCGTGAAGTATAGCGTTCCGTCCTCGATCGAATGGGTGATGAAGTCCACGACCTTCCCGCGAACCTCGGGGTATCTCTTGCGCAGCCGCTCGTACCGCTTCTTTATCCTCATGTTGATTTGCCTGCGTTCCTTGGCGCT
>Ga0207007_1193_pt1 | contig 16236 bp, 13 predicted proteins | sample Alteio_BWMinCont_85_FD_153487 | JGI IMG/M metagenome (GOLD analysis project Ga0207007, IMG submission 153487) | Enriched cells from forest soil in Barre Woods Harvard Forest LTER site, Petersham, Massachusetts, United States -... | ecosystem: Environmental > Terrestrial > Soil > Temperate forest >...
AAACCTCGATTCATTTTAAGCAGTGCTATCATATTGGCTTACAATGTTTAAAGCGAAACGCATCTTTTCCCGCTGATCTCGCTGATTTTCGCGGATATGGTTGCGCCAGCCAATTCATAATTCATAATTCATAATTCGTAATTGCCTATGTACATATATAGCGAACGCCCAAAGTGGGTGGGTACTCTTTGAAAATATTTTTCAACTTATATTGATTCAATGAGTTACAGACGAATATTTTTTAGGTTTTGTCGTCACTTGTAGGGGCGGGGCTTGCCCCCGCCCTCTACGCAGAAGCAAGTGGCGCTATACGTTGCCTCCAGGCTACGTATTCTCCTTGTCCCCGGTCTGTCTCCTGACCGAAATTCCCATTCTGTTAACGCAGTGAAATAAAACTATTAACATTCAGTTTCAGAAAGCAGCACGAATATGCGATTGGCTGAAATTATTATTTATCAGCGTATTCCGGTCTGTCAGGAGACAGACCAGGGAAGATTTATCAGCGTATTCTGGTCAGGAAACAGACCGGGGAAGAGAGGCAAATTGAAACCCTGCAACTTGGCACGGGTCAGCATGACCTGACACTAAACAACGATGGCCTGGAACCTGGCATTTATTATTATAGGGTAACAACGCAGAACAGCAATAAATTAGATGGCAAATTTATAATCGTACACCCATAATATTAAAAAAAAAGCGGTTCCGAAAATTTTCGGAACCGCTTTTTTTACTAACTTTACTTTAAACTTCTGTTTTATGAGTAGAAACATAATCCAATCAAAATTCTATTTTTCAATCAGGCATATACTATATCTGTTGGTTATCCTGCTATTCCCTTTTACATATACAGCAAAAGCGCAGACCTTGCAATGGAATGACGTTTTTGCCGCAAACCGCAGTGTTGGCAGCCAACCTATATAGGCCCTGCCATACCAGATGAGCAAGGGAACATCTTTGTATCAGGTTCTTATAGTTATAACAATATGTTGAATGGTAGTACCACACTGAATGGCAAGATATTGCCAGAATCTTCTAATTATACAGGGGGCGTTAGTTTCCTGGCCAAGTTTGACTTCGCTGGCCACCTGTTATGGATGGATACTTCCCACATATTTAGTTTTGGAGATATACAAATCAATAAAAACGGTGATTGTTTTATTTTAGGGGGATGCCCAAACACAGGAGGCAGCCTATATGGCGTACCCATGCCCCCGGATACGGCTGCTTGGTTTATTGCAAAATTCAATGAAAACGGAAAGATAATATGGGCGCGTAAATACTCCAATAACAATTTTAACTTCTCTACATCTGCATTTTCTAAAATGGATCAGGAGGAGAATATGTACATATTCGGTTCACTTCCTTTATACCCGGATTACTTTAAAATTGGCACTTCTGAATTTTATACGGTGCACAACAGCAGGTTGAATGATTTTATTGCAAAATTTGACAGCAGCGGGAAACTGGTTTGGTTAACCAAAATGTACAATATTTTTAGTTTTGATATGGACAGCAGCCAGAATGTATATGTTACCGCTACAGACAGTTCAATTAAGCAATTCAATGGCCAGTATTCTCTCTACAAACTGAACAGGGCCGGAAAACCTGTAAAGGAAATAAGCCTTGACACGATGGAATACAGCTCCGAATTTTTTGAGTTGTGTACAGATGGTGCCGACCATGTTTACGTAAGCGGAACTTTATCAGATACTTCAAAATTTCTTGGGCAGCCCAATGGAGGCGAGCCTGTCCTGTTTTATGCACGGTTGGATACAAACCTTAACCTAAAATGGATCAGGTATTTATCCGGGATGTCCGGAGCTGAAAGTCCTTTATTTTGCAATACAAAAAACAGGGCATTATATGTGAATGGCACATATCCATATAAGGTAAGCCTGGGCGGGTTTTCAACGCATAACGCACCCGGAGACACATTTACAAGGTTATCTTATTACAATGGCTTTTTTGCCAAAATAGACAGCGCCGGGCATGTACTATGGCTAAAAAACACTACTTACTCCTATATACCAAATTCCCTTGGCATAACCGCAGACCCTTGTGATAACTTTTATGCTCATTTCAATTATTGGCAGCAATTGAATTTTTCGGGGTTTCACAACGTCAATCCTGGTAAGAATTGGAGTTCAGCCTTAATGCGGTTCTCTTCAGACAGTATCAGTTATATCAATCAAAATGCTACCTGCGGTCTTTCCCTCAAAAATACATCCAACCCTATATTTACCCATTTCCAATGGTACGCAAAAGATGTGGGGGATACCAGTATCGGCAAACTCATCGCCACCACCAGGGATCTTAATTACCTGTTCCCATACAAACATAAATATATCATCACACTGCTTGCCATAAAATCAGGTGGGTGTACGAATACAGTCCAGGATACTTTTACTGTCGCAGGGTCGCCAGTAGCGGGTTACGCTGCCATAGATACGCAGGGCTGCCAGTATGTGCAGTTCCTGTTTTCAGACACAAGCCATGCAGATACCATAAATTCTGCTGTGGGACAGAATTGGTATTGGGATTTTGGTGATGGTTCTGCGCCGCTAACATATTCTCAAACAAAACGGCCTGTGGTCAGTCATGTCTATACCCAGAGCGGCGTTTATACTGTTACACTTGTCTATGGCAATGGGCTCTGTTCGGATACTTTTGTTTCGCAAAAAAAGGTGGTCATTATCCTTGCACCCAAACCGGGGTTTTCGGTTTCGGATACTGTTGGCTGTGTGCCGCTAAACATAAATGTAACGGATGGGAGTGCGGGGCAGGTAAGTAAGTGGGTGTACGTTGTTCGCAAAGTCATCCCCCTGCCCCCTTCAAAGGGGGATTCGCTCCTATCACCTTCATTCGGTTATTCATTTTCATCTCCAGGCATCTACATTGTTCATCAATACTTAACAGGGCCTACGGGATGTGTGACAGAAGATTCGGTAATGGTAAATGTGACCCCTGTCTTTTCGATCGCGGATTTTACGGATGTGTCGGATGTAACGGTTGATACTAATAATGTAGTAGAAATAAAATGGCTTCCTTATCCGGGGGCGTTCAACTATAACCTGTACCGGTACACAGATTATGATACTTCAACTTCTACATTATTGGCACAAACAAACAGTACTGTTTACCAGGATAATTCCATTGATGCCAGTAAACATTCATACAGTTACTACATTGAAGCGCAGGATGGCTGCGGGCACTTTACCAGTCATGGCAGGATTGGTAAAACCATCAGGCTTTCAGGGTTCGAAAACGGGGAAATGTTATCTCAACTTTACTGGACAGGCTATAAAAACTGGCCAGGTGGTGTAAGTGGTTATCAAATATGGCGGCAGGACCCGGGAAATGGTTTTAAATACCTTGGCAATACAATTGATACTTCGTACGAAGACCTGCAAACCCCTGATATCTATGGGGAATGTTACCGCGTAATGGCCACATCAAATGACACCGGCCTGGTATCTTTCAGCAATGTCTTCTGCTTCAGCAATTCACCACAGATATTTATCCCGGATATATTCACCCCTAACGGTGATACGTTAAATGATGTATTCGCTCCCGTATGCATGGGCATCAAGCAATGGGACATGACCATCATCAACCGTTGGGACGAAAAGGTTTATGTTTCGACCTCACCCCGGCCCTCTCCTGGAGGAGAGGGGGAAAGCGGCTGGAACGGCACTTTCAAGGGGATAGTTTGTCCTAACGGGGTTTATGTTTATTATATCAAAGCAACTGATTTTGATGGGAATACAATTGTCCGGCAAGGAAAGATTATGTTGCAACGGTAGAAGCAAGAAACTGGAAATTTGAAATTTGGAATTTGGAATTTGGGGCTGGAAATTCATCATTGGTAATTCTTAATTCTTAATTCCTAATTCTTAATTCTTCATTAATCTGTCCATAGATATTATCTGCCGTAATCGGCATGCCATCATAATTTAAAACCGAAATCAATTTATTCGGATTAATGTTTAATTCATTTACCAAAAGGCTACGCATCTGTGCATCACGGTTTTGTTCTATTACAAATACCTTTTCATGAGCGCTGATAAATGCGTCAACGGTTTTATTAAATGGAAATGATTTTATCCTTATTGCGTCTAAAAATATGCCCTGCTCAGCAAACATTTTCAGTGCTTCTTCTGCCGAATACCTTGTTGTGCCAAAAAACAATGCGCCAAGCGGATGTTCACTTTTCTCCTGGTACAATTGCGGACCAGGTACCATTCCTTTGGCCGTGTTCCATTTCTTCACGAGCCGATCCATGTTCCGAACATAAGCAGGCCCTTCTTCAGTGTATGTGGCGTATTCGTCACGGGATGTCCCTCTTGTAAAGAAAGATCCTTTGGTTTTGTGTGTCCCCGGATAGGTACGGTAAGTAATGCCATCATCATCCACATCTAAATACCGCCCGAACATTTCAATATTCTCCAATTGCTCTGCATTATAAACTTTCCCACGGTTCAGGGCACGGGCATCATCCCATTCAAAAGGTTCTGAAATATGATCGTTCATCCCTAAATCCAGATCCGTAAGCATGATGACCGGGGTATGCAATCCTTCAGCAAGATCAAAGGCATCTGCTGTGAGGTCAAAACATTCTTTTGGTGTACTCGGAAACAATAGGATATGTTTCGTGTCGCCATGGGAAGCATAAGCTGCGAGAAGGACATCCGATTGCTGGGTACGTGTTGGCATCCCTGTTGATGGACCTGTGCGCTGCACATCGATCAAAACGGCAGGTATTTCAGCAAAATAAGCAAGTCCAAGAAATTCATTCATCAAAGACAATCCCGGACCACTGGTTGCTGTAAAAGAACGCGCACCATTCCAGTTAGCCCCGATAACCATGCCCATGGCGGCCAGTTCATCTTCAGCCTGCACAATGGCGAAATTGTTTTTCCCTGTGAGTTTATCAACCCGCAATTTTGCGGCATATTCCCCAAATGCCTCTACTACAGAAGTCGAAGGCGTTATTGGATACCAGGCAGCAACTGTTGCACCGGCATAAATGGCCCCCAATCCACAGGCAGAATTACCATCAATTAATATTGAATCTTTGATAAGATCCCTTCTTTCAAGGTGGATATCCAGTGGATATTTAAAGTTTTCGTGGATATACTGTATCCCAAGTTTCAGGGCTTTGATATTTGGTGCGATCAGTTTCTCTTTTCCGGCGAACTGCTCCCCCAGCAAATCTTCAAGGGCTTGAAATTCAATATCAAGCAAGGCAGATAAAGCGCCTACATAAATAATATTCTTAAATAGCTGGCGCTGGCGCGGATCGGTGAACTCACGGATGCACATTTCCATAAGAGGAATACCGATATAGTTGATATCATCCCGGATGAATTCACTGTGAAGTGGTTTGGTGCTGTCGTATAAAAAATAGCCGCCTGGTTTTACACTTTCCACATCCTTTTTCATGCTCTGCGGATTCACGCAAACCATCATATCCACCCCTTCGCGGCGGCCGAGCCATCCCTTTTCGCTTACACGTACCTCGTACCATGTAGGAAGACCCTGGATATTGGATGGAAATATATTTTTGGGGGACACATAAATGCCCATCCTGAATATCGCTTTTGCAAACAAATAGTTTGCCGATGCCGAACCCGTACCGTTTACGTTGGCAAAACGGACTACAAAATCATTTAATTTAGACATTTACCCCGTCTTTTATCTCTTTAGGACATCTCTAAAAACCTACCACTTGCCTTCTCCAAATGGAGAAGGACTAAGGTTGAGGCCATAAAGACGCGTTTTTAGAGATGCCTTTACCTATCAAAAGGCAAATCTAATAAAAATGAGGGAAAGTGGCATAGTGATTAACTTCTTTCTCTCTCATGCAACAACTCCACGCTCGGAGCAATGAACGAACCACACACCCCTAACCTCCGCCTGGCAATGCCATTCGGACGGGCCTCTTTTTTGAGTGGAATATCCAGGTCTGGTATTTCACCGACAGTTTTCTTATGGGTGATTTTAAACGGCAATTGGTATTATCAAGCACACAATATCAAACAAACGGAGTCCGGCTCCCCCCTAACAAGAGGGGCGGGGGTGTGTATCTTCTCGGTCTGCATTAATTCAGGCCGCGTCGCTCTTCGGCTCCAGGTAGTGCTTCAGATCGATGACATATTGCTCAAATGCCTCTTCACCTTTTGGGGTGATGCTGCATAAAGTGAGGGGATAATTGTTTTTAAACTTCTTTTTTACCTTGATATAGCCGGCGTCTCTCAGCTTTTCAATCTGTACGCTGAGATTGCCAGCCGTAGCTCCCGTTTTTTCCTGGATATAGGTAAACTGGGCTTCATTAAGTCCCATCAAAAGCGAAACAATGGCCAGCCGCAATTGCGAATGAAGTAGTGGATCAAGCTGCTTGTACATAAGATCTGTCTTTTTCACCTGCTTGTTTTTTCAGGATATAACCAGGAACAATGTAACCGATAAGCACAGATAATGCCAGGCAAATTGTGGCATTTTCATTAGACACGAATAATGCAACCATTGCCAACGTCCAACATATAATTCCTCCGATAACAAGCGGCCTGAATTTAAGAATGCCACCGGTAACAAACAACCCAAGTCCATATAAAGCAATAACTATGGGGTACAGGTTCACATTCAAATATCCCATCGCGAACAGAACAATAAAAAGCACAGCCCCAAAAGCGATCCATAAATATTTCATCACGTCGTCAAACCATGTTTTTACTTTTTCAGTTTTTGATTGTTTCCGGGAAATAATAATGGAGAGAATTCCGCCCAAAGGCATCAGTATCATCCAGGTAATGCTGCCCATGTCTATGCTCACATTGGAACTAAGAGGATATGCTTTATCAAGCCCAAGCCAGTGAATAACAACCTGACCTATAGCTGCGATAAAAACGAGCCAGCCCCATAGCAAAAAGAAAGCGCCATTGTCTTTTACTTCTTTCCGGGCCGTGTACATCATGTCTTCAATGATTTTCATGTTTGCGTTTGAGTCCATTTGAGTATTTTTTTAAGTTTATATTTTAATAATGGTACAAATGTAAAGTAGTTTATGCTATAAACCAAATTTTCTTTGGATAATTTTGAAATCCGTTAAGTTCAGAACGAAAATGAGAATAATGTTACCTTTACGGCATTGAATGATATAAAAATGATCTCCAAAGAGAAACTGGACGAAATAAACAGGCTGAAACAGGAAATAGACAGTCATGAAAAACTGCCTGCGGATGTACTAAAAAAAATAAACTACAAGCTGCGGTTGGAATGGAACTATACCAGCAACAGCATGGAAGGCAATACCCTGACCCGTGACGAAACCCGTAGCGTGATGGTCGGTAACATTGAAGTATCCGGCAAACCAATCAAAGACCTATTGGAAATGAAAGGTCATGATGATGTGATCTCCAAAATCATGGAGATCGGGAAGGGACAACTTAATCTTTCAGAAGGCCGCATCCGGGAAATCCACAAGGGTATCATGCACGAAGAAGACCCAGCAAAGGCAAAAATGATCGGGGAATGGAAGACAAAACATAACATCATTTACACCAATAAGGGTGAAAAGATTGATTTTGCGCCACCGACTGAAGTACCTGAACGAATGCATGAATTGATTAACTGGTTGAATACCGAAAAAGAAAAAATAGAACACGGGGACAAGAATTCCTTGCATCCGGCAGAAATTGCTTTCAAATTTCATTTGGATTATGTGACGATACATCCTTTCTATGACGGGAATGGCCGAACAGCCCGAATTTTTTCCAATCTTATTCTGATTGCCTACGGATACCCTCCTATTTATATAAAAACTACCGAAAAGGATATTTATGGCAACTACCTTGGTGACATACAGGGCTATGGTGGTAGCCCTGATTTGTTCTATGATTTTATGGCTGGATTACTGATTCGCAGCCTGAGAATAACTCTTGACAGGATACATGGTAAAGAAATTGATTATTGATCACATTGTTCATTGATAATTAATAAACCCCCGGCACCAACCTCGCAGTTCTTTTCTGATAAGACCGATAGACATCCCCAAACTGCCCCACCAGCATTTTCTCTTCCACACTGATCCGGTACAAATAGGCTGGTAAAATGGTAACCAAAATAATAAAAAGACATAACAGGTTTCTGCTTGCGATACCTGCCGATACAAACAAAATAATATCTGCCAGGTAGCCGGGATGCCGGATGTATTTGTATAACCCATCTTCTACCAGTTGATGGTTGTCTGTTATTTTTAAAATACGGGTATAAAATCGCCCTAATGTTTTGGCTGCAGATAGGCGCATCAAAATTCCGCCAGCCATACCAATAATACCAATAATTGAAGTCCAGGCAGCATCATAATAAGCGATACCAAAAATATTCAGCACAATCGAGGAAGTGATCGCTATCATGGATATTCCAAAAGCCAGACCCACAAAGCGGGTGCTATTGCTATCCTCTTTGGTGGGTACCATGTCCATCGCCTCTTTCCCTTTTCTTAATTTCCCCTCAATAAAAATAAAAAGGAATATAAAGGCAAGGGCAATAATGCTAAATAAACATTTTTCAGGGCTTGCATCCATAGTTCAAAGATATGAACCAAAAAATGCAAACCCTGAAAAAGATAATCAAATCAGTATATTATCCCCTATTGAGCAGTATAGCCGCCGTCAATAGTATAATAAGAACCGGTTACAAAAGAGGATTTGGGAGAACTTAGCCAAAGCGCCAATTCGGCCACTTCTTCTGCCGTGCCCAGTCTTCCTATAGGATGAAGTGCTGCCAAACCATCTATCATTGCCTGGTCAAGAGAATTGGTGAGCAAGGGGGTTAGAATATAGCCCGGCCCAATTGAATTGACGCGAATATTTTTATCAGCATATTCAAGGGCAGCTGTTTTGGTAAGTCCAACAACCCCGTGTTTCGCAGCTACATAGGCAGGTGAAAACTTAGTACCCACTGATCCTAAAATGGAAGCAATGTTTACAATAGTTCCACCACCTGAAGCGAGCAGGGCCGGTATCTGATAGCGTAGCCCGTAAAATACCCCTGAAAGATTAATGCTGATGACTTTATCCCACCCTTCCACTGGATATTCCCCTGTCATAGCAATCGGGCCACCGATCCCTGCATTGTTGACTGCAATGTGCAAACCGTGAAAACGTTTTACTGTTTTGTCAACCAGGGCCAGGCAGTCGAAGGGTTTCGAAGTATCCGCTTTAATAAAGAAAGCATCCCCACCTGTAGCTTTAATAGCTGCAACCGTTTCATTGCCTCCAACCTCGTTAATATCTGATACGACCACTCTTGCTCCTTCTGACGCAAACAAGATGGCGATGGCCCTGCCTATTCCGGAGCCTGCCCCGGTAACAATGGCAACTCTACTTTCTAAATTTTTCATTTTTAGTGATTTTATTTTTTCTTCCTTTATTAATAGAATATCTGACACTTCACGACAAAATTATATAAGGTTTGCTCCTCATTATCAGAATTTTCGACACAAAACAATATGAGGTTTGTCATGGTTTTTTGTTTTTATAGTGCTATGTTTCCAATCCCTCATCTTTCATTTTTTCCCTATCTTCGGCCTGTGAAATCATACCTTGAATTACTCGACGATGTTTTAAAAACAGGCGCTCAAAAATCTGATAGGACAGGAACGGGAACTGTAAGTGTTTTTGGAAGACAGTTGCGGTTCGACCTTGAAAAAGGATTCCCTTTAGTTACGACCAAAAAAGTACATACAAGATCAATTATTTACGAACTTTTATGGTTTTTAAAGGGTGAAACCAATATCAGATACCTCAAAGAAAATGGCGTAAGCATCTGGGACGAATGGGCGGATGAAAACGGAGATCTCGGCCCGGTGTATGGGTATCAATGGCGCTCATGGCCTGATTATAACCAGGGACATATTGACCAGATAAGCCAGCTCATATCCACTCTTAAGAAAAACCCGGATTCACGCCGCATGATCGTTTCGGCTTGGAATGTGGCATTGATAGATAAAATGGCCCTTGCTCCTTGTCATTGCATGTTCCAGTTTTATGTAGCAGATGGCAAACTTAGTTGCCAGCTTTACCAGCGCAGTGCAGATCTGTTTCTTGGTGTGCCGTTTAACATTGCCTCTTATGCACTTCTTACTTTAATGATCGCGCAGGTCTGCGGTTTAAAACCCGGAGAATTCGTACATACTTTTGGCGATGCGCATATTTACCTAAACCATATAGAGCAGGTCAATTTGCAATTGAGCAGGGAACCCAAACCATTGCCCGTGATGAAATTGAACCCCGAAGTAAAAGATATTTTCGATTTCAAATATGAAGATTTTAGCCTTGAAAATTACGAACCCTGGCCTGGAATCAAGGCTCCTGTGGCAGTATAAAAGAGTCCCGATTATTTAACTTATGCCGAAATAAATACCTTATTTGATGTTTTGGTTTGAAAATTTTTGGGCCAATCACACTTAACTTAACCAAAACTTGTTAAATTTGGCAAGTTTAAAAATATACAATCATGAAAAAGTTATTGATCATACTTGCCATTCCGGCATCATTATTTTTAGGTTGCAAACCGAAACCTACTCCAACACCAGGCAATACAGTTCAACCAAAAGCCTGTTTTACCATCAGCAAAAATCTTTTTGACTCCGGTGAAACGATTACAACAACTAACTGCAGCACAAATGCTTCGAGCTATGCGTGGAATTTTGGGCTGGGACTTCAGAGTTCTTCAACACAAACTGCCCCAAGTTATACATATATCAATCCTGCCAGAGGGACTACTTATCTTGTTAAGCTTATTGCTTATGGATCAGGTACCACAAGCAATGAAAAAGACACATCGATTACCCTTGGATATCGTAGAATAGATTCCGTGGTTGTGAGGAACATCCCGGGATTTGCGCCTTTAAGTTCCACAACTATAGCATTGCAATTTGGCCCCACGTCCAATATTTCGGAATTCAATTCCCCCCAGATTGCACCAACAGGCTATCCTTTTACATTTAACCTGACAGGGCTTAGCCCAAAGGTGTACATCACAACAACTAATGATCAAGCCTGGAGAGGGCGCATTGTTAATATTACTACAACTCAAACAGTATCCGGTTCTGTTTTTGGTGTAGGCACCCCGGTTTATATGTCCAGAGGTTTAGATGCCAGTCCGATAATAATAAAAGATGGTTCCACACCACCTCTTGAATATGATGTTTATTACTCTATTTCGCCAACTGACAAATAGGCGGTTTTAGAAAAATTTAAGATATGGAAGGCCGGATTTTTTATCCGGCCTTTTTATTTTAAATGATTAGTGGCAATTGTCCGAAGGGGTAAACGACCAAAGAAAGAAATTGGATATTAAAATAAAAGTATAGATTTGTTATCTAAATAACTTCTATATGAATAAGGTTTATAATTTGCTGCTGCTATCCTTAGTATTTTTGACCTTTAAAGGATATGGACAAAACCGGGCCGTTACCGTTCTTTTACACGAAACTTTTGAAACAGGCAGTAAAACGCTGAGCAGTTGGACTTCAACCCCTTCATCAGGTTGCACTGCCTATAATTGGACAGCTAAAAACAGTAGCGGACAGGGCGCTCTTGGCTCGGCAGGATATTGGCTTTATCAAAGCAGCGCTGCTACATCAGGCTGTTATGCTTCGGCATATACTCCCTTATTTGTAATTAATAAGGTTGATAACAGTGATACGGTTACCGTTGATTTTTACATGTACAGGGAAACGACATCATCAACGGACCACATAAGTGTCGTAATCACTGATCAATATAATAGCCCTGTATATGGACCGTTTTCTGTATTTGCTGACGATACGAAAACTCCTGTATCAGGAGCGGGTTGGTACCATTTTACCTGGAATATTAATTATGTTAGTAACATTTATAACAACGTTACAGTCCAGGGATTTAAAGTTGGGTTCACAGGGATTAGCGACCACGGCGTTGATCTGTTACTGGATGAGGTAACCGTTTCTCACAGCTATACTCACAGTGCAGGCATAGCTCCCTTAAATAGTGTCAACACTGATTTTTCGTGTTATCCAAATCCAACCCACAACAGTTTAAATTTACATTTCTCCGATGCGCTTTCAGAAAATACAATTCTGAATGTGTACAATATGAATGGAAAACAAGTCCTGACCAGATCAATTCCATCAGGATCTTCTGAAGCTTCGATAGATATCCATGATATCCTGAGCGGCTTGTATATTCTTGAAGTAAAGAATAACTTATCCGTAAGCAGAAAGGAAGTTGTGGTTAACTAGGAATTAGAGTGAAATTATAATTTCTGGGCAATCAGAAAAATCAATACTAATTTGATGCTGCCTCAATCAGATTTCTCCTATCGTCGAAATGACAAAAGGGGGCTAAAATAGTGGGTTGTAGCGGATTCGAACCGATGACCTCCGCCCTGTCAAGGCGGCGCTCTAAACCAACTGAGCTAACAACCCATAAACAATTACGAATTATGAATTACGAATTACTTTTCTGAGACGCTAGAATTGTTTTTTGAATTGAACCGATAATTTTTAAAAGTTCTTCAATATCTTTTGACAAACTTATGTTTTGCTCATCGGATAAATATTCTGTATCTGTTAGTAATCTTATCCAATAATGGGTTTCTCTGGTCTCTTTATATGCGATTGTCATTTTAGCGAAGAAATCTTTATTCGATTGTGCTCCAATTGCCTCTTCAATATTTGCACCAATAGAAGTACCTGATCGCAACAATTGTTTACTAAGAACAAATTCTTTCTTTTCTTCACACAAATACTTGTAAACCTTGACGATCCTTATGGCAAAAGAATAACTTTTTGTTTGTACGATGTTATCCTTTTTCACTGTCGGAACTCCATTCGTAATTCATAATTCGTAATTCGTAATTACATTGCCTGCAATTGACTGACGTCAATTGACATCGTCTTAATGACCTTCATAGTCATTTTTACATCTGAATAAGGGCGGTTATTGGCACCGTCTGTTGGCACTGCCACAATCTTTTCAGCTACATCCATACCTGAGATAACTTCACCAAAAACGGTATAGTTATTATCCAGGAAATGGGTTCCTTGAGGGTTTACAACGATGTAAAACTGTGATCCACTTGATTTTTTCATTGGGTTAACCTGGTCTCCCTGACGAGCCGCAGCTAATGCTCCGTATTTATGAACGATCTTGGGATTAAATTCAGCAGGGATCTCATAACCTGGTCCGCCCTGGCCATCATTGGTTGGGTCTTTGTCTTTAGAATTTGGATCACCGCCCTGGATCATAAAATTTTTAATAACCCTGTGAAAAGTAGTGCTGTCGTAAAACTTTTCATTGGCAAGCTTTAAAAAATTTGCCTTATGCTGAGGGGTGGCATCATACAGGTAGATAACCATTTTCCCAAACTGGGTGTTGATCTCAACGAGGTTCTTCACCTCTGTGGTATTAAAGCTGCCGAAACTGCAGCCAAGAAAAAGAATGCTGAGTAATATGAGCGCTGTTTTCATTTCTAATATTAAGTCTGATAATTAAAATGTAGTTGATTCCAATTCTGATTTTTTGTGCAGGTCAATCGCAATAGGGGTAGCCACAAAAATGGATGAATACGTTCCGATGACGATACCGATTAGCATCGCGAAAGAAAATCCGCGTATGATGTGACCGCCAAAGAGGAACAGGATCAATACAACCAGGAATACGGTAAAAGAAGTGATCAATGTCCTGTTCAATGTTCTGTTAATGGCTGCATTCACCGTAGGTATCATCTGGCTTCTCTTATTGTTTCTCAGGTATTCCCTGATCCTGTCAAACACAACCACGGTATCATTTGTAGAATATCCCGCCACTGTCAGCAATGCCGCTACCACAGCCTGATCAACATCGGTAAAAGGCAATATGTTCCTGAATAATGAGAAGAAAGTAAGCACAAATAAGGTATCGTGCGCAAGTGCTACTGTAGCGCCCAGTGCAAATTGCCAGCGTTTGAACCTGATAGCAATATAAATAAACACTACCAGCAACCCGAAGAATATGGATGAAAATGCAGAGTTCTTTATATCCTGGGCAATAGTAGAGCCTACTTTTTGAGAGCTTTCTATAGTTGCATTATCATTAAGCGGGGCAAGGCCTGAAAGAAGTTTTGCTTTCACATCATTATCAGCCTGGTCGCTGTTCTGGTCAGCCAGGTAATCGGTAATAATGTTGAGCTTATCATTGGCCCCGAACGTTTTTACTTCCGGCTCATGGCCAAAAGACACCTTCAAGGCATTGCGGACTTCTTCTGAATTTACACTTTTATTAAATGAAACTACATAAGAACGGCCCCCTTTAAACTCTACGCCGTAATTAAGACCATTGATGGCCAGTGATGCGATACCTATAGCTATTGTAATACCCGAAAACCAATATGCAATCCTTCTTTTCCCAATGAAATCGAAGTTGATATTATTGAAAAGGTTGTTTGTAAATGGCCTGGAGAAGTTTATCGGTCTGTCTCTTGCCAGCAGCCATTCAAATATCAATCTTGAAACAAGGATTGATGAGAACAGGGAAGTAAGGATACCGATAACCAATACAACAGCGAAACCATATACAGGTCCCGACCCGAATGCCATAAGGATGATACCTATAAGCAACGTGGTAATATTACCGTCAATAATGGAGGACATCGCATGCTTGTACCCATCTGCAATGGCTATACGGATACTTTTCCCGTGCCCGAGCTCTTCCCGTATTCGTTCATAGATAAGTACGTTCGCATCCACCGCCATGGCGAGTGTCAATACGATACCAGCCATACCTGGCAGCGTTAATGAAGCTTCAAGGGATGTAAGGATACCAATGATAAAGAAGATATTGATAATAAGAGAAAGGTCAGCCACCCATCCGCCACGATTATAATAAAGTATCATGAAAAGGGTAATGGCCAATACACCGATGAGCAATGATGCAAGACCGCTGTTGATAGACTGTTGACCGAGTGATGGCCCGATAACGGCTTCATCAACAATATCGAGTTCTACCGGCAACTTACCAGATGTAAGAATGTTTGCAAGGTCTTTTGCATCTTCAGCGGTAAAGTTTCCTGATATCTGTGAGTTACCACCGTCTATTTCATTGATGATATTAGGTGCGCTTTGAACCTGGCCATCCAGAACGATGGCTACTGCCCTGCCGATGTTCCTTTTGGTGATCTGTGCCCAATCAGCAGCTCCTTTGGAGTTCATTTGCATATCCACCACGTATCCATTGGTCTTTTGGTCAACATCCTGGCGGGCATCTGTTACCACATCGCCATAAAGCACTGCCTGATGGCCTATTTCAGAACCTTTAAGGGCATATAACTCCAGGTAATCAGAAGTTCCCTGAGGTTTTGCGTCCCATGCAAATATCATTTGAGGAGGCATGGCGTCTTTTACCGCAGGCAATTTCAGCAATTGGTTCACACTTGCTGTATCGCTGATCTTTACAGTACCAATCACAGGCCTTTTGGCGGAGTTGGAATCTCCCATGGTATGCAATGCGGTAAACAAAGGATGTTCAGGATTATCATCCTTCTTGCCTTTCTTGCCTTTAGCAGTGTCCTTTTTGGTTTTGGCGATGCCTGTGTCTGCTTTGGCTGAAGTATCAGCTTTTGCAAGGGCGTTATCATCCGTTTTGCCAACATTAGAAGTGTCCTTCGCTGATTTGCTGGAATCGCCGCCCTCCAATAAAGGATTGCCGCCTCCGGTGGTATCGCTTAGCAGGGATTTGTCCTTTCCTTTGGCGCCATTCTTCTTTTGGGTCAGCTGGTATGTATATAAGGCATTATCAGCCGCATTCAAAAAATTGGCGATATCCATCAGGCGATAACTTTCGTAAAACTCCAGTTTCGCCGGTTTTTTCAAGATGTTCCTCACACGTTCCGGGTTGTTGGCGCCTGGTAGTTCCACGATAATACGGCCCGTGTTACGGTCAATACTGGTATTAGGCTGGGTTACCCCGAATTTGTCAATACGTGTGGTCAATACTTTATAGGTACGGTCCAGGGCCACATTGTCCTGGTCTTTAAGGAATTTCATCACATCTTCGTGTGCAATTGCACATTTGGATCTTCTTTTTTTGATGTCTTCATAAAAAAGATCAAAATAGTTTCTCTGGGTTTTGATCTTGTCAGCTTTGGCCTGTGCAAGCGCTTTTACAAAGATCGGGCTGTTGTTGGTATCGGCGAGCTGGCGGAGCAACTTGT
>Ga0207007_1194_pt1 | contig 16148 bp, 17 predicted proteins | sample Alteio_BWMinCont_85_FD_153487 | JGI IMG/M metagenome (GOLD analysis project Ga0207007, IMG submission 153487) | Enriched cells from forest soil in Barre Woods Harvard Forest LTER site, Petersham, Massachusetts, United States -... | ecosystem: Environmental > Terrestrial > Soil > Temperate forest >...
CGTTCCGCTCGCGATGTTGGTCGCCCCGGTGAAAGAATTGGCGGCGTTCAGCGAAAGCGTGCCGGCACCCTGTTTGGTGAGGCCGCCGGACCCAGATAAGACAGCGGAAGCCCCGATGGAATGCCCATTGGAATCGATAAACGCGCCGCCCGACTGGATTTGCACGCTGCTGCCGGTCCCGGAAGATGTGAGGAACGAAGCCTGGTCGGCCGTGGCCTGGAGGACTCCGCCATTGAAATTGAAACTTGCCGACGAAGTTGAGCCACCGGTGGTTACTGATACCGATGGAGCCGCAAGCGTGCCCTGAGCCGGGCCAGAACCTCCGAGATTCAGGGTGGCGGATGCGGATAAGAAAGAGGGAACGTCGGCCGATACGTTGACGCCCTGCGCCGCCGAGACTGAACCCGTTCCAGAAATCGTGAAAGCGACGGTGCCCGAGCCGGCACCGCCGACCGACAAGCTGCCCGAATTGGCCAGCACACCGCCAGAAACGGTGGCGGTGTCCAGGCTGGCCCTGGAGTTGAGGGAGGTGGCCACGCTTGAAACTGTGCCGCCGGTAATGGTCATCGAGCCGGTCGCACCACCCGAAGTGCCGCCGACCGCGATGGTGCCATTAGTGGTCCAAGTGCCACTGGACATTGTCACCGTGCTGGGGCTGCCGGATATCCCAGCCGACCCAATGGAGGCGCCGCCATCAACGACGGTGCCGCCGGCGATGGTCAGGTGTCCGGCCGCGTTGCTTCCGACTCCCAGTGTGCCAGAGACGGTCAAGATTCCGCTGGAAACGGTGGCGAAACCGATTCCGCTAGCACCGTTCCCGGCCACATTAAAGCTGCCGGCGGCGACGGTTCCGCCCGAGAGCAACAACGATCCGGAGGCATTGGCGCCGACGGTCAGCAAACCGGAATTGGTCCAGGAGCCCCCGCTGATTGTGGCCGAACCGATGGCGGCAGTCGAAGACCCCACCCCGATTGTGGCGGTAGTCGTAAACAGCGATCCGGAGCTGACCGCGACCGAGGCCATTCCGGTCGGGGCCACCTGAAGTGATGAAGTCGTCAATGCGCCACCGGCGATCGTCACGCCGCCCGCACCACGGGCCAGGGTCGGGTCTCCGTCCGTGATACTGGTGACCGTTAGGGCGCCCCCAGGAAGAATGGTGAGGAAACCACCATTTCCGTTTTGCCCGAGCGAAAGAGAGCTGGTGGAGGCAAGCGTGGATGCGCCCGACAAGGTGACCGAGGCAGAGGCGATCGTAACCGTCGTGGTGCTGGAGTTCGGCGCCCCGTTGGTCCAGTTGGAGCCGACCAGCCAGTCGCCGCTAGCTGCCGTGAAACTCGTTGTTTGCGCGCGGACGGAGGAAACCGCGAGAACTGCAAACCCAAGCATTGCAGCCCAGTTGGCAAACGGACGGATCGAGGGGAAACGAGATGGGGCATCCATGGTCGCGGGTATTGAGGGGTTGTGAATCAATCAGGCAAAATTGGTGTTTTCGTCGAAACCGGGTGTTGTTGTTCAGCTGTCCGCCAAGCTGAGACCGGTGCCCGTCGCCGTGTTGATGATCGTGGCCGCGTTCGCACCGATTGATGACCAAAACAACGCCAACGACCCCACCCCTAAGAGGGACAGGACCCGGCGAAAGAATCGATGGACATTGAGATTCATCGGGGAGCGATGGCGATTTCGATGAATCAGGTTCATCCCTAGAACGCGGCGAAACAAGCAAATTCCTCCAACCGAACCAAAGTTTCTGCCGATCAATGACCTAACCCTCAAAAAAAATCGTCCAGCCCCCCAATGCGCCTACCGCCAGTTTACCCCGGACAGAGAAGTCGGGGTCGCGTAGCCGGACGCATCCTCCGACCTGTCCTCCGAAGACCGTGCGAAGGAGGGAGCCTTGGCGACGGAGGGACTCCTTCCCCCAACCGCCCTGCGCCCCAGACCGTTGACTCGTCACGGGCGTGGAGCCTCCTTGCTCACCGCCGCTTCTTCCAAACTACTCTTCTTAATGCCCAAGAGCGCCACGTGCGAAGCTGTTCGGTACGGATTTCTTCCCCCATCCATGGTATTCACTAGATGGATATGGCAGGCTTTCGCGATCCGCCGATAGTCGTTAAAAACCGAATACGAATACGCCAACCCGTCCCCTTCGCTGATCGTGTACCCCTTCCCCCGGGTTTTCACCCAATCGATCGGACCCCACAGGCCCACCGCGTTGAAGGCCTGTTTGAAGGCGCGCCAAAACGGGGATCCCTGGCCAAAATTATTGCTATCGGAAATAAAAATGCCCTTCCGAGCAACGCGCAACATTTCGGCGACTACCGAAGCCGGACTCTTGATATGATGCAAAACCGCAAACTCGCAAACGAGGTCGAACTGGCCATCCCTAAAATCCAGTCGGGTCGCGTCCCCGTCCACCAACTCTTCCCGCGACAAGCCATTGGCATAGCCCACCTCCCTCAAAGCAGCCACCGGCTCGATTGACATAACTTTGAGTCCTGGAAGGCGGGATTTCAGATAACGGGCCACCCGGCCCGTACCCGCACCGATATCTAAGACCGACTTGATGTCATAGAATTCGAGCATAGCCTCCAGAAATCGCAGCGCAAAAAAGTGCTCATCCTTCGCCTGATTGTGCATCGCCTCGTAGATCGGCGCGGTTGCAGCATAGTAAGTCCTCTGTATTTCGACTTCACTGCGACTGGAGCCAGGCCCAACTCTCGAAAGCGGGTTATCGTTATTCATAAATTTGTTGGCACCTTCCTCAATAAAAGATTAGGATTCCCCAGAAAACCTGAGTAGTCAAAGCCCTTACCCCCGTTGCGTAAGCTAAACATCGGAGCCGACTAATCGGTTTGACAGTTGAGGCATTCCGCATAATAGGCAATCAACTTCTCCGCATAGCCCTCCCACGTATATTTGTCCTCCACCAAGATTCGGCCCGCTCGACCCATTTCTTCCGCCTCGTCCCGGTATCGGTAACACCACTCGATTTTCTCGGCCAAGTGTTCGACCGAGCGGATTGGAACCACAAATCCCGCCCGCCCGTCTGCCAGCAAATCGGGACCTCCGGAGTTCACGGTCGCAATCACCGGCAACCCGCACGCCAAAGCTTCCAAGATCACGATTCCAAAACCATCCTCCACCGTTGGCAACACCAGAAGATCACTTTGCTGCATTTCAGCAATCAGCTTGTTTCGACTAACCGCCCCGTGAAAATGGACATTCGAAGCACCAATCTGGCGTAGGGCTGGCATCACATCTCGCTGCATCGCTCCAAAGAAATGCAACTCAGCATCAGGCAATCGAAGAGTCTTCCAAGCCCGCAACAGATACTGTATCCCCTTGCGCGGCGTAACCTGTCCCGAAACCACGACCCTAAAAGGTGCCCGATGCCCCACCTGACCCGTCTTCGCCAACGGACAAAAATCCGACAAATTCGCGCCATAGTTAATGCGTCTGATCTTCTCAGCCGCAATCCCATGCTTCAGGTAAGACTTTTCTACAAATACCGAAGGGACCAGAATTCGGTCCGCCAACGCAATCTCCTCGTAAATCGCCGACTCCGCTGTCACGCCTCGCTTCGGCAAGGGCAGCCCCAGATCCTGATACTCCCCGTCAATCAACGAGAAATAGTCACTGGGATGGGAATTGACCGCATCCGCTATAATCACGCTGCCTTGGATCCGCGATCGGCGAATAGCTCCCAAGCAATTACCGTGCAAGAGGAAATGAACGATCGGGACTGGTTCAAGAACCCTTTTTAGCTGAAACTTCCAAAGCCCGTGATAAACCCGCTCCAGCCGACTCAGACCAGCAACCCCAAACAGCCGCAAATGAGCGTGATACGCATATTCCTTCCACCACAGATTTTCACCCGAAGCCGCAGTTCCAAGCTTCGGATCCGCGTTCAGCCGATGCGAATAACAAAACTGTTTCAGCACACCCGCTCGCGCCAATAGCTTTGCATAATTGAAATAATGGAACTTCCCACACACCACCAGAGCTACCGACTTTTCCAAAGACCTTGGTGCCACGAGGTCTCCAGAAACTCCACCACTCCAGGTTGAATCGAGCATTCAAGAAAAATCGCTTTGATCAAGTCCGCTGCCTGCAGGCCCCTAGAAACCCTCCAACCAATCTTCCCAAAATGACTATGGCACCACTTCGGTCCATCTGCGAAAACTGAGTCGCGGCCTCACTCAAAGTACGCAAGAATCCATACCGGCGCCAGCGCGAACATAACAAACTTGAAGATCGAGATTCCGCCGTCCCGAAAAAACTGGAACAATAGTGCGATCAAAATGCAATAGCCAATACAAAAAAGAGGTCGGCTAGTTTGAGTGCATGCGTATCGGTGAAGCCTTCCCAAAATATAGCTAGAAATCCCAACCGTAATAATCTCGCCGACCCAACCCAGGCTGAGCCAACCATCGCCAAGGAGACTTGGAGTCAATCCAATGAAATTTCCATAGTCGTTGAGATCGAAAAAGTGGCTGGCCAGCGGTGCACCGACCGGCTTGCCACCCCAAAGGTCTTCAGGCCATAAAATCCGGGGTATCGGCTCGGTAAAGATCTGCAGCCATTGCGAGAAGTAGAGGTAGGTATGGGTCTCCCGAGGCACCATATGTACGATATATGTGAGATACTCGTAATTCGCAAAATCCTGGGTGTCAAGTTGATCCCGCAAGGTCATCCCCTTGGTGATGTTATTCAATCCAGTCGTGTCATGCAATAACAAGAGCTCCATATAGATTTCCCGGTTCAATCCCTTAAGTGCGAATAGAATCAGGATAATCGGCAAGACAATCACCACCGGAAGCTTCTTGATCCGTCGGGCTCGGAACACGCAATAGAGTAGATACAGCGCCAATGAACCGACCACCAACTGCCAGCGAGTGCGTTCGTAGATGGTCACGAACGTAAAGTAGATGCCGATTGGAATGTAAGACCACCAACGAAACCTCGATATGACAATGATGATAAGCCCAAACGGAAGTAACATGCCTTGGGCGTCAATAACATAGCCCGTGGTATTGGTTAAAATGTAGGTTCCGCCAATTCTCTCCCCTTGCACCTGTCCACTCATCGAAATATAGACTGAATATAAGATCCACGGGGATAGACACAAAGCGCCCACAAGGACTTGCACCCAAACTCGTCTCCTCACCTGCGGAATATCCGCAAAGCTCCATCGATCGCCGGCCCCGCCCCAGAAGGCGCAGGGAAGGAAGACCAATAAGCCCACGATTGCGACAATAAAGGTCATTGCTTTGTCATCATCCGTTGGACTGAACTTCATGTAGTCGAAGACAGTTCCGAAACCACCATAGATGACTCCGAGAGGTCTGACTACAAAAACCAACATGTGGAAGATGAAATACCAGAAAACCGGCCCCACAATCGTGAAATATTTGCTTCGACAATACCAGATAAAGAGGCTAATCGAGATTGCCGCACTTAGCCAATATGTAAATTGGGAAAACATGATTATAGGTGTTTATCAGATTGTGAACAGCTTCAGGCTATTACCCGATTGACCATCTCCTCCAGCAGTCGGAACTGCACCATTGAGTATGGCCTAGATCCCGACATCAGGCGTGCGTTTGAAGCCAAGTGCTCGGGATTTAGCGTCGAAAAAAGCACGGCACCACTCGGGTTTTGCTCCATTGAATATGCTAAGAACAAATTTGACACCAACGTCGAGTTCGATAGATCTAACGAAATCTCGTCACTGCAGGCCTTTTCTAGGGATGGGTTCAGGCCAAGGAGGCGGAGGAATGATACCCCCGCTGTACCTATCGCCCGATGGGTTATGGGAAGCGTTCCGTGTGGTAAATCCAACCTTTCCATTGATCGCACTAACGGATTGTTTTCGAACTGCAAGACTTGCAGAAACTCCGACCGCTGCGTGATTAGATCGGGAATATTCTTCAAATCCGTTCCGATTCCAAAGCGCCCCACTCGACCGGCTCGAACTGCGGATTCGAGGAACTCCAGCAATTCGGGATTTGCCAGTTCCTCGGCTTGGCACCCGTGCAATAAGAGAATCTCAACGCGATCCACCCCTAACTCGCGAAGGCTGGTTTCCAAACTGACCCGGAGAAACTCTGGCGTAGTGGCGACCCTCTTTACCATTCCCGCCGCCCCTCTGCGAAAGAGGGGTTTTAGTTTCGGAGCCAGGCTTGCGACTATCCTCGCCACCCCACGAGCGGCTGAAAACATTAGGTTGGCTCGCGGCGGCGCGAATCCAGCCTTCGTCGTTACCGTGACCGACTCCCGCCGGTTCTGTAAAAACTTGCCCAACGCCCGTTCCGCTTGGCCGTAACCATAAGACCGGGCAACGTCAAAGTGCCTGATTCCATGGTCGTAGGCGCATTCCAGAATACGCAGAGACTCCCGCTCAGAAATCCTGCCCATCAATGAGGAGCAGCCGTAGCCCAGTTGTGATTTCAAAATTCCCATCGATTCAACATATTTGGCCTATCCGGTGATCTCCGTCCGATCTTCACTTGGCGGCGGTTTGCTACGATAGTTCTCGTGCCGCCACGGTCGTCATTGAAATGGTAGCGAATTCCATAGCCGCAACTGGGTTGAAGTAAAGCGGTGCACCCGGCGCTTGTGGGCAGAGAACGTCGTCAAGGCGGCTACGACACCCCGAAGATGGCTCAGGCGTCTCGTGCGAATGGTCAGCACCGCCCGTTCGATGATCGTTCGGGCTACCCCGCCGACCACGTTCCTTGCCGGTAAATAGCACATGCTCCACCAAACTTTATTGCGTCCCCCGTAGAAATCCATTCGAGCATAGTTCCTTCCCAAGTGCGACAGCCGGTGTTCCACAACGAGACCCGGAAAGCGCCAGCACTTATACCCAAGTCCGAAAGCCAAAGCGGCAATATCCGGCTCCTCCCCTTGATGGAAGATTGGCTCGTAGTAACTTTCTAGCCCGATGAACATCTCTCGATTCAACAAATGGCCACACCCGACAAAAGAGCGCACCTGATATGGTTCCGGCGAAAGCGGGGGAAATGAAAAAGTTCTCTTTTCAAAGTCTAAAATGGTAAATCCTAGGCACAGAATGGTCGGTCTGCATTCGACAAAGGCAAGCGCGGCATCGAGGTCCCCGGCGACAGGGTAGGCATCGTCATCGAAGCTGAGGTAATACCGGCTTGTCATCCGTTCGGCCAGCTCGTTGCGACGGCGGATGTAACCCCGAGACTCTTCCATCCTTTCCAACTTTGCCAGTGGCAGGATTCGCTCTGGAACAAAGTCACACTTTTGATCCGACCCATCATCAATGATATGTACCTTCAGATCAGCCCAGCCAAAGTCACGGATTCTCTCTAGCGTCACCTTCAAGTCCTTCCACCGGTTTCGCGTTGCGATTCCGATCTCGACCAATGTCGATCGCGACTGATTCATCGGCCAGACGGCGGGGCTGCCTTAAGATCTTTCCGCGCCAGAGCCCAAACATGGACTGGGAAGTCCGGTTCATTCTTGAGCGAATGCAGGAACGGCACGTAAGGCGTCCATCTCTTCATCATGGCCCGGGCGCAGGCCCGATTTCCCCAGGCTTCGGTACGAATCGAATCAAGCGAAAATCCGCCTTCGGCGAGCAGGTGTTTCAGTCCCAACTCGGTCCACCGACTACAATCGATCGGATGCCCATGAATCTTGACCAAAAATGGCAGGGTAATCAGAAAGTGACCACCGTCGGCCAACATCGAATGAACATTGCGGATGCCCCGAAGCGGCCAGAGCACATGCTCGAAAACTTGCTCGGCAATCACCAAGTCAAACTTCTTCTCCAAAGGATTCGCACAAATGTCGTACTCGGGATACCACGCTTCCTGGTAACTTTGAAAGCCGCCCGATACCCAATCGTTGCCCGAAATCTCCAATGTATTTAAGCGTTGCGGGCCCAATTCACGGATCAAAGCACGAGTCCGCTGGCGCATGACGATCCGGCCCCATTGGTGCTCCGGCAGTCCATTCCGTCCCAAAATGTAACGTAGCCATGCCCATTGACGCGCTCGCCATGCAAACTTCTTTTCGGTTGGTTTCATCGGTTGTGACTGACTATCGCCTCCATCGCATTAAAGTCGTTCATCCGCGCTAGTCACTCGCTGCGCGATCACGCGGCCGTGCTTGAGAACTCCGTAGACCTTTCGGTAGAGTTTCAAACTTGTGGCCGGAAACCATAACATTACTCCGTAAATTGCATTTTCGACACTTCCCTTCCAAGTGTGATTCATTGAATAGAAGTCCCGCCGCAAACGCAAAAAGCTGAAGCGTTTCTCTGCGCCAGTACTCGCATTGTTAAAAAGCAACTCCCGAAAGAGGCGCGCCCTGACCAGCCAAACCTGCGCCAGGCGACCAAGAAGAATCTTCAGCTCCCGTTTCTCCTCCGGCCTGAGCGGAAGATAAAGGAGTGTCGGCAGTGCTAGAGCAATGGGAACCTCGGCGTAACTTTGATTTTGGTCGCAATCTACGCTGATCTGCCTTATCGGCTCAAATGTTGCAAAAACGCAAATGGAATCGGGTCGCAAAGCCATAAGGACTAAGACGACATGGGGCGCTGAGCTGTAGCTGAATTGATACGCATATTTCAAACCACTACCGATTTGACTCCGTCGATAAACGCATACCGACATAAAAGTGATTGCCGTCAATTGTTGCATTCGGTACAAAAACTCCAACCGCCCCGTCGTTGTATAGTCCTTCGGGCGTTGGACATGAGAGACCACACTATGGAAGTTTATAAAAGCCGCCGTCGGATAGGCTGAAAGGTATCCTAGAACTGAATCCACCGCTCCATCCGCGACCAGATCATCGTCTCCTATCGTCCAAACCCAATCACCAATTCCACACTCATGGCAACGGAGAATATTCGCATTTCCCCCGATATTTAAGCGGTTCCGCATGACAGTTACCCGACCCGGTGCTTGGTCCTCGATCAGCTTCGCCTGTGACAACGTTTCTGCGACCGGAATAGTCGAGGCGTTGTCGATGATAATAAGTTCGCACTCCGGAGTCAATTGCCTCAGAAGGCTCGGCAGGTTGGCAGCCAGAGTCGTATTCCTGTTGTAGGTTGGAATGACAATCGAAAGCTTCATTGGGATATCAGTTTCTCAGCCCCACCGCCCGTCAAATGCTGGACTAGACGAGTCGCAAAGGTAAGAGCCATAAATGTCGTATTGGCATTGCTGACACTCCTAAAGGTCGAAGAGCCCCCCACATAAAGATTGTCAGTGCCAAAGACCTTCAGGTTGCGATCCACCACCCCTTCTTTTTCTGAAGTCCCCATTAATGCACCTCCCGACTGATGATATTGATCGCTAAAGTTTGAGATAAAGCGGGGATTCAACTCTGCAAGATCATCCAGGATTTGCAGCCGGGCGAGGCCCGCACCGCGCAGGGCTCGGTCAACGCGAATTGTAAACTCGCGAATCGCTGCCAACTCCCGTCCGGAGATTTTCCAATCTAAGACCACTCGCGGCAATCCGTTGCGATCAAGCAAGTTATCATCAATAGTGATGCAGCTCTCTCGACATGGCATCTGTTCCCCTTGCACGCCTAATGATATCGTCGCCGCCTTAGGTACAAAAACTCGGTGATCGACGACATACTTCCACATCAACGGCACTAAATACTTTCCGCAAGCCATCAGATTTCTGAAGAATTCGGGCACACCGGTAATCTTTCGGCTATAAATCGCCGCCTTGACGAACTGTTTCAGATACACGAGGTTCTCCGAAACCGAGCTTTCGAAGATGAAGCAGCCTTGATAATTGAGGAGTCGCTCGGTCTCGAGGACCTCATTCATCAACCTAAGTTTAGGGGCAAATTTGTGACCAGACAAAACAGCTGTCCCAAAAGTGTTGAAGAAAGACTTTGAGTTCTCCGGATGAACCACGGCAACCCTGCATCCGATATGATCCTGAAAGTAGGCCCCTAGATTCTGGTTTCGACGCCAAGGGCACACCCAAGTCGGATCGTTGGCGCTGTGGAGGAGCAGTCGCACGGATTCGACGGTTCCGGCAGCAACCAAGAAGTCATTGCCTGCGATGGTTTGGATCAATCCGCCGTTTTGAACCACTTTGACTGCGGCGATCCGACCGTCGCTGCCGGTAAAACCCACCGCGGTGTGGTCTGTCAAAACGACCAAATTTGGCTCATCGGAGATTGCCTTCGCGTAGAAGCTGGCAAAATTCGGCACTTTCAACCAGCGCGTCAGAAATAGCTCGATACCCTCGCTGAATTCCGGTTTCTTGGTACCGATTGCCTTCAATACCGCGCTGTCGTCCTGCATGGCGCGATCAATGCCAAGATTCTGGTAAGTCTCGCTGTAAAATGGAGCAATTTCGTTATATTGAACCGGCCAAGCCGATCCTGGTATCCACTCGCGCCCAACGAAATCAACGGGTTGAAACTCGACAAGTTGTCCGCCCCATAGATTGGTGGTACCACCCAGAGTACGGCTTCGGGCAGTGCCGATCCCAACATGTTTGACCCCAATGGAAGCATACGAATCCGAAGCAAAACCACCAAGGCTGTTGTCTCCTGATTCGATGACAATCACCCGCCGCCCCCGCTTTACCAATTCAGTGGCCGTGTAAAGACCTATCGCACCGGAACCGATTATGACCGTTCGCGGACCGCTGTTGGTCAAGGCGCTCAGTTGCGCAACATTTTGTACTCTCACGATATTCCCAATCAAAATTTCCTATTCATATTGGGCGAGCGTTCCTAACTGCCATTCGCGACGCTTTTGCACAAGGATCAGTGAAGCCCAAATGAGGCCCAGCAGGGCATTTCCCAAATAGGCTCCGCACACCCCAATCGCCTGATAATGCAGGCCAAAATAGTATACTGTCGGCACCATCAGAAGTGCGCCGACGATGGTCGGCCAGAGCATTGGCTCGCTCCGGTTTGAACGTAAATAGACCGCTAGACATGAGGTGGCGTGATTCACGAGGATGGCCAACGCTAGGATCACGAAGGCGGGCAAGGCCAACAGGCGTCTGAAGAACTTGAATTCGATTCCAACTCGGGGAAGGAGGATCAATCCGAAAATCACCACGATCAATCCGGCGATCTTGACCAGCATTGATCGAATGAAGGCCTTCCGGAACGTCTCATCCAACTGCGCCCACTGCCGCCGGGCGATGAGACTGCCGAGCAATGGAATCTTCGTGCTGACCCAGGCCATCGCAAGACCACTGATCGCGTTGAGCAAATTCAAGCTCATCCCCATCTGGCCGGCCACGACCGGACCGCTGGTCTTGAATAGAATTGGGTTGAAAAGTTGGAAAATGAAATAACCCAGGATCCAGCTCGTCGCGATCCGCCACTGCATCGGGAAAACCTCCCTCCACCAATCGATTTCGCGCCGGATTCTCCCAGCCCGCCAAAATTCCATCACGAACTCGCGATACCGGATCGCCAGCCAAACTGCGACGACCAGCAGGGTCGAAACAGTGTTGGCGCACGCATTGAAAAGTCCCCCTCCGCTAATCAGGATGATCCATGATAAGATATTGCCAAAAGCGGTCTCGAAAAACCTAATTCGAAGCACCTCGGACACCTTCCCGCATCCCATCAAAAACGCGGTGATTGGCGCGATCATCAGGCTGCCAGCCGTGGAGGTGCAGACCACCAACCATGGCAACTCCCAGAAGACATTATCTCCGACTGAGCCTTTTGGAGCTTCGAAAAACCATCGTCCAGCGATTATAACTGTTGCGAGAAAGAGCGAGGCCCCGATGGTGTAATACTTCACCGACACCGCTAGAAGATTGCCCATGCGAACGCGTGCTCTCTGACGCACTGCTTCGTCCGGGCTCGATAGATGCGCGTGTTCGTGGCTGACGAAATTGACCAGAACATTGGTGAGTCCAAGCTCGAAAAAGGTCTTGAGCGCCAGCAGGCTGCCAAAGGTGTAAAAATACCCCTGCTCCGCCGGTGAAAGATAGCCGGCAATGAGCCAGAGGGTCACCGGTGCCGCCGCAGCCGACCAAACATTTGCCAGCAGCGAGAATCCAATGGCACGATCGACTCCCGCAAGCCTTAGGATTTTTCCAAGCCCGAGGCTCACACCAGAATCTGGCGGTCGCGACTGCGAGACTTCAATTTGACTCATGTTTGAATCGACATTTCCGTCGACGTTTTCTTAACCTCGGAGTTCTGCTCCGATCTCAGTCCTCCGACTGACTCCTGACCTCTGATCTCTGACCTCTTCCCCCTACAGTCCCCGGTCATAAATCTGGCTCCGCAGCGCTTCGTTTTGCGAATACGGCGAGTCGATCGCATCGATCGTGATTGGCGCGTCCTGCGGCACCGTTTTGGTGATGGTGTGCCCGAACCGCCCGAGCATCAGCTCTCGGCAGGAAATCTGGCCCTTTTGCAGGGGGATCGCCATGTAGATGTCGTCGTCGGTCAACTGCTGTCCGGGCTGGAGGACATGCCGGGCATAGACGCCCCGGATATACGTGTCGAGGTAGGCCGTTTCCTTGGCCAGGGGCAGCTTCCGCTCCGTGCGGGCTGTGCCGCAAAACTCCACGGCCTTGTGAAACGCCTTGAACCACTGGTCCAATTGGCCGGGCAACGAAGAATAGGCCGCCACTTTGAATCCGTCGGTATCGATGTCGATGTGCCGCTCGAAGGTGCGCGCCCCTTTGCCGTAGGCGATCTTGATCGAGGTGTCCCAGTCCTTGTGCTCATGGCACGACCACCCGATCGTGTGACCGGGATACCGGTTGCGCATGAAGTCGATCTGGTCGAGCTCGCACTCAGAGTCTTCGTGCGGGTAGGCCGCGATGCAATGGTTGATCGCGAGCGGGATGCTCCGGTGCTCGAAAAAGGTGACCACATCGTCCATGTCCTTGAGCGGCGTGGCGCCAAACGATATGATGCAGGGCTTGCGGGTGCGCGCGATCTTCTCCAGCAGCATCCAATCGTTGGAATCGGCGCTGGCGATCTTGATGATCGGCAGGCCGAACTCCACGCACCAATCGACCGACTTCTCGTCGAAAGGCGTCGCCAACGGCAGGCAGCCGCTCTTGACGATCGCCTCGACCAGGGTCGCGTAATCGGCCTTGGCCATCCGCGTGTCGAGCACCCGCTTGACGTACCGGATATCCTCCCGCGCGCGGAAGTCCTTGTGGACGAAGCTCTCGACATCGCGGAACTGCAGCTTGATGGCCGCCCGCACATTGTTGAACCGCACGACGCGGCTATGCTCGCGCACGATTTGGAGGGCGCGATCCAGTTTGCCCTGGTGATTGCTCGCCATCTCCAGGACGAAGAGGTTTTCAAAGATATCTCGATTCATGATTTAATAGAAAAACGGGGATTTCGAATACAGAGATTTAACCGCAGATTACGCAGATTTTCGCAGATTGTTAAAACACGGAGCGGAATCGATCCTCCACGCGAATGGACGCCAATGAACGCGAATATCGGATCAGGTGCCAATGGCACCTTTCGGATGGGATTTGGGTTCGGAATCATGACAAGGCGGGCGATCACGGAGATTTAACCGCAAATTACGCAGATTTTCGCAGATTGTTAAAACACGGAGCAGAGTCGATCCGTACCGCGAATGGACGCGAATTCACGCGAATATCGGATCAGGTGCCAATGGCACCTTTCGGATGGGAATTTTGTTCGGATTCGGAGAAAACAAAGAGCGGAATCGATCCTCCCCGCGAATGGACACCATTGAACGCGAATCTGCACTATCCATTTGAACGGAAGCCTTTTGGCTTGTCAGACCGCGTATTCGCCTCCAGAAGAGATTTATCTAGGTGAGTCCCATGGGCTCTGCCTCGTCTGCCTTGCCTTAGTTCCGTCCCAAACTCCCCTCGTCCGAAAGGCGGCCTTGGCCGACTGATCTGTAATTCGCGTGAATTCGCGTCCATTCGCGGTTCTGTATTAGTTCTGCGGTAGTTCAGGGGCACGAACGACGCGCTTCCACTCCAACTTGGCATTCCGAAAGTTGAGAATCGCACCCACTTTAAGTCCGGTGATTTTCAGATAATTCAACATCTGGCCAATTTCATGCGACGTGATCCGATCAATGACTTTTGTGTCCACTACTACCGCTCCAAAGGCTATGAGATCTGGAAAATACTCTGCTACCTTCACTTCCTTGTAAACAACATCAAAACGCGGTTGCTGGGCCCATGGAATGGCTTGCAGTCCAAACTCAACGACCAACGCGTTCTCGTACGGTTTTTCCAACAAGCCATGCCCAAGGGTATTGAGCACCTCCAAGGCGCATCCTACAATCCGAAAAACTTCCGTCTTCAGGAGCAGTTCGTTCGATTCGTCAGAAGATGTCATCTGTTTAGGTCTGCCTAGGCGGCGATTGCCGGCTGATCCGTTATTCGCTTTAATTCGCGGTTTGGATCGTGGTTTGTCTGTGACTTGGCTCGTCTGTCTTGCTCTGCTTCCGAACCCAAGTTTCCCATCCGAAAGGCGGCATTGCCCGCCTGATCTGAAATTCGCGTCCATTCGCGTTAATTCGCGGTACGGATCGTCTGCCTTGGTTTCGTTAGTTTTGGATTTTGCGACTCTTGCGACTCTTCGCGGCCAATCCTCTTTCAGAGTTCCTTGGCGATGAATTCCCGCACCGCTGGCATCAGCACTTCCTCGAAGGGCACGGGGCGCTTTTCCATCTGCCCGAAGCCCCTGGTCAGGATACAATTCACGACTTCGCCGGTGTTCTTCTTGTCGTGCTTGATCGCCTGGAAGATCTTTTCGATCGGGGCGCCCTTCAGCGTTTGGCCATACGGTTCATGCCAGGGGGCCAGCAACCCCTTCAATTCGAGGTAATGCTCCCGCGGTACAATCCCCACTCGGGCCGAGACAAAGGTTGCCGTCAACAAGCCCAGCACCACGGCGATGCCGTGCGGGATGGCGAACTGCGTGGCGGATTCGTAGGCGTGGCCGAAGGTGTGCCCGTAGTTGAGCAAATTCCGCCGCCCCCGGTCGAACTCATCCTCCTCAATGTAGGGCTGCTTCACCGCCAAAGACCGCCCCACCCACTTCCCCAAGAGTTCCGGGCGATCCCGCACGCTTGGCAGGTCCGCCATGAGTTCCCGAAAACCTGCCTCGCCGTGCAGCAATTGCAACTTGATGACTTCGCCCAGCCCCGACCGGATCTCGTCCCACGGCAACGTCGCCAAAACCGAAGTTGCGAGCGCCACCCGATGCGGCGGGTAGAAAGTGCCGATCTGGTTTTTGTAAGGCCCGATGTTGATCGAGCTCTTGCTGCCGATGCAACTATCGGCCTGGGCCAGCAACGTCGTTGGCACCAGTTCCCAGCGCAGCCCGCGGAAGAGCACGCTGGCGATGAAACAACCGATGTCCTGCAACACCCCCCCCACCGACCACCACCAGCAACCATCCCGCTTGAGCCCCCGCTGAAGCAACTCGAGGAAAATAGGCGTGAGCGCCTCAAACGACTTCCTCTCCTCCGAAGCCTCGACCATCACGGCGCGCCCGGGAAGGACGGCCAGGGTCAAGGCGGGTCCATGCAGCTCATGCACGCGACTATCGATGAGCCAGTGCGGCCGGTCATGGTTCAGGCAAGAAGCGGTCGCCGCACCAAAATCGGGGTAGGACTCGACCGCGTAGTCGTGGGAGCGGCTTTTGATCGTGAGCAGTGAAGAAAATGGGATTCCGGCCATACAGTTTACCGCGAATGGACGCGAATTAGCGCTAATTGCGGATCAGGTGCCAATGGCACCTTTCGGAAGGGAGATTGGGTTAGATGAAGAAAGACTCGGCTACTCTGAAAGGCGGCATTGCCGCCTGATCCGCCATTCGCGGCCATTAGCGTCAATTCGCGGGGAGGATCGTCTGCCTTGGTCCGACTGACTCCCGACGCCTGACGCCTGACTCCTACTGACAAATGAATCACCCATCGACCACGATGGTTTGGCCGGTGAGGTAGGTGTTTTCGTCGGAGACCAGGAACCCGGCGACCTTGGCCAGCTCGGCGGCTTGCGCCAAGCGGCGCAAGGGAACGGTCGCCATGATCGCTGCGATCGCCTCGGGCGAGTTGTTCTGCCGCGTGAGTGCGGTATCGACGTAACCCGGTGCCAGCGCATTGACCAACACCCCCGCCGGCCCGAACTCCACCG
>Ga0207007_1195_pt1 | contig 16079 bp, 9 predicted proteins | sample Alteio_BWMinCont_85_FD_153487 | JGI IMG/M metagenome (GOLD analysis project Ga0207007, IMG submission 153487) | Enriched cells from forest soil in Barre Woods Harvard Forest LTER site, Petersham, Massachusetts, United States -... | ecosystem: Environmental > Terrestrial > Soil > Temperate forest >...
GTGATCGGCTACGGTTCACAGGGTCATGCACACGCTCTGAATCTTCGTGACAGCGGAGTCGAGGTTGTGGTCGCGCTCTCCGAGACAAGCAAATCACGCGCCCGTGCTGAGGCTGAGGGACTGCGGGTAGTTTCACCCGCTGAAGCCGCGGTCTGGGGAGATGTCATCGTCTTCCTGGCGCCCGACACAGCTCAGCCGGCCATTTACCGGGAAGCGGTTGCTCGCAACCTGACTGCGGGGAAAACTCTGTTCTTCGCCCACGGTTTTAACATCCATTTCGCAACCATCCAGCCGCCCGGCGATGTGGATGTAATCATGATTGCCCCGAAAGCTCCGGGCCATCGAGTGCGCGAGGTCTTTATCGATGGCGGCGGAACTCCGGGGTTGCTGGCCGTCTATCAGGACGCTAGCGGATCGGCGAAGGCTTTGGCGCTTTCGTATGCGAAAGCGCTGGGATGCACACGAGCCGGCGTCATCGAGACGACTTTCGGCGAAGAAACCGAAACCGATCTTTTCGGCGAGCAGGCCGTTCTTTGCGGCGGCGTGAGCGCGCTGGTAACAGCCGGCTTCGAAACCCTGGTCGAAGCTGGTTACCAACCTGAGATCGCTTACTTCGAGTGTATGCATGAGTTGAAGCTGATTGTGGATCTCATGTATCGCGGCGGCTTGAACTACATGCGGTACTCCATCAGCGATACTGCTGAACACGGCGATTACACCGGCGGACCGCAGTTGATCACTGATGAAACTCGAAAGACCATGCGCCAGATGTTGGGCGAGATTCAGCGTGGCGAATACGCCCGCAAGTGGATCGCGGAAAACGAAGCCGGACGACCATGGTTCAACGCCACACGCAAGAGTGAGCAATCGCATCCCATCGAGCAAGTGGGAGGACGATTGCGCGAGCTTATGTCTTTCCTGGATCCGGTGCGGATTGGGCCGGACGGGAGTCCGGAAAAGGCGTCGCAGCCGGCAGCCGAGTTTGTCTCAAGCAGCGCCGACTGACAGCTGCTGGGGAAGAGAAGAGGTAGAACCTATGCACGTATACGACTGGAACTCAATGCAGCCTGAGGCGGTGACCGAACTCTACCGCCGCACTGTAGCGCAGGGAGAGAAGATGAGCGTGGCTCGGCTCGAGGTCGCGAAGGGATCGTCGACGCGAGCCCACCGACATGAGAATGAAGAGGTCATCATTCTGCTGAAAGGGTGTTGGCGATTTCATTTCGTTACCGGTGACATCATGCTGCGGCCGAATCAAATGCTGACCATTACGGCGGGGGCGGAGCATTCGTCCGAAGTGCTGGAAGACGTAGTTGCAATCGATGTGTGCAGCCCCGCGCGGGAAGACTGGCTCACGGGCGCTGACCACAGGCTGCACAACGATCCTGATCAGTGTTTGTGGGGCGTTTAGGCAGAGGTAATAAGGCTCAATCTTGAGTGGCACCCGTACGGGCGTGGACGCCAGCGCCTACATTGGCAAATATGTTTGACCAAACACAGTATGTGTGGATGGACAGAGAGATCGTGGCATGGGACGATGCGACGGTCCATGTCTCATCCCACGCCCTTCACTACGGCACCGGAGTGTTCGAAGGAATCCGCTGCTACGAAACGGACGATGGCCCTGCGATTTTCCGAGCTGACGCGCACCTGGAGCGGTTTTGCGCGTCGGCGGCTGTATACGGTCTCCAAATCCCGTTTCTGCCGGAAGATCTCATGAAGGCAATGTGTGCACTCATCCGGCTGAATGGCTTTCGGAGTTGCTACATCCGGCCAATTTGTTATTACGGCAGCAAGAGCCTCGGCCTGATGCCCGATCGATGCCCGGTGCATGTCAGCATCCTGGTCTGGCCATGGAATACGATGCATGGAGACGAAGCCTTGACCTGTGGCGTGCATATCGGCGTGTCGCGCTGGACCAAGTTTCACTCCACCATGATGCCAACAACCGCGAAGGCTTGCGGGCAATACATCAACTCGATTCTGGCGTTGCGCGAGGCGGTCAGAGACGGTTTCGATGAGGCTCTGTTGCTGGATCTCAACGGAAATCTCAGTGAAGGCGCGGGCGAGAATCTGTTTCTCGTCAAAGATGGCACTCTGCTGACAAACGACGCACGCCATTCGATCTTAATGGGAGTGACTCGCGAAGCCGTGATCGCTATCACCCGAGATCTTGGAATTCCGGTTGAGGTTCGGGATCTTCGCCTGGAAGAGTTGTCCTCGGCCGATGAGGCGTTCTTTACCGGAACAGCTGCCGAAGTAACTCCCATTCGGGCCCTGGACACTAAGCCGATCGGCAGCGGCAAACGTGGGCCCATCACGGAAAGGATCCAGCAAAAGTTCTTTTCCGCAGTCTATGGTCGCGACCCGGCGTACAGCGCTTGGCTGCACCGGGTTCCGACCATGGTCGCTCACGCCGAGTTGGTATGAGCAGGCTTGACCCGTGGGATTCGCTTACAAATGGTTACGCTCAACGACATAAAGAACGCGCTTCGCCGCATTCGTCCAAGCATCGGCATTTCCCCGGCAGCGCAGTCGCACGAGCTCTCTCGCATAGCGGGTGGGCCCGTCTTTCTTAAGCTGGAGAACCTGCAGAGAACTGGTTCGTTCAAAGAACGCGGAGCGTTGAACAAACTCCTGATGCTGACTGCCGAAGAGCGGGACCGAGGTCTGGTAACCGCATCCGCCGGCAATCACGCTCAAGCTGTGGCCTACCATGCCGGCCGGATTGGAGTGAGGTCCCAGATATGGATGCCCCTCACCACACCTCTGGCAAAGGTGTCTGCTACGCGAAGGCACGGCGCCGAAGTCGTCCTGCACGGCACTAGTTTCGATGAGGCGTATACGGCGGCCCGTGAAAGCTGCTGCCGGGAACGGCGAACGTTTATCCATCCCTTCGATGACGAGCACGTGATTGCGGGTCAAGGCACGCTAGGGCCGGAGTTGCTGGAACAACTGCCGCAGCTCGACGCTGCCATTGTGCCCGTCGGGGGCGGCGGTCTTATCTCGGGCGTGGCGGTTGCTCTAAAGGAACTCCGTCCGCGAATGCGCGTGATCGGCGTTCAAACCTCATCACTTCCGTCAATGTCTGCCGCGCTTCAGGAAAAGGTTCCGGTGCTTCTGCCTGCCGCATCGACCATTGCGGATGGCATCGCCGTGCGTTCGGTTGGGGAGAAGACGCTGCCTCTCGTGCAAAGGTATGTGGACGATCTGGTGTTGGTGGATGAAGAGGAAATCGCTAACTCGATTCTGTTTCTCCTGGAGTGGGAGAAAACAGTCGCAGAAGGCGCGGGAGCAGTGGGTGTTGCGGCTCTTCTGCACGCGAAGATCGATCTTAGCGGCCAAACGGCGGCGGTCCTGGTATCGGGCGGCAATGTGGATGTCACACTTTTGGCGCGCATCATCGAACGGGGCTTGGTGAAGGACGGAAGACTTGTCCGTTTGCGGATTCATCTTCCTGACCATCCGGGCGCCCTCAATCGCCTTACAGGGGTGATCGCAACGAAGCTCGTGAACATCGTCGAGACCAGCTACGAGCGTGCTCATTACGGCGTCGGGCTTGGCGATACCGCGATTGACCTTACGATGGAAACGAGAGGTCCTGATCACTACGGAGAGTTGGCGTGCGCGCTAACGGAGTCTGGTTACGATTTCGAACGGGTTATTTAGTGTCGGTTTGTTCCGCTGAGACAAAGGTTCCGGAAGTCGGGGAGAGTGAAGTCGTGATTATCAACATGCGGGAACGGGCAACCGAAGCAGAACTCCAACACGTGATCGACCGCGTGAAGGAGGCAGGCTACCAAGCGCACGTCACGCGTGGAGAAGAACGCACCATCGTCGCTGCGGTCGGCAGTGGCGGACGCCGTCATGAGTTGGAGGCGCTGGCGGCTGCGCCTGGCGTGGACGGCGTGGTTGCGATCGCACAGCCCTTCAAGCTTGTAAGCCGTCAGGCGAAGCCACATCGGACCGTCGTTAACATTGGTGGAGTGCTCATCGGAGACGGAAGCTTCGTTGTGATTGCAGGCCCGTGTTCCGTTGAGTCACGCGAGCAACTGTTTTCGACCGCGCGCGCGGTGAAGGCTGGTGGTGCTCGATTGCTTCGCGGTGGGGCTTACAAGCCGCGGACGTCTCCTTATGAATTCCAGGGGCTTGGCGTGGAAGCGCTACGGTTGCTGAGTGAGGCGCGGAAAGAAACTGGTCTGCCAGTCGTTACCGAAGTGATGAGCACGGAAGATGTGGATGTGATCTGCGAACATGCTGACCTTTTGCAAGTGGGCGCACGCAACATGCAAAACTTTGCTTTGCTGCGGCGACTGGCTAAGGTGGGCAAGCCGGTGCTTTTGAAGCGCGGTCCTTCGGCTAGCGTCAAGGAGTGGTTGCTGGCGGCTGAGTACCTGGTGGCAGGTGGGAATCCTAATGTCGTATTGTGCGAGCGCGGAATCAAAACATTTGAGACAGAAACTCGGAACACGCTGGATCTGGCATCGATCGCGCTGGCCCGGGAGTTGACTCATCTTCCGGTGATTGCTGACCCTTCACATGGAACCGGCCGTCCCAGCCTGATTGCTCCCATGTCTCGCGCGGCAGCAGCGCTGGGTGCCGATGGGCTTATGGTGGAAGTTCATCCCTGTCCCGAGCGGGCCCTGTCGGATGGGCCGCAGTCTTTGGATTTTCCTGGATTTTCTCGACTCATGAACAGCCTGGCCGAGCCCTTGCGCGCGGTCGAGATGTGAACCAAGCCGATTGCCAGATGGCCTCGATTCCGCCTCGGCATTTTTCCACAATGGAACGTAAGTTTACTGTTTTGTATCGGGTACCCCCCTCCCCCTATTATCTGCAAAATCTAGAAAACAAGGGATTTAAAATATGACAATGTGCTAGATCTTTGAGTTCTAAGGAGTTACACGCAAAATCTAGACAACATGGCACTTACGCTTGGGGACGGTCTTCCGTTTCATTTTGGGCTATGCCGGCATGCAGCTTGTAAGCGGAGCCTGAGTCAAAATTGTCAAAGAACACTCATTGCCTGCAGATAATTAATCTACAAATAGATTATCTGATTGGGAACGTGGGGTCAATCAGAAAGCGTTAGCAAAGCTCTGTGTTGGGGAAAGAGCCGCGGACAGACAGGACGCTCCCCATTTCTTGCTCGCAGAACTGGGGAACGTCCCGCATGTAATTCGGGGACAGACGAAAAACGGGTCCGGTGAAGAGTGTAATGTGTTCTCGCCAATTATCTTGAAACAACCGAGCTAAGTCCCTTTTATCGGCCTATGTCTGCGGCTTGCTCTTATGCGCTTCCTGCGATCCTTATCTGCTGCTGGCGACTCGCTACTGTCATCTCCTGGCCAGTTCCGTTTCGTAGGCTGCCTGAAGCTTCTGCATCGCGGAGATACGAGTAAATTTCGTCCGAGAGCGGACCTTCTTTTTGGCGCCTGACTTCGGAAGATGCGTTTTGCGAAGTTCAGACATAAATTCTGCCCTCAGCTTCGGTCCTCCTTCTTCCAGGACCCGAGCGAGACCTTTTAGCCCGGGGGCCGGCAAACACTTGTGCCCCCATGCAACTATCTCCATCAGAAGAGGGAGCAATTCGATGCCTCTTTCGGTGAGGCTGTAAATGGCTTTCTGTTTATGGCTGGCGTCCTTAGACTTGACGATGATCCCTTGCTGGACAAGCCTTTGAAGACGATCGGCCAGAATATTCGACGCAATCCCCTCCACAGAGTTGGTCAGGAGTTCGCGAAAATGCCTTCGGTTCATGAAAATGATGTCGCGGATGACGAGCAGACTCCACTGGTCGCCAAATATCTCGACCGTCAGGTTGATAACGCACTCTGACCTGTGATCTTTATGCACTCTGCCTCCACTCCGGTTGGGCGTTGCCTGCCCCCAATGATTGTACAACTGGTTGCATATGATAACTAGTTGTGTTGTCGGTGTAGGGGCGTAGTTTCCGCCAACTTCTTCCGTTTTAGAGGCCGTCGCAGCCAGTGCCTAGAGGCGTTAGCCTTCTCGTCAGTACCTAACTCCTAGGAGCTTGTTAAATACAACCGGTTGCATAATACAATCAGTATACTGTTTCCCGTAGAACCGTCTCTTGCAAACGTCCCGTTTCTTGTAGATTTGCGTCGGCTCCGCAATCAGAACTGCGAACCAATGTGATTTCAAATATCTGATTTCATTCATGCCGTAACCAAACAGAGGCTGGGCGGCTGGTGGCGGAGATTGGTGGCAACTCAAATGCCTTCGTACACGCCATGCACTGAAACCGCATGCTTCTGCTCTGAATTGCACATTAACTGTTGGGCTACGCCAAGTAGGCGGGCGGCATGAAGCGCCGAGATCGCGCATCTGCACGTACGGCTACCTGGACAGCCTGCGGTCTTGAAGTTTTTGTTTGAGACGAATGTCACAGCTCTGGGCTAAAACGAGAGACTTCTCCCGCCTGGCTGGAAGGCCAACGCGGGAGAGACTGAGCGGTGTCGCAAAGTTAGCGGAGCTGGCAGCAGCAATGTCTTCCGTCTCCAAGCTATCAACAGAACAACTAAGCACTAGCAATTGCACCATGACCACTCACTTCAAATCAACTCAGGAGGAGTTATGAATCGACTGCAGCTGTGGAAGGTAGTAAGTGTCGTACTTCTTGCATGTGGTTTAGCAAGCGCTCAAACCATCACCTCATTTAGTGCTCCGGGCGCGGGCACAGGCGCCGGCCAGGGCACTGGGGGCTTTGGCATCAACCCGCAGGGGACTGTCGTGGGATCCTACCTTGACGATGGCAACGTGTTTCACGGCTACCAATGCGTTTCGGGCTGTGGTACGGCCAGCACTTTCACCACATTTAATGCTCCGGGCGCGGGCACAAGCGCCGGCCAGGGCACGATCACTTTCGCCATCAACGTTTTCGGAGTAATTGCAGGGTACCTCATTGACGCAAATAACGTGTCCCACGGCTTCGTGACTACCGCTCCGTTCAAGCACTTTACCATTTTGGACGAGCCGGACGCCGGGAAAGGCGCTGGCCAGGGCACGATCGCGGGCAACATCAAGCCCGAGGGAGGGGAGATCGCCGGGTCCTACGTTGACTCAAACGGTGTATCTCACGGTTTCGTCACCGCTCCGCCTTACCGCACCTTCACCTCATTCGATCCCAAGGGCTCCGTATACACTATTATCACAGTGGTAAGCGCCCTCAACCAGGAGGGGGAGGTCGACGGAGCTTACCTTGACGCGAACGGCGCGCTTCACGGCTTCGCGCGCGCTGCGAACGGCACCATCACCAAATTCAACGTCAAGGGCGCCGGCACCGGCTCCGGCCAGGGCACCTCAGCCTCAAGTATCAACGACCTGGGGCAGATCACGGCAAACTACATTGATTCGAACGGCGTGAATCACGGATTCCTGCGCCAGCGGTCCGGCGCCATCACCACATTCAACGTTTCGGCCGCGGGCAATGGCTCCGGCCAAGGCACCATACCTGAGGGCATCAACCTGGGGGGCGAGATTACGGGACAATATGTCGACTCGAGCGGCGCGAATCACGGCTTCGTGCGGAGTCAGTTGGGCGCCATCACCACCTTCGACGCTCCGGGGGCGGGAACGGCCTCTGGTCAGGGGACCCTTCCGGCGACTCCCAACCTGTACGGGGTGATCACCGGACAGTATATTGACTCGAACAACGTGCATTTCGGCTTCCTCTGGAACCCGCAATCCCGCTCCGAGGTAAAGAGCAATCAGCAGTAGACGGCTGATTCTGCGACACCGGGACGCAGGAAACCTGGATGTCCGGTTGGAGGAGGGAGGCGTCGTATCACTGCCTCTCACGACGCCGCCGGAAACTTGAGCCGTCGGTTTCAAACCGGCGGCTCTTTTTTTTGATGCCCTCGCGCTTCGGGCTGAAGATCCAGCCCCGCGGCAGGTTCTTGGCAAATGAAGAAGTCGATGTCCACGAGTTGCTACGGTTTTGATAATTAGTAAAAAATCCTTATTACGCTCATTGAGGGGTTTTGAGCGCTATGGCCTAGTTGCGACAGATGACTCGGTTTCGCCGCTTTATTGGACGAGACAATTAGATCACCCGGTTATAGACCTGCCATTTTCTCCTGAACCTTGGGAATCCAGACTTCTTGAGCGGTTGGCTCCATGAGGTGAACCCGCTCAAGTGCTTTCTCAAAAGTCGTGCGCGCCTCGGCATTCTTCTGCAATGCCTTCTGCGCATCTCCCAAAGCCATCAGAGCCTGTAAGGAATCGGGCGCCAGGGCGATTCCGGCCTGAGCTTCGGAAAGCGCCTGTTCGGGTTGGTGCTGCTCGAGCAGGTTGCCAGAGATGACGGCGCGATCCAGCGCTGCCGCGTACGGAACGTTGAATGTACCATCGTAAACAAACACGCCATCTTCGATCACAGCGGTCGGCTTGAGTTCCATGAACTCACGATACGGACTCAGCAGGGCTGACCCTGATTCATAGAACGTCAAGGAAATGTGGCTGAAGAATACTGGGCCCTGGATTACTGGAGGAGTTTCGGTCTTCAGCCCAGACCAAATCGAGTCCATAGTTGGTAGCGTTTTGCAGGGGATCCCGTAGGCGTGAAACGGAATCAGCGGCTCGGCCGTGTACGCGAACCAACACTCTTTGATACCTCGCTCGTCAATGTAACGCTTGACGGCTTTTAGTTGCTGTCCCCAGTCCGTGGTGGAGTCGGTCAGATACCTGTGGATGTTGGCTGGTCCGCCCCAGAGTTCGTTCGCGTACGGAATGTAGGAGGTTGGGAACGCCCGGAGCGAAGACACGATATGGAAAATGATGAGGACGGCAATGGGCCACACCCAACGGCGATCGCTTTGCATCAGGCTCCAGGCCGCTCCGCTGGCCAACACAAGGACGAAGATGAAGACCAAAAGGATGTGCCGCACTCCGATGTTCAGACTCGAAGTCATGGAAATGCAAAAGTAAAGCGCAGGTGGCAGAGACAGAAACAGGATCTCGCGCCAGCCGCGTAGCTTGCCAGTGGCGATGGCATAGACAATCAGCGGGAGGAAGATCAACGTGGTCAGGGTCGCTTTTATGACGAACGCCACCGGGAAATAAAACCACAACCCATGCGCATAGACCTTTCCAAACATGTAGCTGGGCCAGGTATTCGCCACCGAGCGGACGTCTGCCAAACCATAGAGCCATGACTCCGGCAGCACTTTCCAGCGCCCCATCATCGTGATGACCTTTGCTTCCGCCGGACGCAGGTTCCCAAGTGTGTTCTGCAATGGTGGATTGAGCTGTGCCCCGTCGGGACGAGCGGCGTAGCGGAATCCGTAACACACCCACATAATGCCAACGGCGATTATTCCGGCAATCATAAGCGCACCGGCCAGGCGTGTTGCCTGATGCAGGCGGGTCTCGTCCCCCGCTTGAAGGGGGCGCAACAACTCGGTGACCGCGAGCAGGACCAGCATCGGCGGCAGCAGCACTGCGGAATGCTTGACGATAAAGAAGAGGCCTGCCGCGAGGCCCAGCACTACGACGCGTCCCCACGAGGGAGATTTCACATACCGGTAGAACGCATAGATGCTGGCCAGCAGCGATGCCGCCGCGCCCGTGTCCGTCGTCACTAAGGCGCCATGGGCAAGGAAGTTGGGCTCGAAGACGATCAGCGCGAGTGCTATGAATCCCGCGCCTGTGCCAAACATCTCGCGTGCCGTAAGGAACGCCAGCAGCGCAACCAATAACGCAAAGACCGATGCTGCCATTCGGGCGCGGAAGATGACCTTTTCGTAATCATTCTGAAAGATGAGATCGCGTCCGCTCAGGTAGGCCTCGGTCTTGAAGTAACGGTTCTGCAACTGCGGTTCATGAAGGTTCATTCCGAGCAGCGGAACGGCAGCAATCATCTTCACGAGGGGCGGGTGTTCGGGGTTTAGACCGAAATCGTGATGCTTGAGAGACATGTATCCGGCAAAGATGTGATCACCTTCATCGAACGTAAGCGACTCGTGCTTGACGGAGTACAACAACTGGAATTCCAGAACGAGGAGCAAGAACATGACCGCGGCTATTTTTACCCAAGACCGCCTGAGGAGTGAATGCGATGTGTCAGTAATTCCTGTCGCGGGTTTCGAAATTGCACGCGCCTCTGCGTTCATCATTTCTCCGCATCAACAACATAAGCAGTAAAACACGCAGATCCGCAGAAACACCACGAATTTGAAGATAAGTCTCATCGCGATTCGACCGAGCGTTTGAGTTGCTGGATCAAAGGCCTTGAAAACGTCGGGAATTTGAGTCGGTCGGGCCAGATTGGCGAAAATCAATATTCCTCAAAATCCCATCGTCGCGGATGGGGAAGGGTGAACAGATGGCGCAAGCTTGTGCTATGGCCTGTTCAGGTAAATCATCGTGGCAAGTCTTGCAAATTCAGCGTAAAGTGTGGCGATGGAAGCCGCTTCACGATATGCACATGCACTCAGAGCAATTGAATTGTAGGAACCTCGCTGCGCGCCGATGGACCGTAGTCCTGCTCGTCCTCAATTTCATCGGTGCTGTCGTTTATGTGGTTGCGGGTTCAAACGGTTGGGTAATACCACAGGAGCGGGAACTAGGATTGCATTCGGTGACTGGAGAGCCATACGTCTGGGCGCTTTTCGTTTTCCCAATCTGGGCTGTCTTCTTTATGTTGGATCTGACGTGGGGCGTGTTCATCGTCGCCCGAAAACAGTGGCGAAGTGGCATCTTTTTGCTATTCACAATTCCTATTTGGTTAATTGCAGTGGCAATCGATTTCGCTCACCACTGACCCACCGTGGCAAAGGCGGCCGCACTCAGAATGACAGCTCAGGTGAGTTGATTGGCGAAAAATCCCCAATTACACTCATTGACAGGGGTCGTAAGTGTTGCCCCGAATTATTCCTGCATGGCGCACGCGCCCGCCTCTTGCACAAAACGCAAGGAGCGGGGCACCCAAACCTGATTCTTATCGGCTAAGGTTCGGACCGGCCGCCCTCCTGGTAAATACGCGATTCCTGCAGAAGAGAGGTCCATTTTTCTGCCAAAAGCATTAACATGCTAGGCCTGCCCTAAAGGGGGCCCATGGAAGGTTCTGTCACACCTCGAAAATTGGCTGGCCGGTATGAAGTGCGGCAGATCCTCGGCCAAGGCGGGATGGGCTTGGTCTACCGGGCCTATGACACTGTGATTCGCCGTGAAGTGGCGGTCAAGACGATTCTCGATATCCCCGACCCGGCTTCACTCCAGTTGTTCTACAAGGAATGTGATGTGCTCGCTTCCATGAGCCATCCCAATATTGTTGAGATCTTCGACATCGGCGAATTCGAGGAAGATGGCAAGAAAAAACCCTACTTTGTAATGCCGCTTCTGCCCGGCTCGACTTTGGATGCATTCATCCGCAAGGCGAGCCATCGCCTGACCGTGGAACGCACGGTTGGAATTATTTCGCAGGCCTGCCGAGGCTTGCAGGCGGCGCATGACCGGGGCTTGGTGCATCGGGACCTGAAACCGAGCAACATATTTGTGATGGAAGATGATTCGGTCAAGATTATCGATTTCGGCGTGGCGCACATGACCGACACGAATTCCACCCGGGCTCAGAAGGGCACGCTGCTGTACATGTCTCCCGAGCAGATTGAGACGAAGCCGCTGTCGGCGCTCTCCGATATGTTTTCGCTGAGTGTTGTCGCGTACGAGGCGCTTACCGGACGGCATCCGTTCCAGCGCGCCCGAGCTGATGAGATCGTTGAGGCCATTCGCCGCCAGATTCCGCCTCCGGCTTCCGAGATTAACCCGGCGGTGAGTCAATCGATCGGACGCGTGGTGCATAAAGGGATGGCGAAGCAGCCCTGGCATCGCTTTTCCAGCGCGCGCGAGTTTAGCGATGCCCTCAACAAAGCATTGCGGAACGAACCCATCGAGTTCTTCGATTCTTCGCGTACACGGCCCCGGTTGGAACGTGCAACCAAAGCGATGGAGACTGGTGACTACCAGTTCGCTGGGGAAATTCTGGGAGAGTTGGAGGCGGAGGGTCACCTCGATACGTCGATCAAGTCTCTACGCCAACAGCTGGATACGACCGTTCGACGGAGGACAATCGACCAATTACTGGACGCGGCGACGGCCCGGTTTGAGGAAGAAGAAGATCCGCTGGCACTGCAGAAGCTGCAGGAAATTCTGGAAATGGAGCCGGACAACGTTTCGGCGCTGTCGCTGAAGAGCAAGATTGAAAGCCGGCGCAGCGAAAAACAGATTGACAACTGGTATCGGCTGGCACGGCAGCATACGGACAATCACGCGTATCCTCACGCCCGCGAAGCTTTGCAAAATGTGCTACAGCTCAGGCCGAAGGAAGCCCGCGCCCTGCAACTGATCGCCGAAGTCGATCGCCAGGAACAGGAATACAACAAGCTTCGCCAGGAGAAAACGCAGATTCATCGTGCTGCGATGGAGGCGTGGCAGAAAGGGGACGTCAGCAACGCTCTTACCAAGCTGGCGGTGGTTCTGGAGTTGGACCGGCGCGCTCCCGACATTTCCAGCCCCGATGGCAGCGCCACGTACCAGGGCTTTTACAACGAGGTTCGCTCCGAACATGACGCGATGAACACGGCTTACGCGGAGACGCGCAGGCTGCTGGCGGAACGCAACGTCAAAAAGGCTTTCTCGGTTTGCGAGACCTACCTGGCCAAGTATCCGACGAATGCGATTTTTCAGGCGCTCAAATATGACATCGAGGAGCAGCAGAGACAGGAACTCTCCGCATTTGTGGCGTCTATCGACCGGCAGGTGGAGGCTGAGCCCGACCTGGACAAGCGGGTGAACGTCCTCAAAGAGGCGTTGGAATTGCATCCCGACGAAACTCATTTCGAGCGCGCCTTGCGGCTGGTCAAAGACAAACGCGATTTGGTGAACTCCATCGTTGCGCGAGCGCACCATCACGAAGAGGAAGGTGCGTTTAGTGATGCGCTCAATGATTGGGAAATTCTGCGCACGATTTACAGCCAGTATCCGGGACTGAAGTTTGAAGTCGAGCGGCTGCAGAAACGTCGCGAGCAGCAATCCCGCAGTGAAGCGAAAACCCGGCTGGTGGAACAGATCGATGCCTGTCTGCATTCCAGTGACTACTCTCGCGCTCTCGGACTCCTGGAACAGGCCACGGCTGAGTTTCCCGATGCGGAACTCGCACCGCTCGAGAAGCTCGCGAACGACGGACTGCAACGCGCGACCGAAGCGCACCGGCTGATGACAGAAGGTCAGGAGTTGTGCGCGCAAGACCGTTTCGCCGACGGGATCAAGTTGCTGAAAGAAGCTTACGAGTTGGACGAACACAATGCGCTGACGCGGGCAGTTTTTTCGAATGCCCTGGTCGAGCAGGCGCGCCTGATAGCCGAGACGAACTGGCAAGAAGCAGATCAGTTGGCTCGACAGGCGTTCGAACTGAATCCCAGCCATCCCCTTTCCAAGACGGTTCGCACCCTGATTCTGGACCAGAAGCGGGAACAAACGGTCACCGAACGCGTCTCGCAGGCGCGCAAGCTGCAGGCGAGCGGCGATTTGGCCGGAGCGTTGTCTCGGATTGAAGAGGCGCTGGTGGCGTATCCGCGCGAGGTTCGGCTCATTCAGATTCAGGAAACGCTGCAGCGCGAACTTCAATCCCAACGACGGCAGGCGAGGCGCCGCGACTTGGAAGAATTGCGACGCACGGAACGCGAAGCTGAGACCATCAGTGATCCCTCCGTGAAGCAGGTTTTCGGCGAGCGCGTCCAAGTTCTGGCTGATAAATATTTGGAGGACGAAGAAGTTCTTGCGGTGGCGAACCGTATCCTCGGGCGGCTGGACATGGCTGCGGTTCAGGGCAAAGGCTCCGGTCGCGATGGTGGAGAGGAGAAAGGGCAGACTCCGCAAACGGCTGCTCTTCCGACTTCTGCAGGAGACGGCGCCACTGCGTCGATCTTTTCGCATCCGACTGAAGTCCCGCCTTCGTCAGGTTCCGGGAGCGTCAACCCTCCTGGTGCTCCCGTGAATGCTGAATTGGCTGCGGCGCCGCCTATAACTCCGCCTGTAACTTCGCTCGTAACTATGCCGCCGCCGGTGGAAAGCAAACCTCAACCCAGCCGCAATGAGAATGTATCTTCATCAGCGGGTCCTATCCGGCCCAAGGGTTCGTTGCTACTTCCGCGCGCGGCAATTGCTGCTGTTGTCGCCGGGCTATTGTTGTTGGCAATCTTTTTAATAAGGCATCGACAACCGTCGATTCCGGCATCAACGGTTGCGCGCATCACCGTGCTCACCTCGCCTCCGGGTGCAACCATTCGGATTAACCATGAGGTTCGTGGAACTTCCAATCTGCAAGTTGATTTGCCGCAGGGAAGCTATCAAATTGAGGCTGAGTTAAACGGTTACCAATCCAAAGCCACCACAATCGAAGCCAAGGCTGGGTCGCCCGTTTCTATTGACTTATCGCTCGATCCGGCTTTGCCGGTTGTTAAGTTGTCCTCCGACACGGGCACAGGGAAAGTCTCAATTGACGATCAACCTCCTGTCGAACTCGAAGGTGCGCAGTGGACACTCGATAAGCTGGCATCCGGCGAGCACAAGTTGAAGTTCGACGGCAAGCAAGGAAATGCTTCCATCACTTTTTCAAGCCAAGCGGGAGTGATGCCGGCGGTTAAGGGGCCAATCGCTGCCAACCGACTCTTGGCCGTTGTGGTGAGCAATCTCGGCAGCCAAGTCCACGTGTATTCCAGTGATCCCGCGGCCAAGCTCAGCCTTGACGGGCAGTCTGCGGCCGCCATGCCAGAGAAGGGATGGGAACTCCCGCAAGTCTCGCCCGGCACTCATCAACTCGCCCTGATTCACGGCGACGAACAATACAAGTTGGACATTGATGTCGGCCCTGCTCCCACGCTTGCGACTTTTTTGATGTCGGGTCAGAACATCGGCACACTCGTCATTGTCACGGACGAGGACAAAGCGCGAGTCTATCTCGATGGACAGATGCAGAAGGGAACCACGCAAGGTGGACAACTGCGGATTCCGAATCTTGAGCCAAAAGATTACGTGGTCACGGTCAGCAAGGCGGGCTTTCAGGATCTTGCGCCGCAGAAGGTTCGGGTTCGCAAGGGGGAACAAACCAAACTGGCCTTCAGCCTGCAACCGATTCCGCATCTATCGTCGCTCTCCATCCAGGGTGGAACGCCGGGGGCGCAGGTCTTTGTCGACCAGGCAGCCGTGGGAGTGGTGCAGCCGGATGGAGCGTTCGGGATCGCGACGATCGCTCCCGGCGACCATGTCGTTGAATTACGCAAGGATCGCTTCAAGCCGAAGCGGCTTCAGAAGCACTTCGTCGCCGGCGTGAATGTTGTGCTCGCGGGTGCAGAGGCAGGGCTGGAAGCAGGCACAGGCGACTTGCGGATCACTTTCTCACCTCCGGAAGCTGTCGTCAGTCTCACCAAGAACGGTGAGGCGCCAGTTAAAGTAAGCAGCGGCAGCTCACTAAGCCTGGCGCCGGGCACGTACACTTTGACTGCACGCATCGCTGACAGTGTGACGCGGTCGTCTGCCCTGGAGGTTGTTGCTGGCCAATCGAAGAGCCTCGACTTGGCGCTGTCTCCCGGTGGAATGTCTAGGTGGGATGACGCTGCCGGTTGGAAGCCTGACAAGAACGGCTTCGTCCACAAGGGTGGAGACTTTGTGTTGTACGGCGTTTCCCCCACGTCGGGAACATTTGCTTTTTCGGTGATGCTGCAGAAAGGTCATCGGCTGCAGTGGGTGGTGAACTATATCGACCCTAACAATTACTTGCTATTCCAGATGGATGAAAACAACTTCTATCGCACGGTGGTGCACAGCGGGCAGAAGTCGGACGAAGTCAAGATTCCGCACAAGAGCGAAAAGAAAAGTTTTCGATTCATGCAGATTCGCGTGACGTCCAACGAAATCGTTAATCAGACGAAGGAGGGTGATGCCTGGGTGATTCTGGACAAGTGGACTGCGCCCGGAAGCAATCTGGCAGCGGGGAAGTTCGGGTTTTATATTCCCGGGAATGACCAGGTCATGCTCGCGAGCTTCAGTTTCTACGC
>Ga0207007_1178_pt2 | contig 15973 bp, 18 predicted proteins | sample Alteio_BWMinCont_85_FD_153487 | JGI IMG/M metagenome (GOLD analysis project Ga0207007, IMG submission 153487) | Enriched cells from forest soil in Barre Woods Harvard Forest LTER site, Petersham, Massachusetts, United States -... | ecosystem: Environmental > Terrestrial > Soil > Temperate forest >...
GGCCAAGGCTCCAACAAAACCCATTGGATTGCCAATGGCGATCGCCAGCTCGCCCGGGCGAACCAGTGAGGAATCGGCGGGGGTTGCCGCCGGCAAGTTTGCCGCGTCAATCTGAAGTCGGGCAAGATCGCCGCGAGCGTCCCGCGAGCGTATGGCAGCCTCAAATTCCCGGCCATCCCAGAGCTGAACGACCACTCGCGAAGCATGTACGACGTGGGCGTTGGTAACCACAATGCCGTCGCTTGACCAGATGACTCCCGAGCCCGAACCTCGGCCGCCCGATTGAATGAGGACCGTCGAGCGGCGCAACTGTTCCGCGATTTCGCCAAATCCCGGGATGGCCATGTTATTTGCCTCCGTGAGCGCGCTCACCCACAACGATATTGGTTTCCTGCGCCGTGCCGCCACGAACATATTTTATCTTTACCGATTTTCCAATCGCATCCGCTGTAAGTTCGGCGTGCACATCCTCCACTCGCGTAATGGGGTGCGGGCCGAAGGAAATCAGCAAATCGCCGATCATGATGCCGGCCTTGTGTGCGGGACCGTCCGGTTCCACTTCCACCACGATGGCGGCAGTTTTTTCATTTCGCTGCAACGTTTGGCGAAGAGTCTCTGGCAATCGGATTGGATGCAGGCCCACGCCAAGATAACCGTGTGGAATATGCCCTTTGTGCATCAGAGCATCGACAACGTGGTTCATTGTGGATGCGGGAACTGCAATCGCGCCAAAACGAGCAAATCGCGGCGTGGCGATACCGATTACGCGGCCATACGCATCGATCACCGCGCCGCCTACGGCCGTCGGCTGCAGTCCAACGTCAAGCCTGACGTAGGGAGAAAGGGCTGCGCCAATCCATGTGCGCCGCTCTGAAGCAACCAGGCTGACGGCGCCGAGCGCCGCAACCGGGCCGCTCGCTCGCGTTCGGCCCACTACGAGCACCAGGTTGCCGGGTTTGATGGCGGAGACGTCGCTTATTTCCGCTACAGGCGTGGTAGCTTCCGAGCATTTTAGAACGGCGAGGTCCGTGGACGCGTCACGTCCCGCAAGCGTTGCAGGCACGATGCGTCGATCCGGCAAAGTCACTTGAATGTCTTCATCGCGACGCAGCGTGTGTTCGGCGGTCACGACAATGCCGGTGCGCCATACCACGCCGCTCGAAGATCCGCGCGCTTCCGTGTGAACGGCGACAACGCTCGCCGCCGCTCGATCGGTTTCACGCGCTAGTGCATTCGATAGGTCGATCAGTTCTGTGGACATGTTCTGAACCTCCACGGACAAGATGCACGAGCATCCGAGCCCTTACATCCGCCAATCGGCTAGGTCCGCACCTGCCCATTCGAGCTAACCGATTTGACGTGATTAGATGAAGCCGGCCGCGTCCGTGGCTCTTCCAATGCAATTCAAAAACTTGATTTGAGCCGAAGGCGGACCTATAGTTGCCGGTAAAGAGGACGAATCATTTTTCCGGGGGATATTTCGATTTGCGGCTCATCGGGTCAGTCGTTTTGTTGGGGGCTCTACTGGCTCTCATGCCTCATGCGTTTGCTCAATCAGGAAAACCCTCCGAAGTGCCAAAAACTCAAGATGCTGCGGCGCCGCTCTCTCATGACCTTTCCGGAGTGTGGATGCAGTATCCGGAAGGGAACGTACCGGGAGTTCCGGGCATGAATGCCGTAGATGAGAGAACTCGGCCTCCCTTAACGCCCTGGGGAAAAACCAAGTTTGATGCCGCGAAACCTTTAGTGGGCCCAAGAGCGGTTCCCGGAGTGGAAAATAATCCGGAATTGCGCTGCGAGCCGGACGGACCCCCGAAGCTTCTCAACCTTCCGAATCCATTTGAAATGATTCAGATTCCAGGGAGGGTGCTGATGTTTTTTGAGCTGGGACACATCTGGCGCACGATTTGGGCGGATGGCCGCCCGCTTCCCAAAGATCCCGATCCTACCTATTTGGGATATTCCGTAGGTAAATGGGATGGTGACACTTTCGTTGTCGATACGATTGGTTTTAACGACAGGCTCTGGGATGATTCTTACGGCAATCCGCGCAGCGACGCAACGCACCTTACCGAGCGCTATCGACGACTGAATCATGACACTTTGGAATTGCAAATCATCATCGACGATCCCAAGGCATACACAAAGACGTGGGTAAGCCCGCCCAAACGCCACAAACTAGAACCAGGCTGGGAAATTGCGGAATGGTTTTGCATCCTGGACGAAGACAAAGTTTATGATGATGCAGTACGAAAACCTGCCGGAGCTGCACCCGCGCCTAATCAATAGACGAAAGGTTCCCCATATGCGGTTCTCGCAATACATCGCAGTTCTAGGATCGATTCTGACGATCTCAATCGGTGCATTTGCTCAGACCGATAGGCCAAGCGAAAAGCCAAGTGCTACTGTCGCGCCCTCGACGCTCTCCCACGATTTATCTGGAGTTTGGATGCCGTATTCGCTGCATATGGACGGGATTGATGAAAAGCTGCGTCCACCCCTGACGCCTTGGGGGCAAGCGCGATTCGATGCTTCGGTTCCACTCGTGGGACCAAGGGCGATTGCCGGCAAGGAGAACAATCCTGCGCTGCATTGCGAGCCAGAAGCCGTTCCGAAATCTCTTATTCTCCCTAATCCGTTTGAGATCATTCAAATTCCCGGCAGGATGTTCATGTTTTTCGAGCAGTACCATCTTTGGCGCACGATCTGGGCCGATGGGCGGCCGCTTCCCAAAGATCCCGACCCTACTTTTTTGGGTTATTCGGCCGGAAAATGGGAGGGCGACACGTTTGTGGTCGAAACGACCGGCATGAACGACAAGCCTTGGGTCGATTCCTACGGCAATCCGCGAAGCGAACAGATGCATCTCACGGAACGTTACAGACGATTGGACCATGACACCCTGGAAATGCAGATCATCATGGACGATCCCAAAGCCTATACGAGGCCGTGGGTAAATCCTCCGCAACGCTTTAAACTGGAACCCGGCTGGGAAATCGCCGAATTTTTCTGCATCTATGATGAAGAAGAAAATTATGGCGACGCAGTACGCAAGCCTGCAGGCGTCGCTGCTTCGCCTAAATAGACCGGTTCGCAGAGAGCAGATCCGATGATCATTGAAAACCTAGAACAGGTCACGCAAGCCGTCCTGGATGAAATGAAGCGCACGCCGGACGCGCGCGCCAAGGAAATTTTGGAAGGGATAGTGCGCCACCTGCACGCTTTTGTGCGCGAAGTTAAATTAACGGACGAAGAGTTCGATAAGGCGATTACCTATGTGGCAGCGCTTGGCCAGCTCACCACGGAGAGTCACAACGAAGTCAGGCTCATGGCCGGGACTCTGGGTGTCTCGACGCTCGTTTGCCTCATGAACAATGGTCCGAGCGCCGCGGCCGAAAGCTCTGCAAACCTTCTCGGCCCGTTTTGGAGAGCGGGTTACCCAAGAACGGAAAACGGAGGATCGCTTTTACGTTCTTCCACGCCCGGTCCCGCTTTATTTTTTAAGGGTTCCGTGTGCGATCGGGAAGGAAAGCCGGTTGCCGGGGCCGAGGTCGATGTCTGGCATGCATCGCCCGTTGGGCTCTATGAAAATCAAGACCCCGAGCAGGCGGAGATGAATTTGCGTGGAAAGTTTACGACCGACGCAAACGGAGAATTCAGTTTCCGGAGCATCAAGCCTGCGGGCTATCCCATACCGACGAGCGGGCCGGTAGGAGCTCTCTTGAATGCTCAGAAACGCCACAACTTTCGCCCGGCGCACCTGCACTTTCTGATTTACAAGCCTGGATTTAAGACGATCACGTCGCAGATTTATTCGCCAGACGATCCGCATCTCGAGACCGACTCGCAATTCGGCGTGACTCGCGCGCTCGTTGGCCGTTATGAAATTCATGAAAACGAGCCTGGGCCGTTTCCGGAAGCCAAAGGCCAATGGTATACGCTTCAGCATACGTTCCTTCTCGAGGAAGGAGAAAGCTGGCTGCCGACCCCGCCTGTTTCCAAAAAGGCTACCGAACGCATCCACGATCGGTCCTCGAAACCATAGCTCGATTAGGGAATCGGCATCGCGCGGAGGGCACTTCGGTAATGTGCTTGACCGGCTTTTGGATCGCGAATACGCTAATTTCAGCCGGATTCGAGATCCGGAAAATTTTTGCAAAATCAGCCGCCTGCCTCCACAAGGAGACAGGCGGTTGTGCTTTGGAGGACATATGAATTTGATAACGATCCTTTTTGCCGGAGGACCATTGGCCATGGTTCGCCCGTCCCAATCCAAAATACGGCAAAAGAGAATCGGGGCAAATCAACAGGTAATACGGGAGGGATCATTTGAACTCGGTATGAGCGCCGGCAGGGCGTTGCCATTCTTCACGCCAGAAGGAGAACGGGTGTGGGCGAAGGGCTGGGATCCCAAACCAATTTTCCCGCCGCAACAGAACGTCGCATTCCAGGCGAATTCCGTTTTTCGCCTCGATCAAGAAGGAGAACGCTCCGTGTGGACCATCCTCGAAGCCGATCCGCAGAAGTACATCGCCGAATATGTATGCGTCGTCGAAGGCGTGCGTTTGTCCCGCGTACGGGTTGAGATCCAGCCTCTCGGCGAAGAGCGCTGCCGAGTGCATGTGCGCTACGTCCATACGGCAACGTCTCAAAAAGGTCTGCACTTTGTTGCGAGCGTGACCGAACAGGACTATGCGCAGAAGATGCTGGACTGGCAACGCATGGTGAATGCCTCCATTGAATGAGAGCACTCGTTTCTTAAAGGCGAGAACTTGTTGCCGGTCAATTGGACTGAGAAGTGGATCCAGAAGCGCGGCAGGTCAAACCTTTACAGTGATACTTATTCGTGTTTGAATTCGTATGAAGCGTTTAGCATGGTTCTTCCGCAGGACAATCAACTAGGGCCATTGCGGTTTCAACTCGAACCAGAACCCGCCATTGACAGGACCGGAGGAGAGTCTGGAGGAGAGGTTTCATGAGGATTTTGGTGTTGGCAATCGCAGTCGGGTTACTGTTTATTCCTGCGTTCGCAGGGCCGCTCCCCGATTCCCGGTGGGCAGACGGTATGGACCTTTCATGGGCGTTTCCCGAACCTTCGCCTGATTTTCCGCCCGAAGATAACAGCGTCGTCAAACATCTTCCGGGCAGCTCAAGAGCGTACACGCAGGGGCAGATCGACGATATTTACAATCCGCCTGACTGGTTTCCCGAAGAGCACGCGCCGTTTCCGAAAGTTGTCGCCAGCGGGGAAGGGAAAGCGACGCCCGGCTGTGCTTCTTGCCATCTTGCATCCGGAAGCGGGCATCCGGAATCGTCCAATCTTACCGGCTTGACTGCCGATTACATCATGACGCAACTTAACGATTTTCGACAGGGGCTTCGGACAGACCCGCGCCACCGTATGAGCGAAATCGCCAAGGGAATGACGGAACAGGAGGTGAAGGAAGCGGCTGCTTATTTTGCCAGCCAGAAGCCGCGCCCTTGGATTAGGGTCGTGGAGACCGATATGGTGCCGGAAACTTATATGAATGAGGGACGCCGGCGGTATGTGCGGCCCGGCGGAAAAATGGAGCCGATCGGCTCCCGGATTATCGAAGTTCCGGAGGATCCAGAGCGAGTGACGTGTCGCGATCCGCACACTGGATTTGTCGCGTATGTGCCAAAGGGCAGCGTTGCGAAAGGGGAGGCCATTGCCACGACTGGCGCAGGAGGAAAGACAACTCCGTGCATTGCATGTCATGGTCCAGCGCTCACGGGCCTGGGTCCTGTTCCGAGAATCGCGGGACATTCACCAAACTACATTGTTCGACAGCTGGCGGGATTCCAGGTTGGCGCGCGCAACAGCGATTTGGACCAACTGATGAAGGGTGTGGTCGTGAATTTAACTCAGGACGATATCATCTCGCTGGCCGCTTATGTGGCCTCACGCAATCCCGAAAAACAATAGTTAGGTATCTGAGCGATGGAAGCTGGATTCGGCAGATCATTACTTAGGGGACTCCAATTTCTTTTTCGTTTCAAGAAAGTTGGCATTGTCATCCACGCAAACCACTTCCCCAATGTTCCATCCCGGTTCCAAATCGAAGACGGTGTGGGCTTCCCAAGGCTTGGTGTAGGCCTTCGGATCTTCGATCGTAAAATCGATCGTCATGGTGTCGTGGCTTATCCGTCGGATGCGCTCCACAAGATGGAGTTCGTCGCTATGCGGATGACCATCCCCATCAAGCCAGGTTTTATCGTTGAAACCAACCGTGTCGACCACGAGCGTATCCCCTTCCCACCTGCCGATGGAGTCCCCCATCCACGATGGTGTCAGGTCCTGCGGGTGCTGCCGGCCATCCGTGAAGATTTGGCGCACGAAATGATCGTACTCGAAGAACATAATCACTCGACCGGGGACTATCATAATCTCCAGAGGCTGTCCGACTCGCACAAGATAGAGACGTGGCACACCGGGGGGAAAGCACTTGGTAAGCGGGTCGTTGGATTGCGATAAGGGGACTCCGCGTGGCCCTATGTTGGGTTTGGCGGCCTTGTATTTCGCCTCTCCCCAGGGCGTCATCGGGGGAACTTGGCTCGTGAGAGTTGCTGCCAGTTCATAATAGGTGTATCGATGGCCGTCGTTAGGTGGCCGCCGCGACCTTCTCCAAACACCTGTGAGGTCCGCCCCCGAACCGCTGGCAGCCGCTTGCGGCTCCGCGGTCCGGGCGAGTAGGGCGGACGAGACAATGAGCAGCGCGATGGAGGCCACCGCCGAACCCGCCAGCCATTTTCGCATTGCGAAACTCCTCCGAGGTAAAACATTCCAAAATTGGACGCCACTTGCGATTCACACGCAACCAAGGAAAACTTTAGGCGAGCGTGCGGAGCAATCTATTGGTCCGCATAATCTTCGCCGCTATGGATTGTTAATTCATTGCCGGCAGGAAATACGATCTTTTTGAGGCGAATGATGTGCGTGCCGTTTTTTGAGAGATTACCTGTTACCGAGATTTGATCTCCCGGCTTAAGAGAATTTTGGGTCCAGCCGATCCTGGTCAGGCTTAAGGGGCTAATCGATTCGACTGTGTATTTTTGGGTTTTGCCGGCCGCGTCATTCACGTCCATCTCAATCTCCGCGTGTGGATTCATCCACTGGACACGAGTGACGGTTCCCTTAAAAGTTATCATTTTTGTTATGTCGTACGATACGGCACCATGGTGTGCAACGACCGGAACGGAAGAAAACAGAAGTATCGTTGCGGCCAAAGCAGGAGGGAGTATACGCAAACCTCTCATGGGGGGAACCTCCAATTGCGACGGAGTGTTTCAATTCCCCCGATTCTTGTCAATAAAATAAAAAACCTAACTGAGGAAGGATTATGGCCGGGCAAACCCGATGCGCGCGAGGCGATTGCCTCCGTTCCTGTTCGGCGAATCTATTTATTTGTGCTCGTTAATGGGAGTCCTTCCGATCGCTGACGATGAGCGTCTTCGACGTTTGGCCGGATAGAAAAGTTGCGGAACTTTCTTCGCTCCCCGGCTTCAGTGAGCCCACATAAGATGCAATTGCTAGCATGTCGTCCTGGGTCATTTGTGCGACGACAGCCTTCATCAGCGCGCCCATGGAGCCGTGTCGAGACCCATCCTTGAAGTAATAGAGCTGGCGGAAAAGATACATCGGCGAATGACCAGCAATCGGAGGCACTTCAGCCAAACCATTCAGCGACGGTCCGTGGCAAATCGCGCATGGAATTGTTTTTCCGTTGCCCCCTGTCGTCACGAATTCCTTGCCTTTGGCAATGCTGCCCTTGGGAACATATGCAATAAATCCGGAATGCGGATCGCGACTCTCCGCCCCGGCAGGGTCCTGGGGTAATTCAATTATCCGGTTTCCAATCGGTTCGTCGACGCCGCCTGGCAGCGGCATGCGCATCAGGTGCTGGTTGATGAAAGTTTTCGGCACACGATCGGTTTCTACAACGGGCTGCCACAGTTTCGGTTTGAGCGCTGCGAACCATTCGCTGGCTTGGCGCGCATCTTCGTCCGACAAATTCTCGGTCATGTCGTTCATGGCCTCGCCCATTCTGTTCTTGGCCTTGAAGTCAGCCAATTGACGCATGATGTAAACAGCAGGAACCCCTGCAAGATTGGCGGATTCCGGATGGCCTAGTCCCGATGCCAGATGGCAAGAGGCGCATCCGAGCACGCCCCCATCGCCCCCGTGCGCAACCACTTTCGGCATCGGGGCATGTTCGTCGGGAAACCAATCCGGAGGATTCTGAAGATCGTCAATCTGATCCTGTGTATAAGACTTGGCGCTTCCCGGAACATGGAGCGGGCCGTTTCTTTCCTCGATCACCGGTTGAATTTTATCGCGGATTGGAAACGCCCAGGGAATATTGGGAAGCTTCCATTGCTCGGGAGACTGTGCCCCAATCCTCAAAACCGGAATCACCGCGAGCAGCATGGCAAAAGCGATAATCCTCGGAAATGTTGCCGCCGATTTCCGCGAGCCGCCTGGAGCGGTCCGGAAGGACAGCCGCCGAATTCGTTTTTCAATATCCTTGAGGCCATTCCTAAATGTTTCGATGCCGAAATGATTGCCGTTTTTTGGAATCTTCATTTTTCTTTCATTTCCCTTGGATGACCACACGATGAAATTTGCGCTCGCACGTCCTGTTCGAGCCGATCCTTAACAGCGGCGGAATGATTCGCCGGCCATTCTATTTGTTAGACGCGGGCGCAACGCCGGCCGGCTTCCGAACGGCCTGGTCATAGTCCTTGTTTTCGTCCAGCACGCAAAACCATTCTGCAAGTTCCCAGCCGGGTTCCCGTTTGTGCAATTTGGGCGGGCTTATCCATGGTTTCGTGTAGACTTTGGGATCTTCAATGATGATCTGCTGTTCGAGCGTATCGTGATTCAATCGCCGGTAGCGCTCCGTCAAGTGTGTCGTGGAAGTCCGCGGATTCCCATACAGATCGACCCATTCCTTGTCATTGAATCCAATCGTTTCGACAATGAACGTATCGCCTTCCCAACGCCCGACCGAATAGCCGAGCCAGCTCGGGTCAGGATCTTTTGGAAGCGGCCGCCCGTCAGTCCAGATCTCGCGCCAAAGGTGCTGCTCCTCAAAAAACATAAGCACCCTTCCAGGGATCTCTACGATTTCCCAGGGATTAGGAAGGACGAGCACTTGTGGCGGCCCGCTCGGTTCGCAGCGCAATGCGGAATTATCTTCCTGGCCCGCGACGGCTTTGGCTCCCGACAAGGGTTTCGCGGCGTCAAATTTTGCCTGTCCCCACGGGGTAAGAGGAGGGCGAAAGTGTTCATTTACCCCGTTCATTCCGGGAGTTCCCGGCACATCTCCGTCCCGATACTGCATCCAAACTCCGGACAGATCATGGGAGAGTGGCGCGGCGGGCTGTGGAGTCTTCGTCGTTTCGGAAGCTTTGTCCGGTGGAGTTCTCGTCTGGGCAAATCCAATCGGGGAGAAAATCAAGACGCCCGTGAGGACGGCGCTCGGGCTCACAAGCCGTCTGCGAAAACGTGCAGGGATCGAAGGAAGTAGAGCAAACGAAAGAGGGAAAGGATCGCCCACTTGGGAATGGATCCGATAGGAATTATCCATCACGCCCTTTGCATGGTTCACTCCCTTCATCTCTATGATTTCCTTTCCGTCCCGCATTACCTATTTCTTTGGTTCCGTCGATTCGCCGCCCGAGGGTTTCCTTACATCTTGGTCATACGTTTGCAGCTCGCTTGACGCGCAAAACCATTCTGCAATTTCCCACTTAGGCTCCAATTTGTGGAGCTTCGGCGGGCTCACCCAAACTTTCGTATAAGACTTGGGGTCATCGATGATGATCTGTTGCTCCAGCGTGTCATGATTCAATCGCCGGTAGCGCTCGGTGAGGTGCATCTGTTCGCTGCGCGGATTCCCGGAGAGGTCAGCCCAAACCTTGTCATTTAAGCCAACTGTTTCGACCACGAACGTGTCGCCCTCCCAATGACCCACCGAGTACCCTAGCCAGCTGGGGTCGGGATCCTTGGGCAAGGGCCGTCCATCGGTCCAGATCGTGCGCCAGATGTGATACTCCTCGAAGAACATGAACATCCTTCCCGGAATTTCAACAATCTCCCACGGATTGGGAAGAATGAGGAGTTGCGGAGGACCGCTTGGATCACAGTGCAAGGCTGCGCTATCTTCCTGGCCGCCAACGGCCCGGGGACCCATCAGGGGCTTGGCGGCATCGAACTTCTCCTGTCCCCAGGGAGTGAGAGGAGGGCGTGTGCGGTCATCGACGCCATTCATGCGTGCGAACCCGGGGGCGGTGCCGTCATCATATTGCATCCACACTCCGGAAAGATCGCGAGAGAGGTGCTCGGTTGTTGCAGTAGCGGTTGCGGGCGCCTTTTCCGTTTCGGCCGTGTTCGTTTTGGCCCTGTTCGTTTTGGATTGTTGGGCACTCTGAGAAAAACCAACTGGAGAAAAAGCAAGCACGGCTACAAGCACACCAAAGCAAACCGTCAGTCGGTGCTGCATAGCAGACTCCTCAAGACATTACGAAATGCAGGCGTGTAAGTCCGTCTCAATTCGCGGATCGCTTATCTGATTTGCCCCCACGCAGTCCGTCCTCACTCCCGGCGTATGAAAAGAAGGGTTAAAATGCTTTCGCCGTAGAAAATTCTTTGCCGTCTGCAAACACAACCTTTTGCAGAAACGTGATCTTCGCCCCAACTTTGTTCGGATTAACGAACAGAACGACCTGATCTCCGGGCTTCAGAGTTTCTTTGGACCAGCCCACCCTGTTCAGCATGGCCGGATTTGTCGTTTCAGCGACCCAATGTTCCACATTGCCCTTATCATCGGTCACGTCGTAGTAGACCTGCGTATGCGGGTTGCTGTATTCGAATCTCGTGATGGTCGCTTTCATGGGGATCGTTTTCGACATATCGTAGGCAGAATTTCCGTGGTGAGCGAATATCGGGGCGAAACCAATCAGGAAAAAGCAAATCATACCGATTAGAATCGCTAGCTTGAACTTCATGTGACACCTCGCGAAGGAAAGTACTGGGCTCGCCGCAACCCAATTCCTGCTGATTGAATAATTCATGGCGGAATTTTGCCTGAGTTCAGGTAACCACACGATGGTATTCGTGTCAAATAATTTCGCCCGTTTCTCAAAACATACTTGCTAAACGTACGGAGGGATTTAACGAGCGGCAATGGATTTCAGCCGGATGTTTTCGCTATAGCTGTGTTCTATTTTTCACAGGCCGCTGCAGGGCTGGCGCGCAACGCCGCTACGGCTTTTTTCTGACACCTATAATCAGCAAAACGATCCCACCCGCCAAAGTTACTCCTCCCAGTATCGGAGGAAATTGTATTCGTTCCTGCGTTTCCGTCGTGACATGGATCGATCCCAGATCGACGACATTTTTCTCGCGCGTGTAATTGATTCCTTGATAGGCCAGCGCCAGCCCGCCCAGCACCACCAATACAATCCCTACCCAACCCAAGGGTTTCATTCTTTGTGCCTCCGCGGATAATCCGATTCGTTTCGTTGCCGGCGCGGATGGTTAGTCCATGCCTGTGCCACCCTACGTCTTCCTACCAAGCGTAGAGATTCGTCATGTGGAAATTCCACCCTAGTGATGTCCAAGTACGTACTACCACAACAAATATGCATCCCTTAATCATAAACGATATTCTTAATGGCGGCGGATCTGGCTTCCTGGCCATCCGGCGAAAGACTTGACGATGAGACCGCGAACTGGAATGAATTAATTCAAACTTATAGGAGAAAGGCCGAGTGATGGAGATACATTTCCTTTTTGCAAGTGACCTCTGTGCGCCCGCGATTTGGTTCTGCCAATGTTGACCGATGGTGTCTGGGCCGAAGTTGAAATTGGCGGTGAACACTTGCGGCTTTTTTCCGAGCACAACGCGCAAGGGATTCAAGTGTCCGTTTACAACGTCAAAACAAAGACTTGGATTGCACCCTCAGAAGCGGTGGATGACATCGAGCAGGGGAAGGACCGCGCAGAAGAACTTGCCAGGGCGCACCTGAAAAGGATTACGAACCTAGACTTGCCACCCTTGAAGTGGAAGGAGTCGCGCGCCCGGTAGAACTAAGCTACGTATTGCTTGGCTTGATCGAAGGAAGGGAATGATGCCGCATGCAAACGCGGACAAGCCCACATTGCCGTAAAACGGCAGGACTTGGCGATCGGCGTTGGAACTATTTGACGAACCGGCTGGATGGCATGAGTCTGCGGAACCGCTCGTGCATGTAGGAAGTGTCGGCCCACCAACCACCGAAAACAACGAACCAAACCGGTATCGCGATGTCGATGAGGAAGACTCCAAAGTCATGCATCGAAAACCCTTTGTGATGGTCTAAGAAATAAACCTATTCGGACAGTTTAGACACGCACAAGAGGAGCACGGCCGCGCAAGATAACACGAGGATGTAGTTCGCCAGGGAGAGTTTACGAGATGCGCTCCGCCATACAGGGATTCCGTACGCTGCCACGAGGGCCTCGATCACAATTTCGGCACGGAAGAATGCGTCGTCCAAATGCAAAGGCTGGAGAGTAAAAATACATCCCGGCGAATCCAAGCCGAACCAGGTGAGACCCTGCGAGAAGAACAAAACACTAATTCCGAATAGTTTTTTCCCAAGCGCAACCTGATCGTCTGTTGTCATGTCGCCAAGTCCGCGATTTCTTCTAAATCAAACTGGAAGCCTACGGCAGTCCAGCGAGGGGCGTGTGGATCATTGTGACTCCGGAACGGTCAGTCATAGCGCGGAAGTACCGCTAGAGCGAAAGACACAACTGGTCTCAACGGGCCTCGCCCACTAGAAGACTGCAAGGCTCATGCGACCAACTCCTGAAAAACGGGGTTTTGGACGACGCCGCCCGCGCGGCGGAAGGTGGGATCTGCCACGCGCAAGCCCGGGCCTATAAAGCTCATTTCGCCGCGATATCCAGCTTTGCGCGCTTTCGGTCGTACATCATTTCATCCGCTTTGCGTAACAATTCCTCGATGGAAAGTTGATGCTTCGAATCCACATGGATCGCTCCAACGCTAATCGACAGATTCCAGGGTTTTTCAAGATTGTTCATCAAGCGGAGCAGTTTGTCGAAGTGAGCGTTAATTCTTACCAAGCCTGCCGGAGAGCAATCCAACGCCAGGACAGCAAACTCATCGCCTCCCAGACGCGCAACGAGGTCGGTATCGCGAAACACGGCGAGAAGCACTTCGGCAGCCTTCTTCAGAGCGTTATCTCCCTCAGAATGACCGTACCCGTCATTAATTGCTTTTAGGTCGTCCACATCGGCAAAAACCACCAACAGTTCTCTACGGCCCGAGCAGGCAATCTTGATTTGTTCTTCGGCGAGAGTAAGGAAACCTCGACGATTATACAAGCCGGTCAGTTCGTCCCTCATGGAGGCGTCGTAGAGGATATTTTTCGCCTCTCGAACTTCTTCGAGAGACTCTTCTGTCTTATTCAATTGTCGGGCATTTAGCCACACTAAGAAGGACAGCATCACCACGTTTGTGGTGAGATTCAACGCGAGGCCTAACTCCGTGCCAAACAGCCCAGCTCGCTGCCCTCGCAACCGAATCCATGCCGCCAGAAACGGAACGATGATCACGATGGGCAGGAACCGTCGTGCGATCGCACTTCCAGAGAATTTTCCCATCAAATCGTTTGCGATTCCCGCACGGGGACGCGCAAAGAAAATGGCGGTGCTCATCACAAACAAGACAAGGGCCGTGTACACTGCAATTTGCGTATAGGAGAAGATTCGGAAAGTCGCCGTAGCCCCAGTAAGGTAGCCGCTTAGCGACATGATGCCTGCGAACATGCCCCAGAGACTCAATAGCTGTGATGGCCGCCATCCCGACTGTGTCTCCTCATCGAGCAACAGTAGGGCAAAGCCAAGAGCCAAAAAGGTCGTCGCCGTAATTGGCGACATGCGCCCAGAGGAATAAGGCCCAACGGGGCTATTGTCCTGACTCAAAAGGAGTCGATCAATCCGAAGGTTCAGCCCAAGGACGTACTCGATCACCGTCATGGTGCCAATGAAAGCTGCCAGACCAGCAAGAGAGAAACCCAAATAGCGGTGCGCCGGGCGAGGCGGATTCGGCAGGAGCAACCATAGCGACATCCCCAAAAGGATCAGGCCTAAAGCCGTGTTTACCTCTATGCTCATTGAGCCCAGAAGCGCCGACTTTAGACGTCCGATATGAAAAATCCAGCCTGATAGGATGAGGCAGCCCACTAGGGTGGTCGCAAGGCAAGACACATCGCAATAGAATCGGACGCGCGCAAGGCGGCGCCATCTAGGATCAAGCATCGAATCTCTCGGCATCAAGATACATCCGGGAACAGCCATGAAATAGAGCAACCTGACAGCAGCAACAACCCACGAGGAAGGATACTTCAGTTTCCCGATGCTCCGTTCTAAATGTTGGCTTCGCCGTAGCGCAAAGTGCATGGGCGGCCGCCGCCTGATCGACGGCGATTATCAGGCGCGCCGTCAAAGTCGCAGTCCGCGGCGGGGGTAAACCCGCATGGGAACCGGTTCGCTCCGCCCGGTAGCAATCAAAGCAGCGGGCGCGGAGCCGACGAGACTGCTGAAGCCTCTCGTCGAGCGGGTCGCCTAGGCAAGCGTGCAGGCCGTAACGTGTGTAAACGCTGAGCAAGCCTCGAATACGTTGATGCAGGAGCCGGCCCGCCCCGAGAACGAGGGAGGGCCGAAGCGAATGGAATCGCATGAGCGAACAAGTTCCAACAGATCTTCCGGGGTATTGGCGACGGCATGTAGGCAAAGGGGGCCAGGCGCAGCACGGGAAGTCCGAGCGGAGACCGCGGTCTGGATCAACCGGCGGAATCTTTAAGCGCTGTGGCAAAGGGGCGGGAGCTGATTTTCAGACAGGCGGCGGGGCTCCGATTGGCGTTCGGTGTGAAACAGGACCTTGTCGAAATTCGCCCAAGGTCCTGCTTCGCCATGTGCATACGGGAATGCGCTCAACGAATCGTGACTATTTGTTTGACGCTTTTGCAGATTCATTGTGCGGAGCGTTTTTCTGCAACACGCGGACGAGATGCTGTCCGGACGGTGGAATCGAGGCCTTGCCGCCCAGGATGATCTCCCGGGCTGTGATCTTGCGCCCGTAGACATCGGCGCTGGCGTCATTGTCGGGACGCAGCGTCGAACCTTCGAGGGAGATGCCGGCAAACAAACCACGCGAGCGGGAGTAACTCAGAATTTCCGCGCGCATGTAAGCGTCGGTATCCGCGGAGGCGTCGCGGCCCTTGGGGCCGGCCGCAGCAGAAATGTCAGCGCCGATTTTAACTTTGCTTTCCAGAATAGAGGACGCGCCCCGCTGGTTCATGATCAGCAGAACGAGGTCTGTCGCCTGGCCGCCGAGTTGAAATCCAACGCTTCCGCCTTCGAGTGCGTACATCGCCGGAGCGCCCCAGGCGCCGTTGAAATGTTCACCTGTGCGGCAAACCATGGCTCCACGGCCGTAGCTTCCGCCGATCACGAATGCCGCCTTAAGGACGGATGGAAAAACAATAATGCATTCTGCTTTTTCCAAGAGCTCTTGCGGAATGTTGTCCGGCACATCCATTACTTCCTGCAAAACGGTGCCAGAATTTTCCAAACGTTCTTGTTCCTTGTTTGCGGCGAACGCCGAACTAGCCAGGAACAAAATGCAGACACCCAGAGTTAATTTATGAAACATAACGATCCTCCACTATCTTCTTTCTAGTTGATGAACTTCTGGTTAAACCAAAGCGTATCGGAAGAGTTGCTTGATCGATTTTGGGATTGCGTAACATAGTCGTTGGCCTAACTGTGGGCGGGTGCGTTAGGCCTTTCGTCTCGCGCCCATGACGAGCAAAGCGGCCCCGCCCAACAATGCCAATCCTCCGACAATCGGCGGAATCGGAACGCGCTCCGTGTCGT
>Ga0207007_1197_pt1 | contig 15885 bp, 10 predicted proteins | sample Alteio_BWMinCont_85_FD_153487 | JGI IMG/M metagenome (GOLD analysis project Ga0207007, IMG submission 153487) | Enriched cells from forest soil in Barre Woods Harvard Forest LTER site, Petersham, Massachusetts, United States -... | ecosystem: Environmental > Terrestrial > Soil > Temperate forest >...
CGGAAGGAGGAATCAGGGAGGTCATCCGAAGCGGCCGGAGACGTAGGCTTCAGTCTGCGCGTTGGACGGATTCATGAAAATGGTCTGAGTGGCGGCATATTCAACCAGTTTTCCCAAATAGAAAAATGCCGTGCGGTCGGAGACGCGGGCGGCCTGTTGCATGTTGTGGGTCACAATCACCACGGTGTGCTTCTTTTTGATTTCGTGGATCAGTTCTTCGACTTTGGCGGTCGCGATGGGATCGAGCGCCGAGCAGGGCTCGTCCATCAAGAGGATTTCCGGCCGCACCGCCAGCGCGCGGGCGATGCAGAGTCGTTGTTGCTGACCGCCGGAGAGGCTGATGCCCGGGCGGAAGGTCGAGTCTTTGACCTCGTCCCACAGCGCGGCCATCCGTAGCGACTCCTCTAAACGCTCGCGCAGGAGCGCTTTGTCGCGCACGCCGTTGAGCCGGAGACCCGCGAGCACGTTTTCCGCGATCGACATGGTGGGAAACGGATTCGATTTCTGAAACACCATCCCGACCCGGCGGCGGACCGCCGTCGGATCGACCGTCGGGCCGTAAAGATCGGCCCCGAACAACCGCAGGCTGCCCGAAATCCGTGTGCCGGGGGTGAGCTCGTGCATGCGGTTTAGCGCCCGGATGAAGGTGGATTTACCGCAACCGCTGGGTCCGATGATGGCCGTGACCTGCCGCGCGGGAATGTCGATGGAGACTTCCTGGAGGGCCTGGCGCGCACCATACCAAAGGGAGAAATTGCGGATTTCGAACGCGGGGCCGGCGACCGCCGGGGCGGCCGGGACCGCCGCCGGTGCATCAGCGGGCAAACGCGGGGCGGGTTGCGGTGCGGCCATGGCGAAAGTGGGTTTAGGCTGATTTGCGGTCACGGGAAATGAAGCGGACAATGATGTTCAAAGTCAGAATGATGGCAACCAGGACCAGTGCGCCCGCCCAAGCCTGGCGGTGCCAGTCGTCGTAGGGAGAAATGGCGTAATTGAAAATCTGCAGGGGCAGGGCCGAAATGGGTTCGGAAAGATCGTGGTTCCAAAAGCTGTTGCCGAGGGCCGTGAACAGCAGCGGGGCGGTCTCGCCTGCCACCCGGGCCATCGCAATCAGCACGCCGGTGATGATGCCCCGCATCGCGGCCTTGACGATGATCACGGTGACGATTTTCCAGCGCGGAATGCCCAAGGCGAGCGCCGCCTCGCGGTAGCTCTGCGGCACCAGAATCAGCACCTCCTCGGTCGTGCGCATGACGAGCGGGATCATCATCAGGCCCAGCGCCACGCCGCCGGCATAGGCGGAGAAGCCCTTGAACGGCACCACCAGCAGCGCCCAAACCACCATGCCCCAGACGATCGACGGAATACCGTTCAGCACATCGGCCGCGAAGCGAATCCAATAGTTCGTCCGGTCCGACCCGTATTCCGAGAGATAAATCCCGCCCATCACGCCGAGCGGCACGCCCAACGTGACCGCCATCGCGAGCAAGGTGAGGGTGCCGACGATGGCGTTGGCCATGCCGCCGCCGAGTTCGCCGGTGGGCTTGGGGAGTTGGGTGAAAAAATTCCAGTCGATCGACGACGCTCCCTCACGCAGCAGGAACGCCAGGATCAGGAACAGCGGCGCGATCACGAGCAGGGCGCAGAGGCCGAGCACGACCGACATGGCGCGGCTTTTCGCCTTGCGCCAAGAGTGGTTGGCGGGGCCGGGAAACGCTTCGGGTTCGGCTTCCATGGCGGGGATCAATGGACTTTGCCCGAGCCGGAGCCCGCGAACGTGCGCAACATGAGTTGCGCCACCACATTGACGAGGATGGTGACCACGAGCAGCACCAGGGCGAGTTCAAATAGCGCGCTGAGGTAATTATCCGTGACCGCTTCCGAAAACTCGTTGGCGATCACGCTGGCCAGGCTGTAGCCGGGGGCGAACAGCGAGGCCTTGATATGGGGCGAGTTTCCGATCACCATCGTCACCGCCATGGTTTCTCCGAGCGCCCGGCCCAACCCGAGAATGGCAGCGCCAAAGATGCCTCGTTTCGCATAACTCAAAACCGCGATGCGGATCACCTCCCAATGCGTTGCCCCCAGGGCGTAAGCGGCTTCGCGCTGAAGGTTGGGCACCGACCGCAGGATTTCCCGCGAAACCGAAGTGACGATCGGCAGGATCATGATCGCCACGATGATGCCCCCCGCCAGCATGCTCACGCCGTAAATCGGGCCTTGGAACAGCGGCAGGAAACCCAGCGTGTGTTTGAGCCATTGGAAAAGGTGGTCGCGCAACCACGGGATCATGACAAAGACCCCCCAGAGGCCGTAAATCACGCTCGGGACCGCCGCGAGCATCTCGATCGCCATGATGACCGGCTGCCTCATTTTGAGCGGGGCCATTTCCGTCAAAAACAAGGCCGTGGCGACGCCCAACGGCACGGCAATCAAAATCGCGAGGACGGAGGAAACCAAGGTGCCGAAGATAAAGGGCAAGGCGCCAAATTGTTCCGTGACCGGATTCCACTCGGAACTGAACAAGAACCCCAGGCCGAATTTGGCCAGACTTAATCGCGAGCCGGCATAGAGTTCCCAACCCACCACCACGATCAGGGCGACAATGGTCAATGCGGCCCCTAGCGTCAGCCAACGGAAGGCGTTGTCCGGCCAGCGGGGGCTCTCCGGCAAGCTGGCCGGAAGGGAAGGGGAGGCGGCGGCTGGAGGTGAAATCATCGAAAAAAACGGAGGGTGTGAATGCCACCCTCCGTTGCGGAACCAACTAGCGGATGGTCAAACCTGGACACTCAGAATTTGATTTCGTCAACGCGCTTCAGGACCCGCTTTTGCACGGCCTCTGGCAACGGCGCATAGTCCAAGTCTTTGGCCATTTTTTGACCGTCGGTATAGGCCCATTTCAGGAAATCGACCAGCTTCTGGCCCTTGACCGCATCTTTTTGTTGCTCGTAGATCAACAACCAGGTGACGCCGGCGATCGGGTAGGATTTGTCGCCCGGTGGGTTGACCATCGAAAAGCGGAAGTCGTCGGGAATCGTCGCAGTGGCAAGGGCCTCGACGATGGAATCGAGCGAGGGCGTGATGAATTTGCCCGCCGCGTTTTTGACGTCGGCATACGGCAGCTTATTCTGCTTGGCGTAAATCAGCTCGATGTAACCGATCGCGCCGGGATTCCCCTTGATTAGCCCCGAAACGCCCTCGTTGCCCTTGCCGCCCTGACCGGCTGGCCAACTCACGGCGGTGCCTTTGCCCACCTTGTCCTTCCATTCCGGACTCACGCTGCTGAGATAATCCGTGAAGATGTAAGTGGTGCCGCTCCCATCGGCCCGGTGCGCGACAAAAATGTCCAAGTCCGGCAGCTTTACTCCTGGATTCTGGCCGGCGATGGCGGGATCGTTCCATTTGGTGACTTTGCCCAGGAAGATCGCGGCGATGCTCGGGCCGTCCAGCTTGAGCGCCGGATTGCCCGGCAGATTGTAGCTCAGCACATCGGCGCCGGCAACGGTGGGAATATGGAGCAGCTTGCGCGGAGTTTTCTTGAGATTCTCGTCGGACATCGGGCCATCCGACGCGCCGAAATCGACGGTCTCCTCGGTGATTTGTTTCTGGCCGGCGCCTGAACCGAGGGACGAGTAATTGAACTGAACCGAAGGATCGACCTTCTGGTAGGCGTTGAACCACTTGGTGTAAATGGGGGTGGGAAAGGTCGCGCCCGCGCCGTTGATGAGGATCGGGGCGGCAAGGGCCGGAGTGGCGAGGCCGACCAGCAGGGTCAAAGCCGAGGCGGCGAGGAGGAGGTTTTTCATGATATTGTCGGGACAGGATGGAGGGTGGATGCCGCCGGATTCCGCGCCACCGGCCGCCGCGATTGAATGGCGGCCAGTGGCGGGAACGAGCGCTGGATCAGAACTTGACGTTGAGGTCGAGCTGGAAGAGCCAATAACGGGAGAGGGCGACGCCGGGATTCTTGGTATCCTGGGAATCGCCAGCCGCGATCGTGCTGTTGTTGACCCGCATGTCGTCGGCGACGAGGGCGCCGAGGAAGACCGCGTTGGTCAGGTAGTAAGTGCCGGAAAGCGCGACACCCTTGAGGTTGGTGAGCGAATCCGTGACGTCGGGATCAGTCAGGTTGGGATCGATGGCAAAGAGGTCGATCTGCTCCCAATAGACCTTGGCATCCCATTCGCCGGCTTTGGTCGCCTTGCCGTATTGGATTCCCAACTGGTAAGCCAGATTCTGGTTCTTGAGATCGGGCCGGCCAAAACGGTCGGCGCGGCCTGTCCCCTCGAAGTTGTAGGCGAAGTCGCCGAAGAACCGCACGACCTTGGGCGCGAGGGCCATGGTGTCGTATTCGAAGGGAATCTCCAGCACGTTGAGATCGTTGATGGCCTGCTGCTGGCCGGCCGCCGCAGTGAAGACCCCGGTGAAGGGAGGAGGATTGGCGGTACCGGTGCCCCCACCCGTGCCGTTTTGCTCGGGTTGGATGTAATTGTACCAGACGGGGCTGATTTGAACGAAATCGGTCGCGTTGATCTTGTATTTCAGGCTGGCCTGCCAGGCGAGCATCCAAATGTCGTCGCTCGACGGGGTGGCACCAAAGCTATCGTTGGCGGCGGGCGATCCATAGAGCATTTGCGCGAAATTCAACTTGGCGTCGATCGCGCCGGAACTGAACTTATACTGCTCGTTGACGCCTTCCACCGCGAAGTCCTGATACCACACCATGTTGGTGGTTGCGAGCGGCAGCGGCATGCGGCCGATGGTGAAGACCCAGTCGGTGGGCTTGTAGCTCACATAGATCTGATTGAGGAAAATGCCGTCGTCGCCCTTGGTGAAGGGGCCGAAGCCAGTGGCGTTGTTGGTGCCGAATGTCACGTTGCTGCTGCGGTCGTTGCTGTTGGTGTCGAGCCGCAGGCCGAAGGAGACGTTGTCGTTAAGGTCGCCGAGGAAGCCGAGCCGGAAACGGTAGCGGAACCGGTCAAGTTCGAGGTGATCCTGGGTGCCGGCCTTGACCGCCACGCGATCTTCCTCGCGCATGCGGATGTCACCGTAGATTTTGAGCGACTTGATGTAGTCGTCGAGGATCACCTTGTCACCAGCATCGCCGGCGCCGCCGGAGTCCTTGAGGACTTGGTCCGCCTCTGCTTGGGTGAGGACGCCCTTCTTGACCAGCGTGTCAAGCAAGGCGCTATTCGATGGAGGGGTCGATTGGGCACTGAGCCCGCCGACCGTGAGGATGGCGCAACTGACGAGCGCGAGCCATTTAGTGGATTTTTTAGACATGAGGGTCTAGGATCTAGGGTTTGATGTTGTTGTTCCGCTGCGGGCCCGACTGACAGGCTTCCGCAACTCCCGCAGGATGGGGGAGGAATGTTACGAACATGTGGCATTCATGTTACGAAACGGTGAATTGCTTTCATTTGGGGCGATCCCTCGGATAATTTGTCAAGAAACTGTATATCAGGCATTTGCTGAGTTTTTTTGCGATTGCGCTTCGTGACACTTGGGGCAGTGGTGAGCCCTTTGGAAGTGGTTTCGCCCAAAATCGCGGCGGCGGGCACCGTGGAGAACGGATAGGCCCAATGTGACCGATAGGACGAATTGGACGGATCTGACGACGGGGGGGCTAAGATTCTCGCAGCGCCGAGATTATCTTCACCCCTTTCCGACATTCTGGCCGGTTTCCCCTTTTCCCCGGGCCGGCTTTCTGCCTCACTGCCCATTCCCACTCTGCGATGAACATCCACGAATACCAGGCCAAGGCGCTTTTTCAAAAGTTCGGCGTGCCCGTTCCCCAAGGCGCGGCCGCCCGCTCCGCCGCCGAGATCGAGACCGCACTCGCCTCACTCCCGGAGGGGCCGACCATGGTGAAATCGCAGATCCACGCCGGTGGCCGCGGCAAAGGGACCTTCACCGATGGCTTCAAAGGCGGGGTCAAATTCTGCCCGACCAAAGCGGCCGCAAAGGAAATGGCCGGGCGAATGCTCGGAAACACCCTGGTCACCGCCCAGACCGGGCCGACGGGGCGCAAGGTCCAGACGATCTACTTCACGGTGGCGAGCGACATCAAGAAGGAGTATTACCTCGCGATCCTGCTCGACCGCGGCGCTTCGCGCCCGGTGATCGTCGCCTCGACCGAGGGTGGGGTGGAGATCGAAAAGGTGGCCCACGCCACGCCGGAGAAAATCGCGAAAGTCTTTGTCGATCCCGCCTACGGCTTGGCGGATTTCCAGGTGCGTGAGCTTATCGCCCGGCTGGGACTGACTGGCGGCGAGGCGAAGAACGCGGGCAAGCTCATCCGCAATCTTTACACGGCTTTCTGGGAGACCGACGCCTCGATGATCGAGGTCAACCCGCTCATCACCACGCCGTCGGGCGACGTGTTGGCGCTCGACGCCAAGGTGTCGTTCGACGACAACGCGCTTTTCCGCCATCCCGAAATCGCCGCGCTGCGCGACCTGAATGAGGAGGACCCCAAGGAGATCGAAGCCTCGAAATTCGCGCTCAACTACATCGCGCTCGATGGCACGATCGCCTGCCTCGTCAACGGCGCCGGCCTGGCGATGAGCACGATGGACATCGTCAAGCATTTCGGGGGCAGCCCGGCCAATTTCCTCGACGTGGGCGGCGGCGCCTCGAAAGAGCAGGTCGTCGCGGCGTTCAAGATCATCCTCGGCGACGCCAACGTGAAGGGGATTTTCGTGAATATCTTCGGCGGCATCATGGATTGCAACGTCATCGCCGCCGGTATCGTGCAGGCGGTCCGCGAAGTCGGCCTGCGCCTGCCATTGGTGGTGCGTTTGGAGGGCAACAACGTGTTGGCCGGGAAGGCGACCCTCGCGGCCTCGGGCCTCGATCTCGTCTCCGGCGACTCCATGGCCGATGCCGCCCAAAAGATCGTCAAGCTCGTCGCCGCCTGAACAAGCGCGCCTTTGCCGACCGCATAAAACCCGACTCTCCTCGAACCAATGTCCATCCTCGTCACCCCGGCCACCAAAATTCTCGTGCAAGGCATCACCGGCGACTTCGGCGCGCGGCATGCTCGCCTGTCGCTCGACTACGGCACGCAGGTCGTGGCCGGCGTGACGCCGGGAAAGGGCGGCCAGTTTTTCGAGCATGGCCCGCACCGGGTGCCGATCTTCAATTCCGTCGCCGAAGCCGCCGCAGCCACCGGCGCCACCGTCTCGGCGATTTTCGTTCCGCCGCCGTTCGCCGGCGACGCGATCCTGGAGTGCGCCGATGCCGGACTCGAGTTGGCGGTGGCGATCACCGAAGGCATACCCGTGCGCGACATGGTGCGTGTGAAACGGGCGATGCAAGGCGGCAAAACCCGCCTCTTAGGGCCCAACTGCCCCGGCGTGGTCACGCCCGGCACCGGCCCGGACTCGCACGGCGGCTGCCGGATCGGGATCGCGCCCGGCTACATCCATCGCGCCGGCCACGTTGGCGTGGTTTCGCGTTCGGGGACGCTGACCTATGAGGCGGTTTATCAACTCACGGTGAAAAAGATCGGTCAGAGCACCTGCGTCGGCATCGGCGGCGATCCGGTGAACGGCACGTCGCACTTGGAAGTCGTGAAGCTCTTCAACGCCGATCCGGAGACGCACGGAATGATCTTGATCGGCGAGATCGGCGGCACGGCGGAAGTCGAGGCGGCGCGCTGGATCAAGGCCAACTGCAAAAAGCCCGTGGCTGGTTTCATCGCCGGCGCGACCGCCCCGGCCGGACGCCGGATGGGTCATGCCGGGGCGGTGATCGGTGGCCACGAAGACACCGCTGCGGCCAAGATCGCGATTTTCCGGGAGTGCGGCATCGAAGTCGCCATCACCCCCAGCGACATGGCCGACGCCCTCCTCCGCGCCGCGCAATCCAAAGGTGTGACCCTGGCGTGAGCTGTAACGGGGATCTGGACCGAGAGCGCTAAAAAATCGGGCACATTTGCGAAAGTTCGGGGTCTGAGTTCATTAGTCCATCAGCCCACCACGACCATGAAAACCATTCCCGCCCTCGCCGCTGGCACGCTCCTCTGTTTCGCCGCCGCGTTTGCGCCGATCGCCCGTGCTCAAGCCGCGGCCCCAGCCGCCGCCACGCCATCGGCAGTTGCGCCCACCGCCCAGCCGGGTCTCGCGGGCTACGACACAGTGAATCACGTGGCTAAACTTCCCACGGTCGACGATGTCATGCGCTCCGTGCCGCAGGGCTTGATCGTCGAACGGATTGAAGAGTCGCAGGCCCAAGTCGTGGTTTATTACCGCAGCTCCTCGGGCGCGTCCACCAAAGTGGCCTATGTGCAGCTCCCGCAAGCCGGAGTGGCCGCCACGGCCCCGACCGCGCCGCCCGCCCCTGCTGCCCCGGTGCCCGTTCCGGCACCGGCGCCAGTGGTGACCGCACCTCCTCCGGCCACGGTTTACTATACCCAACCAGCCCCGGTTTACGTCTATCCGACCTACAGCACCTACGACGATCCCTATTACTACGGTTATCCGTACCCCTATCTTTACCCCTTCGGTGGGATCGGCCTCGGGATCCGCATCGGCGGCCATTTTGGCGGCGGCGGCTTCCATCGCCGTTGAAGGGCTTTGGGCGGTCGTCTGTGCCAAATGCCAAGGGGGCACCAGCGTCTTGGGGCGTGAAAATAGATTCCACCAGGCGCTTCGGCCTCGTGCCCGTATTTGCCGGACCCCAGTGAACGGGGAAAAAGGCTTTGGACGTTGCGGCGATATGGGTGCCAGCCCGTGGAAATGCAGAAGGTGTCAGGGGTCAGGGATCAGGTGTCAGTCGGACTTTTTCGGAGTGGGGAGTGCGGATTGTCGGAGGTCGGAGTTCGGAGGATGGCCGCGAAGAGGCGCAAAGAATCCTCGGAAGCGGCTATAGCCGCAGGAAGGGGACGGGGATCGAGTTTAAGGGAATGGCTGGCATGGCGGTGAAAGGGGAAGGTCCTCCTTCGCCGAGGCTTCGGAGGACGCGTCCGGCCGCGGGGCGCGGCAGGCGCGATTTTTTTTGGCTGGATTGAAGCCGATTGAGCGCGATTTCGCGCGATTGGGCTGGATTTTGGTGCGATTGGAGCGGGCTGGAGGGAGGAAAAAGGATGAAGGGTGAAGGATGAGGATGAATGTTCGAACTTTCGGATGAGGCGGAGTGTGGTTCACTTGGGTGATAAAGGCGATTCCGCCGGCGTGGGGGTAAGGTCCTCCTTCGCCGGGCCTACGGCGGACGCGACCGGCCGCGCGGCGCGGCAGGCGCGGGGGGGAGGGGGGCGTTTAGCCTTGATTTCGGCTTGATTGCCTTGATTTCGCCTTGATTGGACCTTGATTGGGATGGATAGAGCCTTGATTTCACCTTGTTTGAAGGCTTGATTCCGCCTTGATCGGAATTCGAGCCAGGCTTGATTAATGGGGAATTTACAATTTTGGATTTACGATTGGCCGGAGGGCGGAGACGGATTTTACCGCAGATTAACCCTTCGACAGGCTCAGCCCGTTCGACAGGCTCAGGGCAGGGGCGGGAGCAAGGCGCGGAGAAGGAAGAGGAAGAGGTTCGGAGTTTGAACCACGAATGGACCCTCCGTCGCTGAAGCTAAGGAGGGCACGGCGCGAATGGACGCGAATCCTGAGGACGGAGGTTGGAGTCTTTAACCACGGATTACACGGATGGGAATGACCTCGGGGAGGATGGATGATGAAGGTTCGGATTTTCGGGGTTTATGGGTGACGGTGGGGTCATGGGTGGGGCCAGAGGGAGAACATTGCTGGGGACGAATGGATCGCGATTTCCGCCCCGCGCAAGAGTGGAAGCGATTTTCAGCCGCCATTAAGTGTCCCTTCTAATGGCGGAAGGCGCAGATCGGTGCTGCCGGTCGCAAATCGAATCCTTAAGTTGTTGTTTTACAGCGTTCTCCAGGATTTTGTCAAAAGTCGAGACCTGACGTGTTCCGATTGGATCCTGGCAAGCTCTATCGGGAAAATCTTGCGTTGGCAGGGCACGGTGGCATGTTGGCGGGATATAGCTTGGGCAGTCGTCCTCCTACCTCAGTTCTGGTCGGGTGCATCGCGGATTAAAACGGCCACGGGCTCTCCTCCGGTTGACCAGGGAAAAGCGGCACGTGGTGGGCAAGTCGCTGGAGGGTCCGGACGGTAAGTGAGTTGACGCCCGATGAGGGGGCGGGTTGTAGCTGAGAAGCTGCTCAGTGACGCACATTTTGAAGAATAGCCGCGCGGTTGGCACGATGCTCCGCGCCATGCTATGGTTTTGGCTTGGAGGTTCACTCGTTTTGGCTTGGAGGTTCACTTGTGTTCCGATTGGTCCCTTAGGGCATTGCAAGTAGCCATATATTTAAAAATGCGATCAAAACCCAAAATGCACCCAGCGCCGAGAATACTATAAATCGCACAGAGCGGGTTTCTGTGTTTGCCCATATACAAATAGCCAAGCCAATGACCCATATGCACAAATGAATAATCATACTTTCAATGGTTGCTCCAGAAAAGCGACGCACGCCATCGAGATAATTGCCAGTCGATTTATATGTTGCTATCAGAAACTCAAGATGTTCCATTGGGCCAAGCAGCGCGGCCCACGCCAAGTGCGTGACTGGCATCAGGATTGGCACTATTGACAGCGCGGAGTATAGGAACCCCGCAGTGATGGCAGGTGCTGCTTTCATTGTTCAGGCCAAAATGGGCGAACCTCATAGTATTTCATAATGTTTACTCCCGGAGGTGTTTGAATCTTGGGGCCATTCGTAAAAGTGCTACTTAGGACGCCCATCTCCGCCCCGCCATCCAGTTTGCTAGCAAGATATGCAGGTGCCACGTCATGATCGAAGTGCCCTTCCTTATTTAGCAATCCATCCGAAGTATGCCAGTCCGCAGTTCCCGCAGATGGAGGCGTCACAAGCAACCTCCCTGATTTATCATATGTGCCTTGATTTGCGTGCCCTGAAGCGTCAGGCTGACCGCGAAGACTCCAATACGTGCCGGGATGCAGATTCTCTTCAGCGTTGTGGGCTCGGGTGGGATTAAGCCACTTACTTGGATCGGGATTCGTCGGCGTACCGTTAACAATGGAAATGCACTTAGGAACCCTTGGAAGGCTTATCCACCATGATCCGCGAGTTTTTTCCATTTTATACCACTCATCAAAGATTTGTTGATCCGAGTAGTTGTAGGTAGGATAGGAACCAGCGAATCCGGTTCCATATACTGGCGTTTGGGTGATGCCGCCCGCTGGTTTTACATTTTGTTGAATGAGGCTAATGGTTGCGTCGCCCAATGTGTATAACCCGAACAGATCAAACTGATTGACCGGACTGTTTTTGACGAAGCAGTAAAGATTCAATCCGCCTTTCTCGCCCATTGGGTCCAGACTTGTCCAGCGGCCGGTGCTGGGGTCATAAAAGCGGTACCCGTAATAATACAGGCCAGTCTCCCGGTCGAGATACTTGGTGGAAAAGGCGAAGGGCAGCGACTGCGCGACGCCTGTGCATTCAATCGTTTCGGCAAAAGGGCCGTAGTCCCACTTCCCCGCGATGGTGCCCGACGTGGCATTGACCCAGGCGACGATGTTGCCATTGCCGTCGAAAGCCGGGGCATAAACACCGGTGGAATCGGACGAAAACAGCAGACTGCCGATTCCGCCGCCCCCGCCGGTTCCGCTGACGTCGAGACCCCAGACGTGCTGGCGGATGACGGCGTCGCCGTTGAGGGCGTCAAGCTCCTCGATCAGGTTCCAGCCATCGTAAAGGAAGCGGGTGTCGCTGTAGGTGGACCACGCGCCGCTCACCCAGTGGTTGATTTTTTTGGCAACCCGCCGGCCCTGGCCATCATATTTGCAGGCGATTTGGATCTTCGGCTCCCCGGCGGTGACGGCGTCATCGAGCGTCTGCCAGAGGACTGGCCGGTTTTCCCCATCGTAGGCGCATGTCCAAAGGCCGTCCTGGGTGAGGTTGCCATCGGCATCGTAAGTTCTCGCCTCCGGCGTTTCCGGCAGGACGGCGTGGCGCGTGGTCGAGGCAACCTGGTCGGGGGTGCCGGGCAGCGCCGAAATCACCGGAAAATCGAAGCTGATCGGCCCGGTGGAGTTGTCGGCGAGCAGGGCCGAGTAGAAATCCGTGCCGGTCAAGGTGGCCAAGGCCGTCCCAACGAGCACGGCCGAAGCGCTCGAGGAAGTGCCGCGCACATCGAGATAGCCCGGCACATCGCGCTGGGTGTATTGGTTGAGCGCGTTCGTTGTGTAGCTGGCGGAGCGACCGCTGACGGTCGTGGTCTGGCGGTTGCCGATGTCGTCGTGAGTCCACGCGAACTGGTTGCCGGGGAGGGCGGTGGAGGAGGTCGCGGTGGGATACTTGTTGGCCGACGCCACCTGGCCGTGGGCGTCGTAGCCGTAGTCCCAACGGCACCCAGTCTCCTCGACCACGCCGGTGCGCTGGTCGAGGGCGTTGTAATGATAAGTCCGGCTGAAATTGGCGGTGGAGGAGGTCGTGGTGGCGCTGTGCGCAACCGATGTGAGCCGCCCGGCCAAATCCCAGGTCCGGGTGGAGGCCAGGCGCGGGCTGGCGCCATAACTGAAAGTCACGGTTTGCACGGGGTGCGACGCGGCGGAGGTGGAATACCCATAGGCAGCACTGTAACTGCCGCTCGCGATGGAAGCAAGCCGCTGGTTACCGTCGTAGCCGATGGACGTGGCATACCCGCCGGTCGCGGCCAGGCCGGTGTTGCGGTAATTGTGGCTCGCATCGACCGAGCGGGTGAGCGTGAGCCCGGCCAACGAACCGCTGACGCTGGCGGACCAACTCTCCGCGATGGGGATGCCGAGCGTGCTGGTGACGGCGAGTTGGCCGGCGGCATCGGTGCGGACGGCCAGCCCGCCCAGGCGATCATAAGTGAGGCTCTCGCCGGGAGTGCCGTCGCTGTAGCTCACGGTCGCAAGGTCGCCGCCATTGCCGTAGCTGAAAGTCGTCGTGACCCCGCGCGCCCAGGTGCGGGTGAGGTTCCGACCGGCGGCGGTGTAGGTGTAGGACGGCCCGGCCGTGGAGCCCGCGTAAGTCTTGCCGGTGAGCCAGCCGCGCTGGGCATCGTAGCTGAGAGTGGTGGTGGCGGCACCCGAACTTCCCGCAAAGTCCTTCCATGTGGTGAAAGTCAATTCGCGGCCCTGCGAGTCGTAGGTATATCCCTCGGGCGGCCCGAGCCCGCCGGATCGCAGGAGGACTTTGCCGGTCGGATAATAGGTGACGGTCTCGACCGTCGAGCCGTCGGGATAGGCAGTGGTGTGAACCCGGCCGGCATCGTCGTAGGAATAAGTCGTGGTCTGGGCGGTATAGCTCCCTCCGCTGCCGTCGGGGTCGGGCCGGGTGACCGTGAGCGCTTGGTCGGAGGCGTTGTAGGTCGTGACAGTGTGGACGGTGGTGCCGTTGACCAGCGAGGCCACGTCGGTCACGCGACCGCCGGCATCGTAGGTGTTGACGGTCGAGGACATCGTCGCGCCCCCGAGCAACGAGACCCGGCTCAGCATTTGGTTGGCGGCGGAAGTCGAAGTGACGACCGAGCCGGACGAACTGCTGACGGTGACCACCATGGATGGATTCGTCGGCGAGGCGTTGCCTCCCGAGGTCGCGTAACTGGTGACGCTGGTCGTTTCATTGCCCAAGCCATCGAGGCTATCGGTAAAGCCGCCCTCGTCCGATTGGTCCTCCTGCGAGGCGGTCGTGGTCGTGGACGAACCGCTGGTCGTGAAGACCTTCGTAACCGTGCGCATCAATCCCCAACTGGACGAACCCCAAGGCACCACCGAATCGACGTATTGAGTGACCCGGTCCGAGCCGCTCTCGCCGATCGAGCCGTCCCGGTCCAGATCGAGGGCGGTTTCATAAACGCGGCCCCGGCTGTCGTAGCTGGTGAGGGTCGCGACGCCGTCGGGATCGGTGGTCTTGACCTGACGGCCCAGGTTGTCGTAAGTGGTAGTGGAGCTGGCGCCGTCGGGATAGGAGATCTTGATCACGCTGCCGCTGGAATTTAGGTCGGAGCGGACCCACTCTGAGGTGTCGGAGCCAGTGGCAGTGAGGGCGAGGTGGTTTTGCGCGGCGAGGTCGGGCCAAAGGGCGGCGTAGTCGCGGGTGTAGGTCGGACGGTTGCCAGCTGGGATTTTCACGGCGGCGAGGACGATCTTGGCGGCGGGATACCGCGCCCGAACTTTGCCAACGATGGCCTGGAGGCGAGACCGAATGCCGGGGACGGAGTAGCCGAGCCGACCGTCGTTGGAGCCGAGTTCCAGCACGAAGACGCCGAAGGGCTGTTGCAAGACTGCGGCGAGCCGGCTTTCGCCGCCGACTGTGGTTTCGCCGCTTAAACTGGCGTTGACGGTGCTCCAGCCCAGCCGGGCGGAATCAATTCTTTTCTGGATGAGCGCCGGAAAACTTTCGGACTCCGGATGGTCCAAGCCGAAACCCGCCGCGATGCTGTCGCCGAAATAGACGATGGTGTGGGGGCCGGGCGGCGGCCCGACGTGGAACCACGGGCCGGCGCATCCGGCCAGGAGTCCGGCCAGCGCGAAAAGGGCCAAGGCGAGGATTCGGAGTGGAGCACCGATGCGCGGTCGGTTGGGGAGAATTGGCATGAGCGAATCGGGGGCTGCGGAATGCCGGAAGCCGCTCCAAATTCAAGTCACAGCAGCACAAGGTCGTTCCGATGGACGACCTCGAGGCGCTTGCGGCCGGGGTAGAGGGGCTTGAGTTCATCGGTGCTGCGTCCGGCGATCGGCGCGATCTCGCCATCGGCGAACGAGGATTCACCGCGGGCGAAAACCTGGCCGTCGGGTCCGGCAATATCGACCACGTCGCCGGCGGCGAAGCTGCCGCAACAACCCGTCACTCCGATCGGCAACAGGCTGCCGCCCAGCTCACGGAGGGCCTGAACGGCGGCAGCATTTACTTTGATCTTGCCCTCGGGGCGTTGGAAAAACGCGAGCCAGCGTTTGCGCGACTTCAACGGCAATCCGTCCGGCACAAAAAACGTGCCGGGGTTGCGCCCGGCGAAGATTTTCTCGATCACCTCCGGCTCCGCCCCGCTGGCGATGAACATCCCGCAACCAGCGCGGGTCGCCAGCCGGGCCGCCGCGATCTTGCTCACCATGCCGCCGACCGCCGTCTCGCTGGAGGTGCCGTCGGCCATCGCCTCGATCGCCGGGGTGATCCTTTCCACCACCGGCACGATTTCGCCGGAACCCTTCAGATCAATCAGGCCCGGCGCGGTGGACAAGATCACCAGATGGTTGGCCAGGGCGAGGCTCGCCACCAGGGCGGAAAGCGTGTCGTTGTCCCCAAACTTGATCTCGGCGGCGCTCACAGTGTCGTTTTCGTTGATCACCGGGATGGCGCCGAACGCGAGGATTTCCTCGAGCGTCGCCTTCACACCGAGGTGGCGGGCGCGTTCGCGCAAATCCTCGTGGGTCAGCAGCACCTGGGCGACCGTCAGGCCATGGGGCTCGAATCCGCGCTGCCAAGTCTGCATCAACAGGCTTTGGCCCACCGCCGCGCAGGCCTGCTTTTTTGCCAACTCAGCCGGGCGTTTCCGCAAACCCAGCCGACCCATGCCGAGCCCGACTGCCCCCGAGGAAACGACGATCACCTCGGTGCCGGCGCGTCGCAGCGCCGCGATGCCCGCGCAAACCCCCGCGATGCGCGAGGTGTCGAGCTGGCCGATGCCCGACGTGAGCACGCCCGTGCCCAATTTGATCACGACGCGCTTGGGCGCGACGACCTGCGGGGCATTTTTCATGGCACCCCTCAAACCGCGAGCAGTTCCTTTTCCTTGTGGGCGAGGTGCTGGTTGATTTCGGCGATCGATTTGTCGGTCAAGGTCTGAATTTCCTTCTCCGTGCGCTTGGCTTCGT
>Ga0207007_1199_pt1 | contig 15822 bp, 19 predicted proteins | sample Alteio_BWMinCont_85_FD_153487 | JGI IMG/M metagenome (GOLD analysis project Ga0207007, IMG submission 153487) | Enriched cells from forest soil in Barre Woods Harvard Forest LTER site, Petersham, Massachusetts, United States -... | ecosystem: Environmental > Terrestrial > Soil > Temperate forest >...
AACAGGCTCCGTCCCTGGATGAGATGTACAAGATGATCATTGACAAAGACCCACTTTTAGAACTTTATGATTGCGGCAGCAGGTACGAAATGACAGATCCTGCAAAGGAGATAAATGAGATGATCAAGAAAGATGAATTGAAGAAGAATGCGAAGCAGATTAAGTAATGTGTTAAAGTGCTGATGCGATGATGTGCTAATTGCTTCGCATGTCATAGCATCAGCGAAGACAGGCTACACATTATACACTTACTCCTGATTCCTGACTCCTGACTCCTCTTTAACCACCCTTGTCCCTTCATACAACTCATACTCGAGCAGGCGGCAATCTATCTTTCCATTATAAAACTCTATGCGTCTTTTGGTTGCGAGCCTTACTTTTTTGGCAAGGTCCATGTTCCCAGTGAAAACATATCCGGTATAGCCCTTACATTTTTGCTTAAAGAAATCACCGATGGCGGCATAAGTCACCTCTAAAATATCAGCCTCTCCAAGCCGTTCACCATATTCCGGGTTCAGGATCACAATTCCCTTTTGGGTTTCAGGTATGAAGGTTTCTTCGAAATCGCATTTTTCAAATCGGATCAGGTTTTCAACACGGGCCGCCATGGCATTTGCCCTCGCTGCAGAGATCGCATGGGGATCGTTATCAGTAGCAATAATTGGGAAATGAAGGTTGCCGCTAATCTTACTCACTGCTTCCTGTCGCATGTCTTTGGCAATGGTATCATCATATCCTCTGATATGGCTGTATCCGAAATCAATTCGCATGAGCCCGGGCGCTTTGTTCATCGCCATCAGAGCCGCTTCAATAGCCAAAGTTCCGCTGCCGCACATTGGGTTTACAAAAGCGCTTTGTTTGTCCCACTTGGTTGCCATAATCACTGAGGCAGCAAGGGCTTCCTGCATAGGGGCCTTTACCGTAACACTTCTATACCTGTGCTTTGCAATTGTTTCGCCTGATGTGTCAATAAAAATAGCTGCATCACTATCTTTCCAATACAGGTATATCACCATTTTATCCGTATCAGGACCAGAATCCGGCCTTTCACCTGTCTTTTTCTTCATCCTGTCCACTATGGCATCCTTTACCTTCAGGTTGGCAAAACGTGTATCCTTGATAAAATCGTTTTCAACAAAAGAGCCGATGCTGATATACCCCTTTGGCACAATGTATTCTTCCCATGGAAGATCTACGAGTCTTTCATATAATTGATCCGGATTATCTGCCGTAAAAGAATCCAGCAAAAACATTACTCTATATGCTGTTCGCAAATAGAGGTTCAGCCTTATGCAATCCTCAAGTGTACCCGTAATTTGTACACTGGCATCGGTTGCTTCGTTTACCTTATAACCAAGCGCTTCCACTTCCATTTTCAGGTAGATTCCGCACCGCTTGGCGCAGTTGATACGGATGGTACTTTTGAGTTTGAATACTGACAAGGGAAATTGTGATTTGTGATTTGTGATTTGAAATTTGGGGCTAACGCGCGATTGTTTTATTGGTCATTGATAATTGGTGATTGATCATTTAGCAATCCCAGTATTCAACCTCAATGTTCCTACTAAAAGATCGCATAAGCCGCTGGGTGGATGATAGTACACAAATACGGTATAATTATTTTCAGTTTCCCAATGGTTGCCTTCAAATTCTGAGGGATCGATTTTTCCGTCTTTTACTTTCACATATTCATAGTCATATACCCCCTGTTTGAGCAGAACATTACACTCATAGCCAAACCGTGCGCTGTATTCAAGTTTAAAACGTTTTTCAAGCTGCCAGTCAGACAGCGCACCGAATACATAAATTTCGCTCCCACCCCCATCATCAGTATATGCCGGTGAAAGTTTGAAGTGAACATCGGTATAATCCGCAATCGCACTGGCATCTGCATCAGTTGGGTCCACAATTACATAATTGCCGTCCTGGTCTATGGTACTAGTATATACGGTATAAGAACGATCCTCATCAGGGTAGAGGTTGACATGATAAAGAGAATCAAGTGTAAAACTCCTGACCCCCACACCCCTGTATCGCAGATCGCGGTCGTCAAACATTCTGAATTCATTTCCGGCATCAAACAGGTTACCTTCCTGGTAATCATATATCAGGCTGTTGTTGTTGACATAAGTAGGTTTCAGGTTTGTGATTTCATTGTCCCAACGCCAGTTTTGCCTGATAACCGTTTTGATATCGTTCAAAGGATCCATGAGTGTCAGAGTACCTGTATTGATCGTAAAATTGATCTCATGTTTGGTATCCCTTGATTGCGGATCTGTAGCTCTTTGCGCGGTTCCCCCGATGTTCACCAGCTTTTCATAGACATAAAACCGGCGAACAAGAACGGGCTTATCCGGATCATCAACATAAATCACAAGCACATAATTTCCGGAGACCTTGGGGCGGATGTTAGAAGTTGGGAAATTGACACTATAGTGTGCATATTTGACGTAAGTAGCAGAAGAAAACACTGCATTTGGAACATAATCTGAGTTCAATCCACGGATATAATCGCTTTGCAGCATCTGGCTTTTGTGCCAATCCGCTTCACAATGCACAATAGTGAACTGGTAGGTTATAGCAGCCCCGGTACCAAGCACATCCCAGGATAGCATTACATTGTCCTTGGAACCAATTTGAATAATAGGATAGGTATTTGATTGTCCAGATCCTCCGCGGCTGAATAATACAGTATGGATATTTGGGTCATTTACGGCTTCTGTCATTACAGGGAAGTCATCTCCCAGTGCCTTGCCAGAATGAAAAAATGCAAAGAGCAATACCATGCAAAAAAGGATTTGGATCCATTTGAAATCGTACTTTCGGGCAGGAGATGAATTAATATTGATCATCAGGCAGGTAACGGAAATCAGTATGAAAATATTTTGACAATCATAAAAGCCGGGTTTCAATCGGGAAAACAAAAGTATGGGTTTTCTGTATATACAAAGGGAAGAAGGGGGGAAATTGTTTATATTTATATACAGCTTGCGTACTTTTCACCTCTCACTTCTTACTTCTTACTCTTTAACCCCATATTTTTTCCCAGTACCCACTTTTTTTAACGACAGAAGGATAACTTTGCACCCATTATTACAAACCTATGATTCTCGCGGGCTTCTACGTACTATCGTCCCTTGCCATATTCAGCGCACTGATGGTGGTATTTTCCCGCAATCCCGTTCATAGTGTCCTTTACCTGGTCATCACTTTTTTTTGCATCACGGGCCATTATGCCCTGCTGAATGCCCAGTTCCTGGCTATCGTGAACTTTATCGTGTACGCCGGGGCTATTATGGTCTTGTTCCTGTTTGTAGTGATGCTTCTGAACCTTAATGCCTCCATTGAGCCGCATAAAAGTACATTACTCAAGTTTGCAGCAGCCTTTTCGGGTGGATTGCTGTTGGTAGTCCTGGCAGCTTCGGTGCGTGGCATGGGAAATTATAAACCAGACCTGACACACTATAACCCGCACATGGGCGAGGTAAAAAACCTTGGAAAGGTTCTATATACTGATTATTGGCTTCCATTTGAAATATCATCAGTCCTGTTTCTATCAGCGATGGTAGGGGCGGTACTACTTGGCAAAAAGGAAACAGCAAGTGATCAATAAACAATTATCAATTATCAATAAGAAATCATCAACATGTAAGGGTTCGTTGGGCGAAGCAATCTTCAATCTTTTAATCTTTTAATTTTTCAATTTGAATTCTATCATCACAAGCGTTCCGATAAACTCATACATCCTGCTATGCAGTACCTTGTTTTGTATAGGGGTGATGGGGGTATTGCTTCGCCGGAATATCATAATCATTTTTATGTCGGTGGAGTTGATGCTGAATTCTGTAAATCTTTTGTTTACGGCATTTTCAGCTTATAGCTCCAATCCGGCCGGACAGATATTTGTCTTTTTCGTGATGGTGGTGGCGGCAGCCGAAATTGCTATCGGATTAGCCATTGTGATTATGATCCACCGGAATACCAAAACGGTTGACGTTAACGAATGGAGCAAGCTTAAAGGATAAAGGAACTGCATGAACATTGAATTCATATTAGCAACATCTATTCTGATACCCCTTGCAGGATTCCTGGTTAATTTTCTATTCGGCAATAAAATGCCGAAAGGATTGGTCAGTATTATTGGCTGCGGTTCCATATTAGTCGCCTTGGTGATGAATATCATTTTATTCTGTAATGCACTCAACGGCCCGGTTACAATTACTTATTTCAACTGGATACATGCGGGGAGTTTCAGTGTCGATTTTTCGTTTTTAATTGACAGGCTTTCGGTTCTGATGCTATTGATCATCACGGGCGTTGGTTTTTTGATACACCTGTACTCAGTAGGCTATATGCACGATGATGATGCCTATTTCAGGTATTTCGCTTATCTGAACCTGTTTGTTTTCTTTATGCAAATGCTGGTGATGGGCGCAAATTACCTGATCGCCTTTATCGGTTGGGAAGGGGTAGGGCTATGTTCTTATCTCTTAATTGGGTTCTGGTATAAGAATGCTTCCTATAACAATGCCGCCAAGAAGGCATTTATCATGAACCGCATCGGTGACCTGGGATTCTTGATCGGGATATTCTGGATTTTCAACCAGTTCGGCTCTGTCAATTATAAAGAAGTATTTGCGGGGGCACAAGGGTTTATTATTAACAACAATTACAACGATACCGTTATCATATTCATTACCGTATTGCTATTTATAGGAGCCATTGGCAAGAGCGCCCAGATACCATTATATACCTGGCTGCCGGATGCGATGGCGGGTCCGACTCCCGTATCGGCATTGATCCACGCGGCTACGATGGTTACGGCAGGTATTTATGTGATCGTCAGGTCGCACGTATTATATAGTCTGGCGCCGTTTACCCAGGATATTATTGCGATAGTAGGTATTACCACCGCCTTTTTTGCAGCAACAATCGGCCTTGCCCAAAATGATATTAAAAAAGTACTTGCCTATTCTACGGTAAGCCAGTTGGGATATATGTTTGTGGCTTTGGGCGTTGGGGCTTATGGCTCAGGTATGTTCCATCTCATGACCCATGCTTTTTTCAAAGCATTATTGTTCCTCTGTGCAGGTAGTGTTATTCACGCTATGGGCGGGGAGCAGGACATGCGTGTGATGGGCGGCCTTCGTAAAAAACTGCCAATTACTTTTATTACCATGCTTACCGGGACGCTTGCGATATCAGGTATTCCACCGTTTGCAGGTTTCTTTTCTAAAGATGAAATACTGGCGAAAGCCTATGAGCACAACCCAATCCTTTGGGTGGTGGGATTGATCACGGCTGTGATTACGGCAGTATATATGTTCAGGATGTTGTTCCTTACTTTTTATGGGGATTTCAGAGGGGACACGCACCAGCCCCAAGGGGGTGCCTTCGCAGAATCGCACCTGCATGAATCTCCTCCTACCATGACAATTCCGCTGATGATATTGGCAGTATTATCATTGATCGGTGGCTTTGTAGGTATCCCGGAAGTGTTTGGTGGCAAGCATATTCTCAATGAGTATTTCGCACCGATTTTCAGTGATATTGCAACTGTTCCTTCTACAGGAACACCGCTTTCTCATTCTATGGAATTTATTTTGATGGCAGTGTCTGTGGGTCTGGTATTGATCGCCATCTATTTTGCTTCGCGCATGTTCATCAAAAAAACAGCCGAAGGCATGGAGGACGAAAACCAGAAAGGTTTCGCCAAATTGCTGGCCCACAAATATTATGTAGATGAATTTTATGATGCCATTATCGTGAAACCGGCCGACTGGTTTTCAGGATTTATATATCGTTTCTTAGAACTTGATTTTATTGACGGCATTGTGAATGGGGTAGGCAGGCTAACGTCTTATTCAGGCAAGACCATCCGCAAACTGCAAACGGGTCATATAGGGTTCTATCTTTTTGCGATGACCATTTGCATTGTCATTCTTATATTAATCAATAATTTCTTTATCAGCTAAGCATGATCAACACATTCCTCATAGCATGGCCGCTTTTTTCTGTGTTGCTGATATTGGCGATGGGTAAGGACAGGGCCAAATGGACGGCATTATTATCTGCTACCGTTCAGTTCTGCGTGACGATCTATGCATGGATGCAGTTCGTGCCAACCGCGGGCGTACAATTCGGAACAGACGTGGAATGGATACCACAATTGGGGATTCATTTTAATATCGGTATAGACGGCATCAGTATGCTTGTCGTGCTGTTGACCAACCTGTTAACCCCGCTTATTATCCTGTCATCAGTCAGAAAAAATTACGAACGTCAGACATTGTTTTATAGCCTGATACTCATCATGCAGGCGGCCTTGGTAGGTGTGTTTTCTGCCCGCGATATGTTCCTATATTATATTTTCTGGGAACTGGCATTGGTGCCGATTTACCTGATCGTATTGATCTATGGTGCAGAGAACAGGGTGAAGATCACTTTTAAGTTTTTCATCTATACCATGTTCGGCAGCTTGCTGATGCTGGTTGGGATTTTATATCTCTATTACCTGACCCCGGCGCCACATAATTTTGACATCAATACCCTATCGAATCTGCATCCAGATGAAAAAGCACAAGGATGGATCTTTTGGGCTTTCTTTATCGCTTTTGCCATAAAAATGCCGGTATTTCCCTTCCATACCTGGCAGCCTGATACCTATACCACAGCACCTGCACAAGGAACGATGCTTCTTTCTGGTATCATGCTCAAAATGGGGATATACAGTGTCATACGTTGGATACTTCCAATCGTACCAATGGGTGTACAGGACTGGGGGAAGGTAGCCCTGATATTGTCACTGATCGGCATTGTATATGGATCGTGGATTGCGATCACACAAAAAGATTTCAAACGCCTTTTGGCTTATTCTTCTTTCTCACACGTTGGGTTGATTTCGGCAGCCATATTTACCCTCACTCTTACAGGTTTACAGGGCAGTATGATCCAGATGTTTTCTCACGGGATCAATATCGTAGGATTGTTTTTTGTAGCACAGATAATATACGACCGTACGGGCACTTTTCATCTCCCTGATCTAGGCGGACTGATGAAGAAAGCTCCTGTGCTGTCCGCATTGTTTATGATCATTCTTTTAGGCAGCGTAGGTTTGCCACTGACGGATGGATTTGTGGGTGAGTTTATGATGCTATCCGGCACCTACCAGGCAAGTCCCTGGATAGCGGCTGTGGCAGGATTGACAATCATCTTCAGCGCTGTCTATATGTTCCGTTTATACCAGGCATCCATGCTTGGCGAACTTAATCCCGCACTCGAAAATTTCGAAGACGTAAAAGGCTCTGAAACCATTGTACTGGTGATCATTGCGTTCCTGGTAGTTATCATCGGCATCTACCCCAAACCATTGCTTGACACTACGGAACCCGCTATTACAGCTATACTGAAGGGTATCCCGAATGTGGATATCTGGCAGTAGGGGGAAATTGATACAATGGCAAACCGGGATAAATACGAAACGGAAACCTCTGCTTCATCATCACAATACGTATTTTTTAGTGTTGGCCGAGAGGGAAAATTGAAAAAAGGGTTCAATATACCAATATCAGCGATTACGAGGGTACTGATAATTGTGCTTTTGGAGACTGGGATGAAAATAACCAGCTCATAATTGATGATAGCGTTACAAACAACGGGGATATGTCTAAAGTCATTGCAACTGTAGTCGGTACCATTTATGATTATACGAGCATATATCCAGACAGGCTCATCTATTTTAAAGGTAGTTCTTTAACCAGGACACACATGTATGGGAAAATTATTTTCGATTATCATGATGAACTTGTTAAGGACTTTTATATATTTGGCATCAAAAATGAGGTTGTTGGTGACATTTCGACCTATTCTAAAGAAGAAAGGGATAATTATGAGGCTTTTGTGGTGAAAAGACGTTGAACTGGAACAATTTATAGATTAAAAGCATTTAGTGGATATATGAAAGCAGTTAAAGGTAAAACAAGGATAACCAAGGAAGGATTAAAGGTTACCGTAAACCATGCGCTGGATAAGTATGAAGATGTTATCTTAGCTCCAAAAAAAGTGGCCGAAGCTAAAAAAGCTATTAAGAGAATAGATTTTCCAAGCATTCATAGGCTTATTGCTCAAAGCAAATAGTGTAAGCGCCTACTCGTTTCTTAATACCACCGAACCTGCTATTACAGCTATACTCAAGAATATCCCGAACGTGGATATCTGGCAGTAGGAAAAGTGAAGCGGACGCCTCAAATAGTGAGACGGGAGCTACAGGCAACAGCTTTGATGAAAAGCAAGATAAAGTAAGAAAATTTGTCGGGTAAAATATTATTTGTATGATTAAATATTTGAGCTTTTGCCACAGGGAACCAGATAACCATATTATTGATTTAGAATCAGAAACTATTGATAGTCTTACTTCTCTTTCTGGAGTATATATTATTAGAAGCAAACGGAAGTACTTTCCTTACCCTTTTGGCACATCTCCAATTATTTATATAGGCTTGGCAAGTAATCTTCGAAGAAGATTAAAGGAACACAGATCCGATATCGAAAATTTGAGAAAAAGTCCAAAAAAAGATAGAGGAGATCTTCCTTATTATTCAAGGTTTCAATATTTTATTACATTCGGCTCGAAAGTGCACTACTTTACAACAAGAGGAAAACAGCATGAGAAAAATTTAGAAAATAAAATAATGATGGCCTTCTACAAAAGATATGGCGCACTACCAATCGGTAACGGTGCCTTTTCGTGGGAGAAAGTTTGATTTGCCAACGTGGCTCGAATCTTATCTTAGCAAAGATTTTTCCTTTTTCTTTTTCGTGGTCTTCACAGACCACTCGCACTCACCGCGATAATATCATCCTAACCACCTCGCAAACAAATAAATAATCCTAAGAGCGTCATTGCGGCCGGCTTGAGCTTGCCTCAGCCTGAGCCGCAATCTTGTGGATACGTGCCGTGGTAACAATGATGCGCTTTTCATATCAACTCACCAAAGAAAAAAAGCAACTTCGTCACCTCGGAGCGTCACGACGGGATTGTGGCTTGCAGTCTTCTCGTCCCTCGAATCCTTTGCCGCAATGACGCGCTTTTTTGGACGTTTTATTTCTTTATTCCATAGCCTAATCCTCTTCAAACTTCCCTATCCCTTCAATTTCTGACTTCTTTGCAAGAAATACTTCTTCAATATCGTAATCATCCTGAAGGCCGAGCCAGAATTTCGGTGAATTGCCAAAATAGACACTGAAACGGAGCGCAGTGTCTGCCGTTACGCGGCGCTTCCCTTTGATAATTAAGGAAAGCCTGGTTTGCGGAATGCCTGTATCTTTTGCCAGTTTATAGGCAGTGATATTCATAGGTTGAAGGAACTCTTCTTTTAACACTTCACCAGGATGTATGTTATTTAATCTTTCCATATTATTTTAATGATAATCAGTTATTTGTACGTCAGTTGCTATTCCATTGATCCATTTAAAAACAATCCTCCATTGATTATTGATCCTTATACTATAGTATTCTTTCAAGGTGCCACTTAATTTTTCAAGCCTGTTAGAAGGCGGAATTTTTAAATCGGCAAGGTTTTCAGAGTTATGCAACATCCTCAGTTTTCTTCTTCCAATTTGCTGTATTTGTAACGGGATGTTTTTAACCCTTTCACCATTCCATATTTTTTGGGTTTCCTTGTTCCCGAAATTAAGAATCATACTAACGTCTTGAGATACTAACGTCAAAGGTAAATAAAATAGTTCGATTATACAATTAACAATATTTGATTATCTATAATGCATAATTGGTCAACAGAGGTTAGCGCTTTCCATTAAAACCATCCAAACAATTACCTTTGTTTCTATAAACTCTCGAATGCATCATGAACAGTTCCTTAATTCTTTCGGCTATTAATAAAGATGTTTCGTTAGATGAAAACGAAGCAGGGTACCTGGAATCTGTCTTAATTTCGAGGCCTTTTAAGCGAGGCGAAATGATTGTAAACAGCGGAGAACCTGCCCGCTATATGATGTTTGTAAATGCCGGCTATCTCATGACTTACTTTACCGATAAAGATGGTTTGGAGCATGTTATTCATTTTGCCGCAACCGGGTGGTGGTGTGGGGATATTTATAGTTTAAGTTCTCACCAGGCAACTATCTATGCCACAAAGGGATTGACAGATGGTGAGGTGCTTTTTCTGCCGAGGTCCGCACAGGAACAGCTCTTTGAAAAGCATCCCAAATTTGATCGGTATTTTCGCATATTCTTTCAGAATTCATTGATCAGGCAACAATTGCGCTTTGTAGAAAATTATGTCAATACCGCAGAAGAGCGATATGATGCTTTCAAAATGAGATATCCGGGCATGGAACAATATGTACCTCAGAAATACATCGCCTCCTATCTTGGCATTACCCCGGAATTTTTGAGTAAGATCCGGAAAAGAACTGTAATAAAATAGATCTTAACCTGGTTTAAGATTTTAGCTTCTCTTTCTTAATCTTGTTTATTGGTGAACAAACAGTCAGGGCTGAATTTTGTACCTTAATAAATCAATAAATTATGACAAGCGAAACAAAAACAAAATGGATCATTGACCCCAAACATTCTGAAGTTCAATTTAAGGTAAAACATCTCGCGATTTCCAATGTATCAGGCACCTTTAAACTATTTCAGGGAGAAGTTCAAAGTGAGGGCGAAGATTTTAATAACGCATCCATTCATTTTGAGATGGATTCAGATAGCATTGACACGAACCTGCAGGAACGTGACGGCTTCCTCAAATCAGAAAACTTCCTGGACGTACAAAAATTCCCAAAACTTATTTTCGATGGCAACCTTCTAAAGAAGGACGATAATTATCATCTTGAGGGTGAATTAACCATCCGCGAAACCAAAAAAGCCATTAAAATGGATGTGGAACATACCGGAACCGGAATGGGGAGGTTTAACGACTACAGGGCTGGTTTTGAGTTAAATGGTAAAATTAACAGGAAAGATTTCGGGCTGGTTTTCAATATGGTAACTGAAGCGGGAAGTCTTATCATGGGAGAAGAAATAAAACTTCATTGCGATATAGAAATCATCAGGCAAGGCGAATAGAAAGAAGTGTTTTTTAATTGGATGCCATTAAAAAATACAGTACGATATTAGCGCCATAGGGCAGGGGCAAGCCCTGCCCCTACGCGTGTGCTTCTTTCCATTTCCCTTCGGCCCATTGAAGGAACTCTTTAAGAGTGCTGAATTTGTCCATTGGCAACCCATCTGCATGTGTGGGTTTTAAGCCAGGATGGGCATATAGTTCTACATCCCTCACGGTAATCTGTTCCTGGGAAAGAATGGCGAGCCGCTCTACCACATTATGCAGTTCGCGGATATTACCGGTCCAATCCATTTGTTGCAGCGCTTCTATAGATCCTGGGCCAAAACGCTTTGGTTGCATTTTGTAATCAGCCACTATTTCGCTCAAAAATGCTTCCGCCAAAAGGGGAATGTCTTCAATTCGTTCGTTCAATGATGGGACATGTATCAATATTACACTCAAGCGATGATAAAGGTCTTCCCTGAAATTGCCTTTCTGAATTTCGTTGTAGAGGTTTTTATTGGTAGCTGCTACAATACGCACATTTACAGGGGTTTCCTTGTCTCCCCCCACGCGGGTTATTTTATTTTCCTGTAAGGCACGCAGTACTTTGGCCTGAGCTGATAAGCTCATATCCCCGATCTCGTCCAGGAATAAGGTGCCGCCATTGGCCTGCTCAAATTTGCCGATGCGTTGCTTAATAGCTGAAGTAAATGATCCCTTTTCATGCCCGAATAATTCACTTTCTATCAGTTCTGATGGTATGGCAGCACAGTTCACTTCTACCAATGGCCCATCCGCACGTTGGCTCTTCTCGTGGATCCATCGTGCTACAAGTTCTTTACCGGTTCCATTTGCGCCTGTTACCAATATCCTTGCTTCAGTTGGCGCTACACGATCAATCGTGTCTTTTATCGTTTGTATCGCTTCTGAGTCGCCGATAATTTCCCTTGTTTTGGCAACTTTTCTTTTTAAAGTCCTCGTTTCTGTGATCAGGGTTGACTTATCGAGTGCATTTCGGATGGTAATAAGCATCCTGTTGAGATCCGGTGGCTTGGCAATAAAATCGAAGGCACCTTTTTTCGCGGCTTCAATAGCTGTCTCAACCGTACCATGCCCGGAAATCATGATCACAGGAACATCCGGAGCTATCTCCATGGCTTTTTCAAGAACTTCCATGCCATCTACCCTGGGCATTTTTATATCACAAAGGATCAGGTCAAAACTGTTCTTTTTGATGAGGTTTATCCCCATCTGGCCGTCTGAAGCCTCTTCTACCTGGTAGCCTTCGTGCTCCAGGATGTCTTTCAGCGTCTCCCTGATGAGTTCCTCGTCGTCAATGATCAAAATTTTTGGCATGAGAATTGGAGTCTATAATTTAATATTCGGATTGTACGTTATTGAAAAGTATAACGCAAATTTCGGGCTAAAAATTTTTACCTGCTTGTTTTATCAAAATTAAATAAGACTGCTTAACTTTCTGAAAATTTTGTCAAGATGAAAAAACTGCTTCTCTTCCTCTGTATTATCGCTGCACTATCTTTTAAATCAGCCCCTTCGATCACTTCCCATAAAGATGCCAGATTATTCAATCCACGGAGTGGCAATCCTGTCGATTTTAAATTGAAAGATATCAATGGCAAATTTGTATCCCTGAGTGATTTCAGGGGCAAGTTTGTAGTTATTGATTTCTGGGCCAGTTGGTGTATTCCTTGCCGCGAAGAAATGCCTGCTGCAGAAAAACTTATTAATAGTTTGTCGGGTAATGACAAACTGGTCTTTTTATTCATCAGTTTTGACGAGGATGAAAGTGCGTGGAAAAAGGCAGCCAAGCCGCATGAAGATGATGGCCCACAGTTAATTATAGGTGATAAGAACGAAGACCTGAAAGCCATGTTTAATATGGATGAAATCCCGCACTTTGCCTGGGTTAACAGTAAGGGTGTTATTGTAAAAATGGATGCTCCAAGGCCGAGCGAGTTTGGCACAAAAGCCACATTGCAGGCTTATCTGATGGCTGATAAATAATATCAGCGCAACTAAATGCTTTAAATTGTGTTAGTTTTATATAACCGTCAAGTTTGCCCTCAATTTTTACATCAAAAGGCTTGCATATTTCATAGGGAAGTTTATTAACTTTGTTTTGTAGTTATTGAAAGCAGACTTCTAAACCCGGTCTCTAAACCAAAATCGTCATGTGGATGCATCGAATTCTCTTGATGTTATTCTTAGTGGCATTGTCTTCATTCAAAAATGCAGATAACGTCCAAAGGTTGATTGTGCCCTATCCTGGTGGCCATGATGCAACAGTAGATTTTACTTTGCAGGATTCCGCGAACCATACTGTAAGCCTTAGCCAATTCAAGGGGAAATTTGTGGTGATATGTATGGAAGCGAACTGGTGCGGGCCCTGTATGCAGGAATTAGCGCCTACGAAAGAAATGCAGGCTGACTTGCTGGGCCAGAATATTGTATGGGTTTTTATAAGTTTCGATCGTGACAAGGAGTCCTGGGATGAAGCAAGAAAGGAAAATAACCTGAAGGGGATTCAACTCTGGGGCAAACCCAAATCCGAGGACCTTAAAAAGACTTTTAGGTTTGATTCTCTACCCTATTATATATGGGTTGATAAAGATGGTTCCATTGTGGAAGATGATGCGCCTAGGCCTTCTGCTCACAGTGCTAAAAAGCAGTTGAAATTGTATTTGAATGGGTGAAAACTGAAATTTGAAATTGGGGGTATCTTTTAATTCCGTGAAGCCAAATTTCCAATTTCAAATCCCAACTTCCTCCACACTCCAAGCCTCAGCTTTTTGTTCAAAGAGTGCTTTGGTATTCCGCCAGGTTTCTATAAATAATTCAGAATGCCTGTAGTTATGCAGGGCATCCTCATCTTTCCAATGGCTATAAGTAAATAATATTCCCGGAGTATCCTTATCCCGAAGCAGTTGCAGGCTTTTACAACCCGGCATGGCGGTTATTTTTGGATAGGCTATTTTGTATAAAGCCAGGAAATCTTCAACATTTCCTGGCTTAAAGTGCATTTTTACAATTCTTATCATTGACACGAATCTAAGCAATCAACCGGCAGCCTGCGCTGATTCTTTTAGCTTTTTATGATAGAAATAATAAGAGGCAAATGCAAAAGCAATGAAAACAAGCATGAATGCTGCTCCGGCTGTAACCGGTCCGACTGCAATAATGGAATATGTGGCGCCGCCGAGGTCAAATATAAAGCCAGCATAAGCCCATTCTTTCAGTCTGGGAAAGCCGGGAATAAGAATGACAATAGAGCCAAGTATTTTGGCAACGCCCAGAAATGGAACGAAATAGGCAGGGTAGCCTAATTTGATGATAAAATCAGCGGCTTCTTTTGTCTGCATGACCTCCTGGATACCATCGGATATCATAAACAGTGCAAAAAGACTGGTGATGATCCAATAAATGATTTTTGTTGATTTCATGTGATATATTTTTTCGTTAAAGATTTTAATAAGGCAAAACTACGACCTTAAAACGTTATCAATGAAGTGTAAATCCGACAACTTAATGGGCTGATTGCGGCATGGAATTAACCGGATTCTTGAGCTTTCCAATATTATTATTGCTCCATTTTTAACAGATGCTCTTCCAACTGTTCAAATGTACCTGCAAAGCCCTCATTCATAGAATCAAATCCACCTTCAAATGTTTTGCGTTCTTCTTCTGTAGCGTGTATAGGGCCACCTTTTAGGGTAGCCGTAGTTTTTCCATCTTTTTCGCTAAAGGTCAGCTCATTGTAAACTTCAAGAGGCCAGTTTGCGCTGAAGGGCGCTCTTACGGTTTTACCGTCTTTATCTGCAAATGAATTGATGAATACTACTTTCTCCCCTGGAAGTATTTCGCGATATACAAATAGTCCTGTCATCTCTGTTCCATCTGCACCAATCATGCTGTAAAGAAAAGTGCCGCCTGGCTGGAAATCAAATTTTGAAACCTTAATTTCAAAACCTTTAGGTCCCCACCATTTTTCAAGGTGCTCTTTTTGCGTCCAGGCTTTGTAAACAAGCTCTTTTGGTGCATTTAACTCCCTGGTTATTATTAGTTCACGGCCTTTTGGTTTTTCATATATGTAGTCTTCCATCCTTTCCACATTTTGTTTCAATCCTTCAGCGGCGCCAAATTGTTTCACGGCCATTTCAAATACTGCCGCTGACTCAAACTGGTTGCGAATGGTTAGTTTTGTTTTATCGCCCATTTCTTCAAAGGTTACAGTCATAGTAAACACTGGTTCGTGACCGTGCCTGAGTACGATCTTTTCCGGCCTTACAATTTCAACGAATTCATTGACATTCGGATAATCAGTCCCATCCGGGCCATGCATTACAAATTCCCATAGCCCACCGGGCCTGAATTCCATTTTCGAAATAGTATTTGTAAATCCATTAGGGCCCCACCAATGTTTGATATGTTCTGGTTCTGTCCATACCCTAAAAACCAGATCTCTTGGTGCATTCAGGATGCGGGTAATAACCATTTCAGGCACATCTGTCCTTATCAGCGGTTCAGTCTTTGTTTCCATGTTTTTTCTTCTTTTTATCTTTTTTATGTTTCTTGGATTTTTTGGGTGATTGTAATTCTTCAAGATAATTTTCCAGCGAATCAAGCCTGGCGCTCCACATCTCGCGGTATTGCTCTACCCAGTCCGATACAGCTTCCAACTGATCCAGTTTGGCTTCGCACATACGTTCACGGCCTTTTTGTTTTACGGTGA
>Ga0207007_1200_pt1 | contig 15757 bp, 16 predicted proteins | sample Alteio_BWMinCont_85_FD_153487 | JGI IMG/M metagenome (GOLD analysis project Ga0207007, IMG submission 153487) | Enriched cells from forest soil in Barre Woods Harvard Forest LTER site, Petersham, Massachusetts, United States -... | ecosystem: Environmental > Terrestrial > Soil > Temperate forest >...
TGGCTTTGCAAGCGCATATTTTTCAAATGGCTATATTCAAGTTATGGATACCACCACTAAAAAATGGCGCTATATGAATATCAAAGGTGAATTTATCACTGAGCGTGGTTTTCATTTGGCGGGAGAATTCTCGGCAAATGGATTTGCACCAGCAGCACTTGAATATCTTTGGGGATTCATCAATGCAAAAGGTGAGTTTGTTATACGTCCGCAATTTATACACGCACATAGTTTTTCTGAAAATGGACTTGCAGCTGTTCAGCCTGAAAGCAAGTGGGGTTACATTAATACCAGAGGCGAAATTGTAATTAAGCCCGAGTACGATGAAGCTGGAATGTTCAATGAATTCGGCGTAGCTAAAGTAGAAGTTAAATAAAGAAAGTGCCAATTAGAGCCGACTTCAACAACGCCTGTTCTGAACGTTGCCGCAACATTAAATAGACCAAATTTGCTAATTCCTAAGATTCAGTACCTTGTCCGTCGTTCAGATGGGTAACTCTGACTGGCCGCAATGTAGAACCTCGACCGTCGCTTAAGGTTAAGGCTTGTCAGTTACCCGCCCTTACGCGCAGAACGACCACTCACGCGTGCCCCATGCGGGCGGGCGACTGATAGGACCCCAGGGAAGAAACCGCGGGAAACCGCCGTGCACTTAGCACAGGCGACGGCCTATGGAGATTTGGTGGCAATTCCAGGCCAATTCGATGGCGACCGAATGCACTTGATCGAAGTAACTGAGGATCGAGATTCTGTGCGTGGGGATGATCTCAAATTAAAGTTGTAATTCTGCAGATCGTTAGCCGCGTATTTGCATCGAACAACAAATAACCACCATATCAGCGCTGACCGATAACGATTTGGCAGACTGTTGATATAACTGGTCATGTTCATGGCTGACCTCGCCATTGTGGCGGTGCACGAATTACATATTGTCGCTCCACGATGCCAACGACGATCATCGCCGCGCCGCAGCAGCGGCAAGTAAAAGTCGGCTGCGCAGGTTCGTTTGATCCGGCAACTGGTTCTGGTTCGGCAACAGCGACTGTGGCAACGTGGAGCAACTCACGCACGCGAGCCAGGTTCTCTTTATGGCTGGTGTTGGCAAGGATGCCGTAATGTCGAATGCGATGAAATCCGTTCGGCAGTACATGCAACAGGAAGCGGCGCATGAATTCATCACTACTCAGCGTCATCGTCTTAAAGCGCGACTCACCATCAACCCGATAATCTTTGTAGTCAAACGTTACACCGTGTTCATCCATGGAACGCAAGCGCGAATTGGCAATGGCAACACGATGGGTATAGCGCGATAGATAGCGCAGTACTTGTTTGGGACCGGCAAACGGCGCTTTGGCATAGACGAACCAGTTACATGTCCAGAGCGGAGATAACCATTCTGTGAAGACGACGGGATCAGCCAGCACGGTAAACTGGCCAAAGAACTGGAGCTGTTGCTGGTGATACGCTTTAAAGAGTTCTTCCAGGAAGCGCCGTCGGAACAGGCTCGATAGAACTTCAACCGGCAAGAGGAATTTGTTTTTGCATGAAATCCAACGGTGCCCATCCATCGATAAACCGCCACCCGGCACAATGCCATGCACACGCGGATGATGTGTCAATGATGATCCCCAAGTATGTAGCACCAAGGTTGCACCAATGCGTGCGCCTAAATGCTTCGGGTCGGCGGCGATAGTTCGTAGTGTTTCTGCTGCAACGTCAAACAAGAGGCGATACATCACTACCTTGTTGGTATAGGCCAGTGCACTAAGAGGTACTGGCAAGGTAAAGACAACGTGGAAATATTCCACAGGTAAGAGGTCTGCCTGCCGCGCTTCCAACCAACGTTGTGCGGCGCTGGCCTGACACTTTGGGCAATGCCGGTTGCGACAGGAGTTATAGGCGATGTCGTCGTGGGCGCAATGTGGACAATGCAGCACATGACCACCCAGGGCAGCACTGCGGCATTGCTCAATCGCCGACATGACCTTAAGCTGGCTTAAGTTCAGGTGCGATTGGTGCGTTTGCCGATAGGTCGGACCGTGGGCACGAAAGATGTCCGCCACCTCCAATGTGGGGCGATGCATGATGGCCGAGCTAGATTCAACGCGGAAGTCGGTCTACCGGACTCACTACACGGCGTAACAGATCTGTCGCCACTTGCGTGTACAGTGCAGTGGTTTCCAGCTTCTTGTGGCCAAGCAGCACCTGAATGACGCGCACATCGACCTTCTGTTCCAGTAAATGCGTGGCAAAGCTGTGCCGCAAGGTGTGCATGGAAACACGCTTGTCGATCTCAGCGGCTTCGCAGGCCGCTTTGATCACACGACTAAGTTGACGGGGACTCATATGATCAAGCTTGTTTAGGCCGGGAAACAGCCAGCCATTGGGCAGTATCTTCCCCTCGGCGTGGGCGGTGCGCCACCATTCCCGCAAACTGTCGAGCATCACCGGTGAGAGCATGGCGTAACGATCCTTTTTACCTTTGCCTTGCTCGATGCGCAAGACCATACGCTGGCTGTCAATATCGCTGACTTTAAGTGATGCCAGTTCGGAAACGCGCAAGCCTGCGCCGTACGCCACTGTTAAGGCGGTCTTGTCGCGCAGACTGATCGCGCCACGAATCAGGCGGGTCACTTCATCTGGACTCAATATGACGGGCATGGTACGCGGTACATCCACGTACTGCATTTTACTGATTACGTCCGGGCGATTCACGGTGAACTTGAAGAAAAACGTCAATGCAGTAATGGTCGCGTTGATGGTGATGGCAGAGGTGCCGCAATCAACTAACAACAATTGATACTTTCGACAATCCTCATCGGTAGCCGTATCGGGCGAACGACGCAGGTAACTGGCAAAGCGATACACGGCGCGAATGTAACCACTTTGAGTTCTAGGGGAGAGTTTGCGCATGCGCATATCATCGAGCATACGTTGACGCAACGGACTGACGGGTTTAGTCTCTGGGTTCATGATTGGCTCCTGGCAAGAAATGAGGTGGAGTACCTCACTTCTCAGAATAAGAAGCCGTTTCAATCGTTAAATCAACAAACAGTGGTGGCAAGAAACTTTTACCGCGCGAGCGGTTTCGTCCATGGGCACAACCCGGGCAGTCATCCCAAAACACCAACAACTGCACTCTTCACTTAACCAGCCAGTCACCCGTCGCTGAAAAATATATAGTCCCTGAGTACCGCATGCGATGCCATAAAAGATTAAGTTGTGGATGAAAATTCGTTCACCAGATCTTTTAAAAAATTTGCCACTCAACTCCGATTGATATTCACATCATTCAAAAATAGACACCCCTTCTGTTTTCAGCCGTTCACTGAGACTCAACATAAAATCGAAGTTAAAACTGCAGCGGGACTACCGGTGGTCCAGTAGTCCCGCTGCAGATGAACCTATGTCACAAAACACTCATCAAGGCAGCGCTGGAAAATTGGCTTGTGCAAACGTGGTCACCGCATTGCCCAATACCTGATGGGTATGCGTGGTTGGATGCAGCAAGTCCCAGAACATATAGCCGCCAACGGTCGAACTATTGCAACCTGAGCGCAGCGAGTGTGATTCAAAATAATTGGCCGAGCTGTCGCTAGTGATGTTCAGGCATGACTGTGTGGTGTTGGTTACGCCATAAGCGGACGGATTCGCCAGCACGTTATTGAACAGCGTATAGGTGTCAAAAATCTCAATATGAAGCGCTGATCCATATTGCGCCTGCAAACCCTGAACGTAAGCAACCAGCTGGCTGCGCAGACTGATCACTTCTGCCTGAACGGTGGCAGCATCGGTATCGATTTGAAATACCGGTGCCTTGGATACATCGGGCAGTTCCATCACCAGAATATTCTTCGCACCCGAGTTAATCAACGTCTGAATTGCGGTTGTTTCGCCACTCAAAACAGTAGCCACATTGCTGTCGTAATTGACCAGATCGTTCCCGCCGATAAATACAGTAAACAAGGTGTTCGCCGGATTATAGTTCGGTGCCTGGGTCATGTACGACTGCCATGATTGGACCTGTTCAACCAGACCAGGTATCACCAGATCTTCGGTAGTGACACCTGCACCGCCGACGGCCCAGTTCACGACAGGTAGCCCGAGGTTTTGAGCCAGATAGTCCACCCAGTTATATCCGTTGCTGAAGTGACCGATGTAGTAGCTGGTGCTGTTCGGTGCCAGCCAGTCTGATTCGTTGTATAGGTTCTGGTTGTCGGACAGACTGTCTCCAAAGGCCACGATACGATTGATAGCACCGGCGGCGCTGCTCGTGTCGTTGGTCCAGACCGTGTAGTTAAACGATAAATCATTGTCTGCTGCGAACACCATCGCAGGAGTCTGATTAATGCCCTTAGATTTCAGTGTGCTGGTGCATGCCGATTGCAGGGCAGCCTGGGTGGTATTGCTGAAGAACATATTGCCGATCACCGCGTCGCCGTACCAGGATCCGGTGATTTCGTAGTAACTGCCGGATGGATTAAGACCCCAGACGTAGTTTGTGGTCGGTACGGCCGGGTTGCTGCTGGTGCGATAGTAGCAGCGCAGATAGGTGTACGTATTGCCGCTGCTGGCTGCTGCGGCCTTGACGGTCAGTGTGCTGCCCACTTTAACCGTCGTGGTTTTTGCTGAGTGATTGATGGAGGTACTGGTGGGCGCGGGTGAGGCGAGCAACTGCTTCGCGGTTAGCGGTCCGGACGACGACAGTACGTGGTCATAGGCGCGTCGGTCAGGTGTGTCGGCAAGAACGGTGGTCGTGGTGAAGGTGGCTAGCAGACCGAGCAAAGCTACGCAATGCTTTGATGCGTGTTTCATGGTTTGTCTCCGTGGTTTATTTATTTGTGTGATGGTTTGCAGGCCAAAGTAAACGTCACCTGATCCTGCCGCAGAACTGAAGGTGAAGTAGTCAGTTCAGTGATGGATAATAGTGAGATTCAAGCAAATAGATATGTAAGAACCATAACAATGTCGGCGCCGATTTGTTCTTCACTGGGAGAGTCGACTGGAGCCTCTTCTCTAGTGTTGGCAGCATTCATACATTGTGAGCTGAAAAGATTTCGTAACTATGCGATTTGCATAGTTACGATATTCAAAGCGATCAAAAAAAGTCCGCTCACTCGTGGTTCCTTCGCGCGCTGATCCGGTTTCCAATTTCCGGGTGCGAGGGTGAAATAATTTGGATTGCCGACCTAATGCGCCTGACCGAGCAACGCGACAAGAGTGACGGGTTTAGCCGCGGCATATCCCGGCGTTCTGTCCACGTAAGTTAACGTTACCTCTGACACGATGCCATTTGGATAGCGTGTAAAAACCATTTTCATGCTCTTGTCTTTTGCGACAAAAACATTGGGTGCGGCCGCGACGAGTTCCTTCCTTTCAAAACCGGAGAGGTCTGCAAAATAAGAGCGGCCGTGCGAGGTCATGAACAGTTCCTTGCCGTTTTGCATGACGTATCCGCCACGGATATCGTCAAAGTCCCAACCGACCAATTTGTATTCGTGTTTGGGCAGGCTGATTGCCTGTGCCGGGTTCGTTACAGTGACTTCGTAGGGTGATGATGATGCGGGTTGATTTTCTTGCGCAAAAGCGGGATGAGCTGACAGTAAAAACATAGCTAACGGCAATGAACTTATAGAAGAGAATAGATTAATCTTATCCATGACAATACTCCTTAACAATGGTGTGCGAATACCCGGCACAATTTAAAAAAAACACATCAGCCTCGTTCCTCAAATCAGATTGCGCGGTATGTCGAACCATTTAATTCTAAAATTGTAAAAACGGGAATTCAACAGGAATACTGTCCCGGATTGTTAGATTAAGTAACCCATTTTATCTACTGAAGCCCGACGATTTTAGCCTGCAATTTATTGATATTTTTTTGGGGGAATTTGAGCAATTTTGTGCGCGATGCGAGCAAAAGTTGCATGCGAAAAACTGTGAGACAAATGGTAAATGTAATTGCCCGATCTGCTGTGATTAACTACGATTTTCCTTCTACGATGTTCTGCTGTTACTGGCTTTTTGCGCCCAGTGTCTGATCAAAAAAATAAAATAGAGCACCCAATTATTTGCCGATATTCGCAGGTCGGTAGAGTCGCCTCTCATGGACTAAACATTTGGATGAATTCGTGCCCATGCCCTGGCGAATATCAATGAGGCTGCGTAATCTCAATCTCGTTAAGGAGTATCTATCATGTTGCAAGCTAAGGAAATTCAGAAAAAAATCACGCAAATTGAACACGAAATCGGCATCGCTTCGAAAGCATGTCTCAATGATGCCGACACATCGCCCCAACTAAGAGACAGTTTGACCAGGCTAAATAAAACATCCAGTCTGGCAAAAATTGCAGCGCAAGATAACGACCAGGCCAAGATAGTTAAAATGGTCGATGAGCTGGAAATGCTCGGTGATGAAGTTGACAGGTTCTGTCAGAAGGATACCCATGTCACTTCCAATGTCAGAGAGACTGTAGGCAGGGTGCATCGTGACCTGTCGACCCTGAAACGGCAACTGCATTAAAAAAACTGCGGCAGGGGAGTGGACGGCGCTTCCCTGATCTTAAAAGTAATATCGTCCAACCAAAGCCCAGGTCTGAACTTGTGCTGAAGCGCCATATTCGCTAAGACGGCTGCCACTATTCAGTTGCCATTGCAAGGCGAACTCGGTATGGGTTAAGTGATAGCGCGCTTCCAGCCATGAGAGCCGGCTGGAATCATCCAGATCCAGACGTTCCATCGCACTGAAGTCCAGATGATTGATGCCGGCGTCCTGCCAGGTACCGTAGAAAAATGCGGCAGGTTTGGTGGGTGACTCCTGCACTACCTGCAGCCATTGTCGATACAGGCCGTAGATCGGCAGGGGTGCGGTCCACAGTGCATTCCATTGATGCTGATTCAGACCGGCGCCGTTGTAGTCGAGCTCCGCAGTCAGCGAAATTTTATTCTCGGTCGTGTAGGTCAGCCCACTGGCGAGCCGATTGCGAAATGCGCTGTCACTGTCAACCGGCAGGCCCTGCTGCTGCAATGCCTGTGTTAACAATGAAGGGCGGCGGCCACCTGACCATTCAACATAAATGACGGCTGCGTCGCTGATCAAGTCAGTCAGGTTCAGGCCGAATTGGGTGGGCAACTGATCCGATTTAAATATTAACAATTTCGGATTGAATCCTTCGGCAATTTTGGGGCTGATGCTGAGCAACCAGCGGTTGTCATTATTGGTTGCGCCAAAATCCGGATTGAAACTGGCGTTGCTGACATCGTCATTAATCTTTGGCGAAAATAATAAGGTGACCGAGCCCAGATCGGACAATTTCTGCATACGCAGCATCACGCTGCCCTGGCGATTTTCTTTTAAGCTGTTGGGGTCCACCGAGACGACGGAACGCACGGCATCGGTCTTGAAATAGTCGGTCGGATTGTAACCCAGCGCAACGCCATTGCGTTCATTGATGCGACCAAAGTCAAACAGCAGATCAGGCGCTGCCTGCCAGCTCAGATACGATTCCTTAACCGTATTGATGACATGGTTGGCAGGGACTTGCGGCGGATTATCTGCGTCCAGCCTGTCGGAAAAAACCGCGCGCCAACCGGGCGCAAACGTATTGTCGTATTGCGCATCGAACGACAGGCGTTGATCGGGCTGAAAGCTGTCGTCAGTGCGCAAGATCGCGCCGCCGAGCGATCCTTCGCCAAATACGCGCCAATTGCTGGGCGTTTCAGAAGTGGTCGCAGTCTGATCGGCCAATTGCAATGCCTGCAGATCAGAGCCTTCCAGCTCCTGCTGGGTCTGTTGTGCCACGGCACGACACGACAACATCGCCAGCAACACAAGCAGGTTGAACTTCAAGCTGAACTTCATTCCGGTTTAAAGCGCGGTAAATATTCGCGCTGCAGCCACAGATCGGGCACGTCACGTTTCACCAGATCGGAATAGCGCATCACGGTCACCCAGCCTGGATCGAGGCCATCGATAATCACGGTTTCGGTTGGCCTGTCCATTCCCAACTGCTTTTCATATTTGCGATAGTAGGCGCTCTTTAGCAGCTTGCCGCTGTCGGTATAAAAGCGCGCTTTCACCGGATGATTATTGCCGACTTCAATCCACATATCGATGTGATGGTAGGTTGCGTCCGGTGTGCTTTGCTGCATGGTCAATTTATAGCAATGTTTGGTCTGTCGGTCGCCATCCTGAGTATCCTCTTCAACCGCCGAGGTCGCCTGATAATCCTTGGCCAGATTTACGGTGACCACATCGCCGTTCGACGCCTGCCCAAGTAAGCGCTGCTGCGGCGACATGCGGATACTGGCCTTGCTGGACGGATCATAAAACCATAGATCTTTGCCGCTGTACAAAATCAGTTTGTTGGCGTCACGTTTCGGTGCGATGTAACGGATCAGACTACGGAATTGTCCGTTGACCGGATCAGCCTTGGAATAAATACCCAGCGTACTGGTGTCAGTCTGTTTGCCGGCCCGGTATTCAATCAGGGTATTGGTTAAGCCGAACGGGTAATCGGGATTTCTGACAGCGTCACTCGCAGCCAGAATTTCTTGCGGGGTCTGCGCGGCCAAACACCCTGCAGACAGGAAGAGCAAACCGATTACTGTGGTTCTGAATAATTGCATGGTCATTCTCATTCCCTTAAACATGGCGCAACGCATCTACGATGATCATTCTGGAAGCGCGATTGGCCGGCCACCAGGCCGAGATTACTGTTACTACAATCAGACCGATGACACTGCCAATCAGCAAGGCAGGATCCTGCCAGATACGTACCAGGATTAAATAGGCGTAGGAATATCCCGGCGGCGTCCAGGTTAATCCGCTGTGGTTGATCAGATAGGCTATGGTCAGCGCAAACATGACACCGACCAGCGCGCCGATCACTCCCAGTAAAATTCCTTCGCATAAAAACAGCGAACGCAAACCGGCGCGTCGCAATCCCATCGCACGCAAGGTGCCGATTTCAACAGTGCGTTCCACCACGGCGGTGCTCATCGTATTACCAATCGTGAACAGCACGATGACGCCGATCAGTGCCGCGATAAAGCCGAACATCGAATTCATGAATTGTGCAGTCTGGCCGTACATCGGGTTGAGCGTTTTAAAATCCAGAACGACCAGCTGTTGATGGTTAAATTGCGTTGCAATCAGCTCCTGCAATCTGGCTTGGGCTAGCGGTATCTGGCTGGTGTGATGCAGTTGTATCTGTATCGCGGTGACCTGCGGGGCGGATGCGCCTGAGCCATAGATTAGCTTTTGTGCCTGACTCAAATGCATGGCCAGGTACACATCATCGACGGCTTTAATCCCCATGTTTCTGGCGCCGACTACGGAAAGACTGGCCACGTTCGGCGCGCCGTGCGAGGTTGCCGCCAGCATTTCAATCCGTGCTCCCTGCTCATGCAGTGTGTTACTTTGTTCCAGGTCCGACAGGGCGGTAATGTCGGACGGTGCGGCCGCGCCATCGCTTACAACCGGTGTGTCGGTTTGCACGCAGTCTTTTATTTGCAGAATTTTACATAGCTTCAGTTTGCGCGCCACACCATCGCCGATCACCACGGCATCTTCGCTGGTGCCATTTAACTTGAGTGGCGTCACATAACTGATCAGACCGTAATCGTTCCATTTTTCCATTTGACCGCGCTGATCCGGGATCACACCGACTGCGAATACCGAACGCGACACGCCGGCTGCGAAATTGCCCGCCAGTCCGCCTAATCGCAGGGTGGGCGTCACCACATTCAACATCGGTGCCAGTACCGGATCCTGTTTCACTACGTCGATAATATGCTGGTAGTCGGCGATACCATAGGCAGTCGGATTGTCTTCGCCTTCCTGATAGTAGTTGAGATGCTGGATCTGCAAATGACCGCTGCCCTGGATGAAGCCGGTTTCTATGCCGTAGGTGATATTGGAGCGGTAACCACCGAATAATAAAATCGCAGTCAGTCCGACTACCATCGCGAGTAAGGTAGTCAGCGAGCGTCGCCGATTTCTTAATAAATTTCGCAGTGCCAGAGCAAATGTCTTCATAGTGCTGGCTCCGCAATCCGGCGTTCTGTTCCGGTTATACGGCCATCGCGAATAAAGATCGTGTCATCGGCCTCGGCCTGTACCTGCGGGTCATGCGAAGAAAATACAAATGAAACCTGATGCTCGCGCTGCATCTTACGCATCAGGGTGATGATGGCTGCGCCGGTCTGACTGTCCAGATTGGCAGTCGGTTCGTCAGCCAGTACCAGCTTGGGCTCGGTCGCCAGGGCGCGCGCAATTGCTACACGTTGACGCTGACCGCCGGACAGTTGTCCGGGGCGACTTTGCGCACGTTCGGCCAGACCCACTGCATCCAGCAGCGCCATCACTCGTTGCCTGCGTTTGACAGCGGGAACCCTGGTCAGGATCAAGGGGTACTCAACGTTCTCGTAAGCGGTGAGCACCGGCAGCAAATTAAAGTTCTGAAAAATATAACCCAGATGATGGGCTCTGAAATCCGACAACGCGTTATCGGACATGCTGTGAACCAGCTGACCTGCAACCATGACCTCGCCCGAAGTGGGACGATCTATGCAGCCGATCAGATTGAGCAGGGTGGTTTTGCCGCTGCCCGACGGGCCGGAAATCACCGTAAAACAATTTGACCGGATCTCCAGATCGATATCGATCAGTGCCGGCACATCAACTGCATCAAGGTGGTAGGTTTTGACTACCTTCTTAAAGACTACCGGATACGTAACGTTCATCATGCACAGGTTCCCAAGTCAAAATTTTATAGGTAGAAGGTAGATCAGGAGGGCAAGCTCGTATGGTGCGAGCTGTATTCTACAGCGCATGGCTGGTTTTTCTAAAGTCTGATTGGAGGTGGATCCAGTTCCGGACCACAATGACACGTATGGACACTCCGACAAAGTATGCGTTATTAGTTGCCCTTTAACTGATGAATAAATCATCTGCCGTGAATGATTCGCCTTAATTGCAAAGCGCATAGTTGAGGGGATTATTTTTGTGTTTGATTTATTCCTATATGGGTATAAAATCATGTTCGGACAACTAAAGCCACTTTATTGGATAGCGTCAGCAAAAAAAGATTTAAAAGCATTGCCTGAAGAAGTACAAGATGTGTTTGGTTATGCGCTGCAGCTTGCGCAAGATGGCAGGAGGCATCCCGACGCAAAATTCTTATCTGGTTTTGGATCGGCAGGCGTATTAGAAGTTGTTGATGATTTTAAAGGTGATACTTACCGTGCCGCGTATACAGTGAAATTTGGCGATGCGGTTTATGTACTACATTGTTTTCAAAAAAAATCAGTGAAAGGACGTGAGACTCCCAAACCAGATATGGATTTGATTCGGGATCGTCTAAAAGCTGCAGAAGCACACGCAAAGGAAAATCGACATGAGTGAAATTGAAAAAAGTAGTGACAATGTCTACGCCGATCTGGATAGGCCGGATGCCGCTGAGATGCAAATTAAAGCAAGATTGGCCGGAAAAATTGGCGATATTATCAAACAGCGCCATTTAACGCAGCAAGACGCGGCAGAAATTTTAGGCATTTCGCAGCCGAAATTATCTGGCATGTTGCGCGGTCAATTCAGAGGTATCAGCGAATCGAAAATGCTGGATTGTTTGAATCGTCTGGGACGTGACGTAGAAATCGTTGTGAAAAAAGCGTCACGCGCTCGACTGAGCGGTAAAACCAGCGTGGTATTTTCCTGAGTAGCAAGCCAACGCTGCCGGGGGGGGGGCGGCCCCCGACAGTTTTTCAGCCTAAGTTGACACCTTCGGACCAACCAGTGAAAACCTGCCTCCCTGCGGATCATTCGCCTGAATAATCCAGATACCACCCGGTACTTCCTGTGGACCGAAAACTACGGTGCCGCCCGCTGCAGCGACGCGCGTCACGGCAGTATCAATATTGTCTACACCGAAATAATAGAGCCAGATGGGGCTCTTGCAATCTGGTCCCATAGTCATCATCCCGCCAATATCCTTTTTAGAATCAGCGCTAAAAATGTGATAACTGCCCATTTGACCCATATCCATGTTACTGGTGTTGGTCCAGCCAAACTGGGTTGTGTAGAACTTCAATCCCGCCGCACCGTCGCTGGTCTGCAGCTCGTTCCAACTGCAGTGGCCAGGAACACCGTCTGCGTACGCCTGGCTCTTGCCGTCGCCGATCGGTGTCATGACATAAAATCCTGCGCCCTGTGGGTCGGTCACCCGCGCAATGCGGCCCACATTGGGAATATCCATTGCGGGCATATGCAGCTGTCCGCCCGATGCGACAATTGCGCCGACAGTCTTATCGACATCGGGTACGCTGATATAGCCGAACCAGCAAGGCTGCATTCCCGCTGATGCCACTTCCGCTGGCATAGCCATCATCCCGCCTATGCCAATTTCTTTTGCCATCAGGATGCGGTAGTCCATGCCTGCCTGACCGGAATCTACCACCTTCCAGCCCACCACCTCACTATAAAATTTTTGCGCAGCATTTATATCCGTTGTAAACAGTTCATACCAAATGAAATTACTAGCCATGATCGTTCTCCTTGCGTTGTTGTGACATGAAAAAATCGGGCAAATTACAGCTAATGAGTGGTCCGCCTCCATAAGTAACAGTAGTTTTGACCGGTAACAAGCGTGCCCTGATGTGCATCGCAAATACTGCTGTCATTTGCATGCGCTGCAAAGGGGAGGCAACTTGACAGAATGATGACGCAGACTGGCTTTATGAATGACATAGGATGACCGCCGCTACGGTTGTACGACCAGATTCGCCCGATACATATCGACCATTTTCTGGTATCGACCCGAATCGATTAATTGTTGAAAGCCGCGATCAAAGCGGTCGCGCAACTCTTTGGCCTGCCCGAGGTCGCGGCGGATCACCAGATAAACGGGAACGACACTGAGGGCCTTGCGCTGAAAAATAATTTTCTGCCTGTCTTCTTTTGAAAAATATTTTTTCAATGCATACTGTCCGGCGTCCTGATCCATAGGGAACAGCTGAATTCTGTCCAGCAGCAATTTCTTGAAATTGTCCACATCGCTGGACGCGGGGTCGGTGAATAATTTTCCTGAACTTTTCAGCGTTTCAAACTCATCCGAATAATAATCACCCAGCGTTACACCAATTCGGTAGTGCCCCAGATCCTGTAGCGAGTTCCACATAATTTCGCCGTTATTTTTCTGAAAAAAAACAACGCGCAATAAAAAAATCGGTTTGGACGAATACAATAATTTGGCGTCGCGCTCTGGGCTGTGCGCCCAGCCGTAGCTGGCATCGTATAAGCCTTTTAACAAGCCAGCGATGGCGCGATTGTTCGGTACTTCAACAAAGTCCACATCAACGTCAGACAGGCGGAATGACTCGCGGACTATGTCTGTTTCCAACCCCGCAGGGCGTCCACTCATCATGGCCAGAGGCGGATAGTCTCCGAGGGTCAGGGTGATGCTCAGATGATCGTCTGCACGGGCGGTTTGTGAAAAAAGTAGGGTGAGCGCCAACAGCGATGATAAAAGTAGGACGTTCTCAGCCCATAGACGCACGAGCCGCAAAATTTTTCCACGATTAGTCATATGGTTGGTGTGAATAAAAAAATAAGAATCAGCCCTGAATGCGTCTAAAGCCGTGGCAGATATCTGTGACATTCCATGAATTTAGCCTAGTACATCATTTTGGCATATTCAAATCTATAGTTGGCTGCAGATCTTGTCTAACCTGTCCCTATTGGTCAAATGCTTCATCAAGGCCACACCTACACCTACACCGTTTTCCGTTAAATCCGGCGCATTGCAGGACGCGATATTTAATCGTGCCTATTTCTCAAGCATTGCCACCGATGAAAAAGGTGTCATTAATCATCGGCTACTACCAGATATGCGCAAAACTATTGTGGAATTTAAGAATACAACTATCCATCATGGAAGAATACGCTGGGCCGGCTCCATAGATAATTTGGCGCGCGCAGCGTAATCGGGTAGTCGTTACAGAAAACGCGGCAGACGGAGCGCTGCCTTGATCTGGAAATGAGCCTGACTTTTTAAAGTCCATCTATTTTATGCGGAGGTAAACATGCAAGTTCAACATTCAGGCGGTGCTTATCAACGAGTGTCATCACCAACTTCCCCAAGATCACCAGCCCCTGTCGGCGAGGAGGCACCTGCGGCAGAGGCGATTGATTTAGGGGCGCCGGCTGGTGCCAGATTGCAAAGATGGTGTTCGACACCGTGCGCGGTGATGACGGGTAGCGTGGTCACATGCGCAGCCAGCGCAGTTGCATTGGGCGTCCGTATGGTATCGGGTGGTCGCAAACTTTCAATTGCAGGCGGTATCGGTGTAGCTGTCAGTATTGCGGTGGCCATAGCCAGAATATGCCTGACACCTGAAGGCGATACACGTCGCAGACTTGAATACCTCGCAATTGGGGGAGGCACTGTTGCGTGGGTCGTTGGAGCGTGTTCTGCGGCGGCGTATAAGGACGCAACGGGAACATAATCGTGGCGCTTGATTACAAGTCAGCCAGTTGACGCCGAACTGGCTGAAGAATTGCGCCAACTCAGATAACCGGATTGATGCCCAATATATGCCAGTAAGGCGCAAAGGCTTCTTTGACACACTCGGCAATCAGTTCCAGAAATGGCATCTCATTGCCATCTACATGCGCGGTATCTAACGCAGAATAGTAATGTGAACGCCCGGTAGTTCCTGATAAACATCGCCCAAAACAGGCCGTTTTTTTCAGAAGTTCGTGAGAAACTGTTCAGCAGTTCGCGCGACCGATTTCAACGCTCCCCAATTTGGCAGTTTCGAGATTTTCCGGCATGAAGATTTAAATCATGTCTAATGCATTTTGGGTTGATATAAAACATCGAAACGTTCAGCCAGGGCTGCAAAGCGTTTATCAAACGTCCAAAGTTTGGCGTCCGGTGTAATTAGCGTTGAAGCCAGGAGAACCATATCGACCAGGCCGCAGCCTATCCCATATAACTTGTCTCGTTCAATGAAGTCCATCACCTCATGTAAGCTGGCCTGATTGGATTGTTGCAAATATCCTATGTCCCTGAGTGTCTGTGCCCTTGGCGTCGGAGGAGTCCCGCAAGCCAGTTCAACAAGGATCACTGGATGAGTAAGCGCAAAATCAAATTCAATCAAGTTAACCAGCGCAGCATTGCGTTTGCGGAAGTGATCAATCCACACAGACGTGTCAATAAGCACATTCATGGTAATTATTTTGGGCGACGGCGCGGGATCTCGTGAATTTCAGGCATTGTGCCGCCTAAAGCAGCGAGGCGCTTGGCGGCTTGTACTCGAACAAAAGTTTTGATGGCTTCCCGAAAGATTTCTGCTTTGTCCATAGCAGGGTCGGCAACTTCAAGAGCCTTCTCGTATAGTTCATCGTCAATCGTTACAGTTGTTCGCATATATCCTCCGAGCGTCAATATTGATGTTATTGTGTATCAATAAGGACATCTTTGCAAGTTTTGGATGACATGGAGATACAGCGGCGATTGCTGCGTATTCACGACAAGTTGGGTAGGTCAGATATCGTCCGACTACAATTGGTTACGCTACTGAAAATTCTCACGAACTTCTGAAAAAAATGACCTGTTTTTGGTGATGTTTATCATGAACTACTGAACGTTCACAGTGGCTGTTAACGATCAGTAGTTCCTGATAAACTTCAGCAGGTCATGAGAATTTTCAGTTCACGCATAAACGCAAATTTTGTGATTCGAAGTACCATGCA
>Ga0207007_1202_pt1 | contig 15730 bp, 16 predicted proteins | sample Alteio_BWMinCont_85_FD_153487 | JGI IMG/M metagenome (GOLD analysis project Ga0207007, IMG submission 153487) | Enriched cells from forest soil in Barre Woods Harvard Forest LTER site, Petersham, Massachusetts, United States -... | ecosystem: Environmental > Terrestrial > Soil > Temperate forest >...
TGATGCTGAAGGCGTCCGGGCTGTAGTTCTCGGTAAGGAAGCTGGCGAAGTCCTTGCCCTCCGATTGGTCATCGATGCCGAGAGTCTGATAGGTGGCGATATGCACGCGAGCGTTCTGCGCGGCGTTTTTGCCGTTCTCTGTCCTGACCATGCGGGCATTGTCGCCGAATGCAGCCTTGAGCTTGGTATAGGCCTGCTCGCGCAGTTCGTCGCGGTCACAGAGGAAGAGGGCTGGCTTGGGAAGCTGTCCGGCCTGACTCAGGCGCCAAAGGAGGTTGGTGGCTATGATGGTTTTGCCCGCGCCTGTGGCAAGCGATAGCAGAATGCGGGGCGCTTCGCCGTGCTGATGGCACTGGATGATCTTCTCAAAGGCCGCACGGATGGCCGCGTCCTGATAGTAGCGTACTTTTGCCCATGCCGGACTGTCCTGCTGGAAGAGGATGGCGGCCTCGGGTTGGGCAATGTCGATGCCCGTATCATTGGCATAACGGGCGGTCAAATCGCTGTGATGATGAAAGTCCGCGAATGGCCACGTGCCGCCTTGCAGCTTGGTCGTGAGATCGTACTCACCGAATAGGTGCCCGTTGGTAGCAAAGACATACTTGACGTCGAAGCGCTTGCAATCGGAATAGCCTTTGGCCTGCTGCATTCCCTTGAGAGGGTCATCCGATTCCTTCTTGGCTTCGAGCACGGCAACGGGCAAGGGCTTTGGCATCTGGCCCGCCTGAACGCAGAGCAGGTAATCCGTGCGCCCCGGTCCCTTGCGCCGCCGCCCTTTGGGGCCAGTGGGCTCTACTGGCGCGGGGGTTTCCATTCGGATACGCTGGTAATCGTCGTAACCCTTTTTGCGCAGAACGGGGTCAATGAGGAAAAATCTGGTTTCTTGCTCGTTATAGCTCACCGCGCCCCCTGTCCTTGGTTTTCCTACCGACAACGGGCCATACACGTTACCGCGCGAGTCCCCTGAAGGCCGCATCATAGCGCCACGAGAGAGAATTCATCAGCCGCTTGCCGATATTCTATTCAGTGTAGAATCCCACAGTTTAACGCCTTGCGATTGAGACGAGCAAAAGAAATCGGAGCACGGACAGTTTCCTAAGGAGTCTTGGCATTCTTCCGCGGCCCTGCATCCGTTATTCACCCTTCACATCCTGCTCGCCCATCCATTCCACAAGTTTCTGTTGCAGTTCCTCCTTGCTGGGCAGGTAAAGCTGGTATTCGCGGGCGTGGATGTTTGCGTCTTTGGGAAGGGTAATCTCGACGAGGGCGGAATTCTTTTTCTTGCAGAGCACGATGCCGATGGTGTGGTTCTCCGCCTCGGCTTTGACGTGGCGGTCAAAATAGTTGACGTACATCTGCATCTGGCCGAGATCCTGATGCGTGATTTTGCCAATCTTGAGGTCGATGAGCACGTAGGATCGCAGCAGCCGGTTATAGAACACAAGATCGACGAAGTAGTGCTCTTCGTCGAAGGTGAACCGTTTCTGCCGGGACTCAAAAAGGAAGCCCTTTCCCAGTTCGAGCAGGAACTTTTCAACGTGGGTTACGATGGCCGACTCCAAATCGGACTCGGAATAGCGGGCCTTTTCCTCAATGCCGAGAAATTCCAGCACGTAGGGGTCTTTCAGCAGGTCTTGCGGCTTGGCGACGTGCTGCCCCTGCCGCGCCAGGTCACGGATTGCCTGCCTGTCGCGGCTGAGGGCCAGCCGCTCATAGAGGCCGGCATCGAATTGGCGCCGGAGTTCGCGCAGAGTCCAGCCCTGCTGGGCAGCCTCAATCTCGTAGAAGTGGCGCTCCTCCTCTTTGAGACCGATCAGGAATACATAGTGCGACCAGCTCAGAGAAAACGACGGCTGCGATTGGCCGCTGGCATCCTGCAATTGCCCAGACATTGTCTGGGCGATTGCCAAAGCGGGGAATTGCCCAGACGCTGTCTGGGCAATTCGTGGCAGCCGCCCGGGATAGGCAAGATAGAACCGCCGCATATATTCGAGGTTGGTCTTCGAAAACCCAGCTCCGAACTCGCCAGTTAGTCGGGCAGCCAACTCCCGAACGATTTCCATGCCATATTTAGCGCGATCCGCGCCCTTCTGCTCGTGCTCGAAGATGCGACGGCCAATCTCATAGTTCGTACAGACCTGAAGCAGGTCAACGCCGCGAGCGACGTTCTGGCGAGCTGATAGCACCAGACTGCGGATGCCGTCGTACAGGCGAGAGGAATCCCGGCGTGCGCTCATTGCAATCTCCGAATGCCCTGTAAAATCTCGGCGCTCTCGGCATCGAACCTGGCCACCTACGGTGGATTCAGTCGACTTTCTTGAATGCCTATCCATTCATAATAGAAGGATTACCTTGCGATTCGCGGACAAGGGGAGGCCAAGGAACGGGGCTTGGAAAGTGTCGTCTGTCTAACATTCGGGTACAGAGATTCGGGTAATGTATTAGATCCCTTCGATTGACAAATTGGCCCAGGATAACGTCACCGTTGTTTTGATGGGCTTTGGCGCGGAGAGCTGAATGAAGTATGGGGGAACCAGTCGTGCTCTAAACTTCACGCTATACTCGGCACTCGAAGAAACCTGCTGAACGTTTCGCTTGACTACGGCTGTGACCTGCGATGAACCGAGGGGACGTCCAGTCACGATATTGGTAAGTTGGCCGATGGCAATTTTCTCGATATTCGGAGCAACAGTATCAAACTCCTCCAGTAGGGAAGAATCGCATCCGCATACGAGAGCATAATGACGCGGTCGAACCATGTTGAACCTGCTTGTAATCAAAGACCAGTTGGGCAGCCGATGCGATTCTCCGTTTAATCCCGCTGCCGCTGTCCACGCGACAACACTGTCCGGCGCAACATCATCGTGCCGCGGAGCAGATTTAATCGGACTGAATAAGACTTCCGGCTCGTCGGATTTGCGCAGTAATTCGAGAATCGATGGTCCAACGGCATTGCCAATACCCCAATAGAACACGCCACCATTTGCACTCCGTTCCTGCTCTTTGCGCCGCAGAATGTCGGTGATTGACTGGCCAGCTTCAGTGCCGAACCTCGTCCAGACAAAGCATCGGGGGATTGCCATGTGTTGACTCATCTCCCTAATTATGCAGTAATATGCATGTATAATGCAACAAGATTTGGCCAAACTTGGGCGCGATCTCGGCGCGTACATGCGTCAGCGTCGTTTTACGCAGGCGTACATCGCTGAAGAAGCAAATGTTAACCAAGCAACCGTCTCGCGCTTCCTGAAAAAGCCACCGCAACGGGCAACTCTCGCTGCCCAGCGATTATGCAATTATGCAGAATCGGTGCTCACCGATGCTACCGACAAGGGAGATCAAACGGCGGCTCAACGAGCGCTTGATATCTGCTGGAGTAGATCTAAGGCCCACGCACAAGCCGTTTCAAAGATACTGAATGCACTAGCCGAACTTTCCGAGCACGAGACCGATGAAGAGGTGACGTCTGGTTGACCGAAGCTGAGCGATTTCGCAGGAGACTGAAAACCATCGGGCTGAGCGACCCGGTCGTCAATGCGGCTTGGCCGGATTGGTGGAGCGACGATGCAGATCCTTCCTCATCTGCAAGGCTCGAACTGCGTTTCTCCGTTGCTCGGAAGCTAGGGCTCGATGCTCGCTCCGTTCTCGACGAGGAAGGAGTCCCGCGATTTGTCTGGAAGGATGAGGCGCGGTTCAAGCATCTATCGGGCGAAACGGACCTGGAGCGCGCGGCAATATCTTCCTTCGGTCGATCCATCGGTTCATTCCTTACCGCCGGCACTGCTGTCGGACAGTTCTCGTTGTTAGGTACCAGCGCCGCATTCCTGCGTGATGCCGTGTTGAGTTCGCAACCGTACGTCCGCCTCGTAGACCTCCTTTCCCTCTCATGGTCAGCCGGAATACCCGTGGCGCACCTTCGAGTTTTCCCTGTAGTTCGGAAACGGATGGCAGCAATGGCAGTCGCGGCCGGAGAGCGTCGCGCCGTCCTTTTAGCGAAGGATTCGATGTATCCGCCGCATATTGCGTTTTATCTCGGTCACGAACTCGCACACATTGCGTTGGAACACATTCGGGCGGATGCCGCGATCGTTGACATGGAGGCCGACACGTTGTCTACCGACTCAGCGGATACGGAAGAAGTCGAAGCTGACCGCTTTGCGCTCGAATTGCTAACCGGACGGGCCGATCTCCGACTCCTCCCAGAGGGTTCCTACAATGCGCCCGGACTCGCGGATCTGGCTCTTCGAGCGTCGACGGAGCTTCATATCGAACCAGGGACGCTTGCCTTGTGCTTCGGCTACTCGACAGGAAACTGGGCAGTTGCCAATAGCGCCATGCGCTTCATCTACAACGAGGCACGGCCCGTCTGGAGCGAGGTCAATCGTGTGACGATGATGCAGCTCGACCTGAATCAGCTTCCGACAGACTCAATCTCATATCTCGCGGCGGTGCTTGGAACGGATACTACGAGATGAAGGCACTGGTCGATAATGACATCTTGCTAAAGGGCGCCTGCTACCGGTTGCTCGCCACGCTGGTCGCTATGAAGTGCGGCACGGATCGAGTCGGCTATCTTGGTGCTGCCAGGTTTGTCCTCAGTAAGAAGATTCGGCGGGCAACTCTGCGCGGCGATGCTGTTGAAGTTGAAGCGGAACTCCTGGGTTTCCTTGCGGAGCATGAGGCAATTGAGACGACTGCCGAAGAACAGGCACTCGCTGCCTTGCTAGAGGCGACGGCACAGAACGTTCCGGTGAATTTGGATACTGGGGAAAGCCAGCTTCTTGCAGTATTGGTTTTTCGCACACTGCCAAGCCTGTTGACTGGTGATAAGCGGGCAATTATCGCAATCGAGCGACTGCTTGATACTACAGTAGCGTTAGCCGAAGCTGCTGGTAAGGTGACCAGCCTCGAACAACTTGTGAGACTTGCCATAATGAACAGGGATGTCGCTGTAATACAGGCGGCGATTTGCAAAGAGCCTGCCGTCGATCGGGCACTCAGTATTTGTTTCAGCTGCTTTAGTCCTGAGCCGCAGGCAGCGACAGTCATGGAAGGACTTGACAGCTACATCTTGGACCTTCGAAAAGATGCACCACGTGCGCTGGCTAATTGACGATATTGCGGAGGTACACCGCATAGGGCGCAGCAAGATCTGCCACGAGTCCAATGTGTCGAGCTTCACGGGGATCATCGGCTCCATCGTCTCCAAACCGTCTTGCCCCAATATCCCCCACAACTTGCAAGCAGGCCTTGTCCACCCGCCCCTTTATGTAATTGCTGCCACTTGATCCGATGCTGTTCCCTAGAGCGACTTGAGTAAGATCAAGTGGTAGATCAAAATTGTCTTTGCGCAGATTCTTGATGACTAATGCATAGCGCGATCCCAGGACATTGATCGCAGCCGGAATGATTTCCCACGTGATGCCGTTTATCGAGAATTCATCAGCCCGCACCGGATGTGCAAAATGCTTCGAATCCATCGGGTGCATACACAAAAGGACAGTCTGTCCACGCTCTTGGTAATCCTTGGCGAAGGGTTGAACCATGTTCTCCGGGTGGCAAGTGTTGCCGCCGTAACCCCAAAATGCGACCCCCGCCTCCTCGATTTCCCGGGTCTTTCGCCTGATGATGTCATCAAGCGTTTCTCGCGCGTGGGTACCGACCTTCATATACAGAATTCCGGCTCCGGGTGTGACGATAGTCGACATCGGCTTACTCCAGTGTCTCCAAATAGTATTCGTCTTCGTGTGCTTTGCCGTATTCAAGAGTGACTTTTTCACGGACATACTTCACACGCGGTTTAGCGGCGCGGCCATAAAAGTTAGAGAGCCGATGTGGGTCGATGATCGCCCCACTCTCGCGCGGCGCGCTCGTTCCGTCGACCGCCTTAAACATCAAATTACAGGAGCGAAGATCTGGCGCGTCATCGAGATGGTATTCGTGCATCTTGGGCATCATCTTTTGGACAAAAAACCCACTCCTGATGGCGAATTCCTGGACTTTCGCCAACACCTGCTTCGGCCACTTACGCTCATCGTCGTCTGCGATAACGACCAGAGCCTCACCGCCATAGCCAACAGCTTCCATGCCGCGCTGCATAAAAACGCAAACGCTTTCACCTCCATTGCTGGCCCCCCAGGGAGGATTCGTATAGAAACAGTCAAATGAGGCCGGCGTTGGAAATGCGTCAAGACAATTGTAAAGCTGCGACCGGAGCCCTTCGAGCCGTTCTCGATCCGCAAAGCGTTCGATCGCATTGCAGATCCGCTCGTCAAAGTCGAAAACGACGATCTCGGACGGGCCATAGTCAATTATGCCGCGAGCCTTAAGATATGCCACGCAAACGCTAATGGCATCTCCGTCCCCAATGAAAGCGAGCTTTCGATCGCGCGCCCAGCGCGCCACGAACTCACTCTGCAACACCATATCTCCGGCCTTCATATAAATCTGGTCGAAAAGCCGAAGAGGCCGAGGGCGGTTCTGGATCACATCCGAGATTGCATTTACGGCAGCTCGGAGATCAATTTGGTGCGGTTCTGGCATTGGCCCGGATGATACTGGCTCTACGCACGCACTCGCAATGTTTATTATTTGCTTACGTTTGCACCGATTCCCCTGAGAATCTCTAGTGCGACCTCCTTGATCTCAACTGTCGTCCGCTTAGTCGTGTCAATTACGAAGGCCGCCCACCCGCATGCGACCGTATAATGCGGACAAAGTGTTTCTTGGAAGGTCTGTATTTCGCGAGCGAGTTCTACCGACAATTCGCGTCTGCCGCCTCGGTCACCAGCGACTCGCGCGATTAAAACCTCGGGATCGCATCGGAGGGCGATAACAGCGTCGAAGTTGATGGCTTCCAACCCGCTGAGGTCAAGAATATGCCAATACCGGACTATCAGACGTTGATGTTGCCCCTGTTGAAGCTTGCCGAAGATGGCAAAGTGCATACCAAGCGGAACGCAGTGACTGAACTCGCTGCTCAGTTCGGAGTCACTGAAGAAGAGCGGAAGGAATTGCTGCCCAGTGGCAATCAAGCAGTTTTCGACAACCGGGTTGGGTGGGCGCGAACGTATCTGAAGAAGGCGCTGCTCATCAGCTACGTTCAACGTGGTCAATTCCAAATCACTGAGCGTGGTCAGTCCGTATTGGCGAAGAGTCCACCGCGTATCGACGTGGCTTACCTGCGCCAGTTCCCCGAGTTCCTGGAGTTTCACAAGCCCACTCACGCCACCGCAGTGCAGGAACAGGTGCACGAGCCCGAGGCGGCAACGGAAACACCAGAAGAACTGTTGGCGACAGGTTACTTGAATCTCCGCCAGCAGATTGAACATGATGTGTTGGCTCAAGTTAAGGTATGTTCACCGGAGTTCTTTGAGCGCCTGGTGGTAAAGCTTCTGACCGCCATCGGATACGGTGGCTCCTTGGCCGATGCAGGTAAGGCGATTGGCAAATCCGGCGACGGCGGCATTGACGGCGTAATCAAGCAGGACAAACTCGGCATCGACCAAATATACATACAGGCGAAGCGTTGGGATAATGCCACCGTTGGTCGCCCGGAGATTCAGAAGTTCGTAGGCGCATTACACGGAAAGAGGGCACGCAAAGGCATCTTCATCACAACCTCCACCTTCACAAAAGAGGCGGACGAGTATGCAAAGGGGCTCGATATGAAGGTCATTCTCATCGACGGAGCCCAACTCTCTGAACTCATGTTCGACTTCGGCATCGGCGTCACTACCAAGAATACCTACGCCGTGAAGCGCATCGACTCGGACTTTTTCGAGGATGAGGATGGGACAGATACTGAGACACAAGTAGTAGCGGAGTAAGGCCGAAACACGAGGTTGAGCCATGACCGCAGCCACCCCGTCACTTCAGGTTTGGAGCGAAGACCGCAGAGCCAAGCTTCGTGACCTCATCAGTCAGCTTTATCGGGTTGTTGCACCACTGGAGCAGGAGTTCGAAGGGCGCAGATTTACTCCGGACGGGCACCGGGTAGGCAGTATCGGCGAAGTCGTCGCCGCATTCGCGTTCAACCTCATGCTGCTTCCTGCGTCGAACGAGACACACGACGGAAAAGCCTTAGATGGCACGCTCGTGCAAATCAAGCTGACGGGCGGCGACAGAAGCATAAGCCTCTACAGTGAACCCGAACATCTACTCGTTCTGCAACTCAGGAAAAGCGAGTTCGTGACCGTATACAACGGAAGGGGTTCGGTTGCGTGGCAGAACTGCCGTGCAGAGGCCAAGAATGCGCAGCGTTCAATCGCGCTCTCAACGCTGCGAAGGCTTGACAAAGAGGAACAGAGTAAACTGCTTCAGGTGAATCCGTATCCAGCGTTAGACAATGAGAATTGGAACGAACAGTTAGAAAAGGGTTGAAACGCTGGCAGGTCTATGTGCTTAGCTGAATAAGCCACAAGATTTTGCGCCTCGCTTTCAACCAAAGGTCGTCATCCCAAGCAGCAGCCCTTAGCTCCTCGACATACTTTTCGAATGCGCTCTTGAGAGCGTCTGCGAATTTCGTTCTATCCACAATCTTGTCCGATGCGTTCCAAACCTGTGGTTGGTCGCTGCGAATTCTCCATCCCTGTTTGGTCTGAGCCTGATGAAGGAGTCCATTTCGGATGGCGTTGTAGAAAACAACGCCATCAACATTTGGGAAGAGAGTCCGGTGAGCATCTGACGAGAAAAAGTCTATGAAGGCTGTCTTTCCGTTCCTGCGTTCGTTTGGCTGAATTTGGTACTCAATCGGCGGGGTAAATAAACGGGACAACGCTGCATACTCCCCGTCGTGCGTGGTAGGAAGTCCGTAACGATAACACTGAAGGCTTTCAATGAGGAGCGAACAAAGAGCCATAATGGCGAAGCCAAAGCCGTGAAGCTGACCATGCGAGTCCATCAACTTCGTAATTGGGTCGAAGAAACGCTCTTGATAACGCTCGTCGATGAACTGAAGCAGCGAGTCCTTTTCGGCTGAATCGAGACAGCGTTTCACCCGGCTGATACTCCAATACCTCGCAAGTTTGGGTTCGTTTCCTTTTGTGGAGTCCATTGCCAGCAATCATAAACGGAATTCGGGCGATGTGTGGCAGGAACTCCTCATGCGACAAGCGTTATCTCGCGGAAGGCGGCATGAGCGGTCAGTACGGCTTCAGGAAAATCGTGTGGTGAAAGTAGTGAACAGTTGCGGTGTGTGCGAGGCCGAGGATAGCAAGAAAAACTGCACCGAGTGTTATCTTGTAAATTCGTTCGCCACGTTTCACGACATTCCATTCTCTTTTGAGAACCTTGGCAGCGATGTCCGCAGTGCCAGCGACGGCAATACCGAAATCCGTTTGAGAAGTTGCAAGAGCGGTAGCGTTTGGAGCAAGCTGCTGTTGCGCGGCGAGGGTTCTCAAGGTCTTAATTGATTCGAAGAGTTCCTGATGGTCTTTCTCCAGAAGATTTAACCTGAGTCGAATCAGTCCTACCTTTTGGTTGATTTTTTCAGTTGACCCCGTAGGCTGCCCAAGCAGACGATTCCCGGCATATTCCCCTGCCAGACTCATGACGGCAGCAACGTCCTTGCGAAGTTCGTCAATCCACTTTTGGCGAAATTCAGAAATCTTGGATTCCTTGCTGATGACAAGGCCAAGTAGTGAGGCCAGCGCACCAAATAAAGCTGCAACAGCCGTGGCTGTGAAGAAAACGTCGTCTGAAGGACTAAGTGGTGTTGCAAATGCTATGAAAGTGAGCATTACAGCCCCTCCCGTCATCTTTGCGGATTGTCAAGATTCTACGGGACGACATCCGCGACTGGGCAAGTTGCTCAGGTTCGTTACACCGCGCTCCCCATTGGAAGTGAGCGGAGTATCCTTGGAAGCGAAACTCAGTCAAAGGACACACCATGAAATTCACCGTGCCCGTTGCGTGTTCGGCGTGTGGATGTGACTTCAAAACCCTCGGCTACGGGGCGCTGACATTTCCACCTGCAACCTGTCCGAGATGTGGTCAGACAATCCACATCATTGACCCGCTCACAATAAGCATCATTGCTGAACGACTCTTGTATCGGAGCCAAGCCGAACTTGAGAACAGCGATTTCACCATGCCAATCATTTGCAGTGCGATGGCAATCGAGACCGCACTTACACGACTGTTCTTGAAGTGGAAAGAAATTGAGCATGGGTTTCCTGCAACACCGACAGCGGAGGTAGACCGCGAGGCGTGGGAAAAGGAATATCGCGTCGGAGTAGGCAGAGGCGGCTTTGCCAATTCCGCGAATTTCGTGTCGAAGTACCTCACTGGCAAATCGTTGAATGATTTCGTGGACGACTTCGTAGCGAGAAGCAAACCTGCGACACTCATCACAGCCGGGCTTACGGTTCCCAAAAGCCACCTGAAGACCGACTACATTCACAAGGAGCTATTCAACAGACGAAATCGCATCATGCACTGGGGAAAAGTCGATTACGACAAAGCGGAAGCACAGAAGGCCTTTGGTGCAGCACTAGCTGCGATTGCCGTCCTCAAGGTGATTGACAAACGAAAGGCGGATGAGTTGGACAGACGGCTATTTGCGAGACCAGCGACCGGCACGACCGCCAGCTAAAAGCGCTGGCTCATGGACTTTGGAAATCATTGAATATGAGCGACATACCTTGTCGGTACCGGCAGGATGTATCGAAAGGGAAGGTCTGGCAGCTTCGGTGCGCTGCAAGCCCCCGCAACCAACCGAAGACGCTCCTCTCAGAGGAATCGACATCCTCTCGAACTCACCCAAGAATTCACCCAAAATCGAGACGGCTTACACGTAAATACAGGTGCTTAGGCGGTATTCCGTGTGCGGTTAAGTTGTTGAAGGTAAAGGTTAGATGCAGATTGACACTGTGTGGTTGTTGGGCGCCCGCGAGGGATCATAATTCTGAGGCGGAACGCTCGGCGGTAAAGTCGATGTTTGTCGGTAAGGGCCCGTAGCTCAGTTGGTTAGAGCGCCTGCTTGACACGCAGGAGGTCTGCAGTTCGAGTCTGCACGGGCCCACCAATGTACGTACCACCGAGAGAAACAGTGGAAGAGGTCTCAGACAGGGAATCACAGTATTGAAGATGACTGCAACTGCTACCGGACCTTGCTAGAGCAGCCACGACCAGAGGCACCGCCCCGGCCCCTTGACAGGTCCATGAAAGTTTGGATAGAGTCTTCTCCTCTGTAAATTCTGCTGTCCGCAGCTTTCTCTCTCACAGAACACAGTCTCAGCCGAGCTGTCAGGAGGAATCCCCGTGTCAAATGAGACGACTTTTAGCGCAGCACAGGAAAAGGAGCTCCAGCAGGCCCTTGTCGAACATCTCAAAACACAACAGAGCATTAAAGATACTTTCTGCAAATGCTGGCCATGCGCGAAAGATGTGCTACAAATCATCCTGAAAATCCCTAAGCTACCTGCGATCGTTGCTGCCGTAGTTGGTGCGATCATCAAAGCCGGGGATCTTGCGCAAGCGTCGCTTTGTAAGCCGTAGGTACAACTCTTTGGCTTCTCTGAGAAAGTATGGAGTTCTTTTCGCGACGGGCGGCTTCGATTTAATGCGTCACCCTTGAAGGGCTCCAGTTCTCGGTCAACTCGCGACGAAGATCACCTCTCGGCCGCCGATTTAACATCTGCAATGGCGTGATCCCATCAGGTGCTGCGCTTTCAGATCTGAAAAATCCTGCGATTCGCATTCGAGTGAAGCTGACATCGAACTCGGACACTCCGGGTGTGAAGCGGCATTACTAGACATCGCAGCCATTGATTTTCCGCTTTAGCAACTGTAACTTGGGTCGATGCACCCACTCCTTGGTGGAGTGGTACTCAAAGCATTTGCATCTTTTCGAGGCAGCAACAGTTGCCTTGAGATAGAGGCCTTAACTTGAAGGACACGAAAAATGGATGAGGTTCAAGGGACATCCAGCTTCAAACTTGACGCAACGGACAGGCATGGAAACCACGTGGAAGTAGTGATCGCCGTCGATACAGCGTCTGACACCGGACTGATCAGCATGGGGGCACGGAAAGTCCAGTTTGATCGTGCTGCCAAAGACAAGCACAATGTACCGATTGAACTCAGCGGCCGAATAGACCTGCTACTGGTCGAGTTTCACGTATTCCTAACAGTTATTGAAACCAAAGTCGACATTGCCATAGTAAGTGCAGGATACGGCGATTCAGAGGACTTCGCGGTCAGCAGTGAAGATTTGGATCGTCTGTCTCGATGGATAGAATCTTTATCAATCCCTTGGAATTCGGAACAGCGTCACCTGCGCCTAGCAAAGTGTCAGGATTGGAACTATGCTGCCGTTGCATCGAAGTTCGGAACCAGCGGATGTTCTTATCCGGGGTGTCATTACAACGGAATCTGCGATCCGAGTTCAGCAGTGTTTTGTTGCGCACTAAACTTGTCTGACGCTCTGATTCAAGCAGGAATCTCGCTCCCGCAAGCCAGCAACGTCAATTATTGCGATCAGCCGCCTCATCCGAATCCTCGTGTCAGAAATGCAGACGGATTGGCACGGATCTGCAACGCACAGAATGGAGGCGCACCAGACGCGAGCGGATGGGCTAATCGCCCAAAGTGGAAAGGTATCGTATTCTTCGGTCCTCCCTTGGGTCTATTTGGCGCAGAGGACAGCGGATTCAGAACCGAGCCTGAAAAGAACATCGAATTGGCTGCCACAGGTCACATTGATCTTTGGGATGGTCAACACGCAGTGCATGCCAGTTATCCAGGCGCCGCGACAGTGTGGTTTTGGAAACTGGGGTAATCCGCATGTTGGAATTCCCGTACAGCAGGTTTTGGAACAAAAACCGGGAGACTGCTCAGCGGCGCGGCCAAGGCTTTCGGTTCGATGGAAAACCTGCAATGCCGTGATGTTCACCCATGCCCCGGGGGCCCGCCGTCGGAGAAAGGTGTTGCTGCTCGCACTGCAGCCGCCAGCGAACTCCCAAGCCCGTGCCCGTATCCAGCTGGCCCGCGAACTCGTCGCCCACTCGCGCCTTTTCCGCCTGCGCCATTTCGGCCAGAGCGCTCATGCCCAGAATCCTTAATCGAGCCACAATCCGGCTCGCGCCATTGCCGCAAGGGCCCCATTCGTCGCTGGTTAAATGCGTGTGATAGCTATCGGATTTGGCATCGGGCGCGTGGTATGGTTGCTTTCGAGCGAAATTCAAATTCTTAGGCGGAGCGATTACGTCGATGCGGAAGATCCTGATCGCGCTTATGGTTTTGGTCCCGTTGGTCACGACGGCGTTTGCCTGCGACTATCGGGTCGAACCTCTTTGCACCGACAAAGGAGGGCTTCGGAAAGGGGGACCCTGTCTCAAAAGCAGCGCGCGCGTCGATTTCGTCTTCCCGCCGCACAGCAATCTCAAATTCGACAACGGGCGGTTGAGACGCGGCTATCGATACCACTTTGTCAGAATCGGTGGTCTGTCGAGCGACTATCGGCGAAGCGTCGCCGGGGTCGCAAAGGCCGAGTACTACCACAGCCGACGGGAGAACGGGGAGGAATCCGGCTCCTTCACGAAGTGTTCGGCACCCGCCGATTATTGTGCTTACTCGCTCTTCACCGCCCCCGACGGAAGCCGCATTGTTGTAATCAGAATCGACTACAATGCGCTATTGAATGATTTCACAAACGTGGGCGACAACCTTGACAGGATGTCCCTCGTATTGCTCTCAGATTTGTACCAGAAGGGTGAGACCGGTGAGACCTCCTGGGCACCAAGCATTTCACAGGACATAGTCGAAAAGGTCTTCGACATGATCCCGCTTGCGAGCGAAGAGTCATTGGCCAGATATGTGTCGCGGAGCGACCCGCAAAAGTCGTATGTCCTCCTGAATCCCAAGATCATCCTGCGAGTTGACACGGTCGAGCGAGATGAAAAGGAGGGAAGCTGGAATTATCGATTGCTAGGAACGGTCGATATAAGGATCAACCGAGACAAGAACGGATTCCTCACCCAGAACTCGTTCTTTCAAGACATCAACGTGAGACCGGGCAATTTGCTTCCGAACGGTGGAAAATTTGTACTTCAAGCCGGCACCGGCGACATTCAATTCTCTCAAACCCTTCGCACCACCCCTTACATCTTTCTCAACCAGATAAACCTCAAGCACAACTCAAAAAGCAATGATCCGGGTGCATGTGACCAGAGCGATGATAATGATCGGATTCTTTGCAATTCTCAACTCTGGCATTTTGATGATTTGACCCAAGTCGTCGTTGACAAACAAGAATTGAAACTCAATCCCGATGCTGCGAGGTATTTCTCCTCCTTTGGCTTCAGGAACCTTATCAATCCAATGATAGAAATCTGGATTTGCGGAAGTCGTGACCAGATCCCGCTGAGGACGAACTTTCTCCAGCTTTCCAATCAGTCCCCGATCCCATCTTCGGCGAGGATCTATCGCTTATGGAAAAAACGATACCACCGTGTGAGAGGTGACGACCTTGGCAGCCTAATTCTGCTACCCAGTGACCGGATCACATTTTAGAGCGTGAACGCGGAGGCGCAATGATGAAACTCATCCAGCATCCCACCTTGAAGAACTTCTACCTCCCCGACAACAGCTCCAAGTTTCTTGTCTTTTCTACCGACACATCGAAGTCGGAATTTCTTCTGACAGAAGCGTTCGTATCGTATTCGTTCGATTTTCTAATTGTCTTTTATAAGGATGCCACCATCCAAATCGACGAACCGCTGCGACAGAAACTAGCGAAAGCGACGCAGCAGCTCGGGCGAGCGGTCGTATGGATTGATCAAATCGGCTCGACGGACATCAATTCGTGCCCGAGCATTCAAATCATTTCAAAGAACCAGGCATCGGGATTCGCGAGAATCAGTTTTGGCGCAGATGAGCACGTAATCTATCTCCAGCATAAAGACGCGGTCGGCATGCCGCAGAACGCCACGGTAACTTACGACGATGCGAATGTCGCGCTTGTTTTCACGGTCAATGACAACAAGAAGCATCGTTTGGTGGCGAACAAAAGCAGCAAGAGCGAGTACGCTTCGTTCGTCATCCCCCTCTCTCATCAGCGAGAGCTGTTCGGATTGAATTCGCGTGCGACGAGAAACAATGTCGGATCGATCTGCTTTCGCGCGGTTCGTCCTCCGGCGAACGCGGTTCAGCCGCGGACAGCTCTCCTCTCGCCGGACCCTCAAAACAAGAATGTGCTTTTCAGCTATCAATACTTCGACGATGCATCGTACAGTCAAAATACCGACCTTCTGGGAATAATCTATCCGTCGGTCGGATTCGATAACAATGCAACGGAGTTTCGTTCCTTTATCGAAGTATTCATTCAGGAGCCGTTGTCAACGAACTTTCTCGACGAATTTGGAAATAAATATGAAATACCCCCCAAAGGCAGGACGCTCGTCAGCCGCATTGCGTTTGTAAACGGCAGTCCTGCCGGGAATCCGTTGTCGCAAAACTTCTTCTTCGCTCCGGTCGGTGGCGAAACTCTTGAAATGGAGGCTAAAGGAACCCAACTACTCCTCGGCCTCTCAGGAACTGAACGGCAGGACCGGACCAAGCTCGAATTTCTTGAATACAAGGATGTTCTCTACACCGAGCTGCCGGGCGGCGAAGTCAAATCGAGTCCACATGCCGATTCGCTCACGTCTATCAGCATCAGTCCGAAGTTCCTAACGGACAACGATGGACTTCGTTATTACATCGACTCTGAACGAACGCCGTTGTTCGA
>Ga0207007_1136_pt2 | contig 15626 bp, 13 predicted proteins | sample Alteio_BWMinCont_85_FD_153487 | JGI IMG/M metagenome (GOLD analysis project Ga0207007, IMG submission 153487) | Enriched cells from forest soil in Barre Woods Harvard Forest LTER site, Petersham, Massachusetts, United States -... | ecosystem: Environmental > Terrestrial > Soil > Temperate forest >...
CCACGGACGAATTCCTCGCCTCCCTCGCGACCGCACAAAACGTCTCGACAAACTTCTGATGCCTCCCCCTCCCAAGAACGAGGCCGGCGACGACAGAGGCGAGTCCGTTGAGGTGGGCGATTTTCTTCTTGTCGACAGTCTGCTCCGAGACCGTACCGCCCGACACGCTAAGACGACCGTTCGTGCCGATGACGAAAACGGTGGAGGAAGAGGGGAAACTCCGGGGGATTTTATGCAAGGGGTGGCGAAGAACGATGACGACGGGTGTGGTGGAGGTCCCCTCTCCGAGAAGCGCCGCCCAGTCTATGCAAGACGGGTCTTCTATGGTGAAGAGGCCCCGCACGATGAGTCGTGTGCCCGCCTTGACGGGTGCGGTCCACTCGACATTGGCGTCCTTGAAGTAGTTCATCGGGAGGAGAGCGATATGCGGAAGAACGGGGGAGTAGCGATAGAGGAGAGTCGTTCGAGAGTTTACGATAATAAGGAGGGCGATGAGCGCGGCGGCTGTCAGAACGGGTGGTTGATAAATGAAATAGCTGTGGAGCATCACGTTAGGAACGTTATATTAAGATCGTCCCCTAGGAACGTGCCCTTAGGAACGTGCCAATCGGAACGTTTCCCCGAGGATGTGTCATTTGGACTATGTCAGTGGGAATGCTCGGCTAAGAACGATCCACTAGGAACGTTCCATTAAGAACACGTCACTCGGAACGCTTCTCCGCCGATGTATCATTTGCATAATGTCAACGGGAGCGCTCGGCTAAGAACGTCCCATTAAGAACCTTCCATTAGGAACGTCCCATTAAGAACACGTCACTCGGAACGTTTCTCCGCCGACGTATCATTTGCACAATGTCGGTGGGAGCGCTCGGCTAAGAACGTTCCACTAAGAACGCTCTACTAAGATCGTTCCCCTAGGAACGTGCCAATCGGAACGCTTCTCCGCCGATGTATCATTTGCACAATGTCAACGGGAGCCCTAGGCTAAGAACTCCCACTAAGAACGTTTCACTAAGAACGTTTCACTAAGAACGTTTCACTAAGAACATTTCCGCGGCGTGGATTGAATCTCGCGGCACTCTCGAGATGTTTTTACAATTCTAATATACAGTTTTTACATGATTCGATTTTCGAACAACGAGCAGAACTGTCACGATGAAAATGAGCTAGACAGGAGAAACAGAACCACGCCGATAGCCTCCGCCCTCCTTTACCCTCATCCACGCGGCAAGCAACCACCTGCTCGCAATACGCCCCTTTACCAGGCCGCGCCTCCCTAGCTCGACCTCAACCTTCTTATCTCTCCCTTTCTTTAGCAAAAGATGGTGCGGCACGAGGCTCCTCGCGATGTCCACTGGGGAATTCCCCTCGGGAATGCGGACGAGGGCAGGGCCGCGATTGCGGAGTGAGAAGCGTAACGCGCCTCCGATGATGGTGATCCCACGGCAGTCTGGGTTATTGAGGTGAACCTTGGAAGCCGATAGCGTGCTTTCCAGATCCAACGGCTCTTCGGTCGTTTGAATCGGTTGTGACGTCTTCTCAAAACCGAGTGTAATGATGCGGACCTGCTCAAAATAAATAAAAAACACGCCATAGAGTAGAGTAGACGCACCGAGGAGAAATTCGTCCAGAGCCAATATAGATTTATTGGACCAGCTATCAGCAATATAGCGAGCCAGGCGAAGAAAACGGCGAATTTTTTGCCGATAAACCGAAAAGGAGAGAGGAAAGCGTAAAGAACGGGGTCCGATCTGGCGGGCTCGATGGAGAGTTGAGGCGGGATAGCTTTGGACGCTACCTGCGTAGGGGAAGACGGACTGGAAGGAGCGACGGATGAGCTGGGGGAAGACATTGGTGAGCGGAGGAAGGAGACGAATGCTCACGTTGAAATGTAATGAGAGGGGAACTCCGCACGACCCTGTCGGTCATGACACGGTCCTTCGCGTTCATGCCCGCTAAGCACGAAGTCCAAGAGATAAGCGAAGACCCGGAAGAGATTACGCCATGACATTTGAGTGGATCGTGCGTTATCACGAGGCACCACTTACAATACATTCCTAATCAAACGTTCCGAATAGAACGTTCTTAATTTGACGTTCTTAATACGACGTTCCCAGCAGGCCGGTCTTAGCACACGTTCCCATTGACCCGCGTACATTACACATCTTCGGGAAATTGAGTGGAGCATGTGCTCTAGCGCGAAAGCCGCCTGGGTGAATGCCATGAGAGGTGGAACACCTGTCTCCGCATGACCATGCCAATAATGACACGGTCCTTCGCTTTCACGCTCGCTAAGCACGAAGCCCTTGAGATAAGCGAACACCCGGAAAAAGACTACGCCGTGACAGCTGAGTGGAGCATGCATTATCGTGAGGCGCCCCTGACAATACACTCCTAATGAAATGTTCCGAATAGAACGTTCTCAATGCGACGGTCTTAATACGGCGGTCTTAATACGACGTTCCCAGTGGGTCGGTCTTAGCGAACGTTCCCATGAACATCGCGCACATGACACATCTTCGGGAATTGAGTGGAGCATATGCTCTAGCGCGGAAACCGCATGGGTAAACGTCCTTCTGATCAGAAAGAAGCAAGCGGCGTGCGGCAACGGTGTCAAATTGCCCGGGCTGGACTCCCCGAAGACGTAATGAGAGCGGCGTTCTCTGAATTTGCCTGATGCCCGCCAACCAGAATGCAAGCCGTGCATTCACCCTTGGTGTCTGTGAGAGACTAGCGTTTATCGAGGCCGTCAACAGTCTCGCACGTTTGTTCAGGGGGTGAACTTCCCCACTCCGCCGATGCGAACTCGGCCACCTCGGGCATTCGGAAGCATTCCCTTAATATATTTCACATTCGGCTCGTCTGTCTTGCCGGCAATCAGGTCTGATCGGGTAATGCGTTAGAGATCAAATTCAATGGAGCTGAACGGCATGCCCCACCAAACGGTCAAGTGATTTCCGTCCCCTCGCTACGCCCCTTCATTCAGCCAGCCTGGACCTCAACAAAAAGCCGCTTGCGGGGAGAAGGGCTAAATCCTTCTCGCGATTGACGGACAGATTGACGACCTGCCTAGAATTGAAATGGAAGGCTAAGCCACCACCCGGCCGCCGCTCGCTCAGTGCGTTCGCGAAGTGTCATCGTGAGAAATTGATGCTGGAGCTATAATAAGGCTAGGAACATGGGCGGTTGGCGCTATTTCCCCACCCGCCCCCATTATGCAACACGTTGAGCGCCTACCCTCCTCCCCCGAGCACAGCAATGCTGTTCCGTGCCTGAACGGAGCGCCCACCGAAGGCGCTGTTGAAGAGGTACGTGCCGTTCTCAAACACCCCTCGCCTCGACTGATCGGAAACTCAGATATCGCCTGCTACTCCGGATAAGGACATCTCTCCGCTCCGTGTATTTATCGAGGGCTACCGGTACGCGTTTATATTCATCGCCTTATAGCGCTCGTCACTTATCTCGATCGACGATAGGCCCGTCGCCGTCGAGCAATTGCCCCACAACATCGTCGATGGGGCTGAGCTGAGCACACCCTCCACGACCATCACAATCGAGTGGGGCGGCAAGACGACACACGGCCCTATCGACGCTAAGATTGTGGCCATGTTTAGCGAGGTTTGGGAGAAGATGTGTCGGAAGGAAATGGGGCAGGAGGAGATGTATTGGGACGAAGACGTTTAGTACAATTTTTGGTCGTAGCGTGCTTAGCAGTACAAAGTTTGTTCTCGCGTCTGGCGCCAGGATGGCGTCTCAATAAAAATATAAAAAGAAATGTTTTGCAGATGCTGCAACGTTCTGTCTATCACGACAATCTTAGTGAAACGATCTTAGTACGACGGTCTTAGTACGACGGTCTTAGTACGACGGTCTTAGTGGAACGATCTTAGTGAGGCAATCTTGGCGTGAGATACCGGTGGACACAAGACGCCACTTCCTCTTTTAGAACTCTTATTGTTCTTATTGTTCTTATTGCTATGGTCGTTCTAATTGTTCTAGCTCTCGTCGTTCGTCACATATAAACGCTCAGAGAGACCTCCTCGCCATATCTCGTTCTCCCCGCCCAACCTTAGCACAAATGTCGTCGCGCCGAGCTCGTCAAACCAAGAGATTCGGTTTGGGGAGGAGTTGCCGTCCGAGGCAAACGTCCAACAAAATCGTTGCCCGGCCCGAGATCGCCTTCACCATCGCATGCCTCCGAGATCCGAGCCTTGGGGACAAAGTCTTGGTCAAGCGATCGATCACGTTGAGAAAAACCATTAAACGCTTGCGCTCCAAGGGGCGTCTCATTTGCTCGGATTTGGAGGCCGAGAACTTTCTCCACGACTTCGACGAGGGCTTCACAATCTTCAATTGCTTGAAGCAAGCCTTGCCATGTCTCGCTTATCTCGGATGGCACAGGTGAGTTTGGCCGTGCCTTGCTTATCTCGGGTTTAACGAAGGTGATAGGACGGCTGGGGCACGGCTCGAGAGCATGCTCGTTAAGCGAGATGCGCATGTCGTCAATTCAAACTTATCGAAATCGCGGTGGATGAAGGAAGGGGAGTTTATCCATCGATACGTTCGTCAGGCTAAAGGGGGGAAGGCATTGGGGCGGCTCTTTCACCAACTTAGCGAGAGAGGGTACATGATGAGTCCGGAAATTTGATGTATGTAGATAGTAATTGTCCGAAAATTCAGTTCGCTTTCTTGATGTTCCCCGTCACTCAATCGGATGACAGCCCGAATCATCTTCCGGCTGACAGGCCCGGGTATCCATGACGCCACCATCAGCATGTCAACTCGGGACTATGAATCTCCGCTGCCACGTCACTCTCACGCGTTCCACTTGCTCTCATAAGACGCCTCTCCTTGCCCCCATCGACAAACCCACTCGATACACCCTCCATACGCACAATGGTAAGTTGCAACCATACATATCTATGCGCGCCTGACGAACAAACCTCAGAGCCTCGCCGACCTTTCCCCTCCCACTCTATCGGGCCTGACTGGCGTTGCGCATGTCGCTGGCCACCTCGACACCCTGTATTGGACCTGGACGTTTACGAGTATCAGCAGCGACTCGCTCACTCTCGCCTTCTCCCTGCCCAGCGGCTGCGAGTCGCTCCAAGAACAATTCGAGGAGCAGCTGAACAAGCGGTTCCGGCGCGGCGCGATCACCGTCAAGCTCGTCTGGAACCTATCGGAGGAGGACCAGGAGCCTAACGAGGTTGAGTTGCGGGATCTGGCCACGAGCTTCAGCGATGCAGTCGACCGCCTGGAGGAGAAACGCAATGCTAGGGGCAGCGCGATCGCGGCGGAGCTAACCAGGCTCCTCGACTCTATGGACGCTCACGTCTTGGAGGCGAGACGTCTGTTCAACGTCGAGTCGGATGCCCGCGACGACTCCCTTCGTCAGGGCCTCAGCCCGTTCTTGGACGGCGTTGGAGAAGAGGTCGGGGAACAGGTGATACGAGGGGTGACGGAGAAGTATAGGGCCCACACCGACGTGGGCGTCGTGTTGGCGCATTTGGAGGACTCCGCCAAGACGTGGCGGGACTTACTCGCTGGACAGCCCACAGCATCCGTCGCATTTTCGCTGGCCGCCCTGAGCCCGGACATCGCTCGCGAGGCCAGCACGCTCAGCGCCAAATCGCGCATTCCGGAGATCTCGTCGCTATCTGTCGAGCTCAGGGCCATTGCGAAACGCCTGGGTACGGCGGCGGGGAACTTGGAGTAGAGCGATGTCGTCGGTTCGTTTCCACACTTCCTCTTCATCTTCGTGCACTGATACCTCCTCCCTCAAGGTCTGCCCTCCAGATCCCTCAGTCGATACGATTCGGACTTTTTTTACGCTGGACAATTTCGTGCACATCCCACTCGATACAGTTGTAGAATCTGAAAATATTTATTTTAAAAAAAATACGCTCGGCGTGCTTGAGCGACTGAATATAATCTAAGGCAACAGATTGACTGACAGTGACGTGTTCGGACAGCGGACAGGCCAGACTACTGCCAATAACCTGTCCAGTGTCAGCAACGCCGCCGATGCGGCAACACACGGAAATAGACGGTTCCTGCGAGAATGGGGAACTGGCCGCTCAAACCCCAAATGAACGGTCTACAGGGTAACCTCGGTCAGAAGCCGAGATCCGGTCTGGAGTTGCATTGATACGTGTGAAACGAATAGAAGCCATCTTAAGAATAGATGCGATTGGAAACGGCCGCGTTATCTCGCATCCATCAGAATTTTGCTCCGGCCCTAGCCCTATCAAGACGCCACATGAGAGAAGAAGGAGTAAACGTTGCCCCGTTGACGGAAGCATGGTGCCACATTCGCAATCTATTGAGAAACTGACGCCACTCGGCTTCCGCGATAACCGGATGTAACAGCAAACGCCCCTTACCCCTGCTCTCCTGACGACGCCACCTCGTCATCCCCGAAATATTTCCTCCTCATTTGCCCGAACGGTACACATTCCATCAGTCAGCTGAACTTCCGGGCCCCACCTTTTCCCCGCGGCCCACACGCTTTGCTCCACGATAAGACCAGCTGACGGCCTATCGTCCAATCAGGTGGCGATCGGATCGCTGAGACACCTCATGATCAAGGGGCCCACGCAAGATCCGTGTACCGCTTTGTCCCAGCTCATAAGAGACGGCTCTCTGTTGATCGCCTTCCCCAGCACTCGCAATCTCGCTCTGGTATGCCCATCCTCAAAACCTCTTATACACGCTCACCCATTCTGCAGTTCCTTACCTTTCGACACCTCCATCGAACGGTACCCAAAGCCCCTTCTCTCAGTTTTTACCAAGCCTCCGTACGTTCCGCTCCTCTTCTCTCTATCGCGTGACTGACTTTGAAATGCAGGCTCAAGCGAATAACCACCTCCAACAATGCCCCGCACCACTACCTTCGTAAGTCTCTTCATATCCGTCTTGCGGCCGTCCCTCACGACCTTAAAGACCTCTGCCGGTATCATCGGCGTTGGCAATGTCGGGCTCGGGCTCGCGGCTGACCGCTACAACCGCGGCCAGCAAGCGGTCCTATATGCTCATCCTGCCCATCGCACGGTTTCCGCACAACTCGCCGCGAGCGGCAAGCTTGAGGCTATCGGCAAAATCGAAGGCACTTTCGCGTGCACTGTCACGGAGGACATCGAGGTCCTCCTCAAGAATTTCCTCATTTTCATCACTGTGCCCTCCAATGGCCACAACGACATCATCTCCCTCCTCCGTGGCCACGACCTGGCCAAGCACACTCTCGTCGTCATGCCAGGCAACTGCTTCGGAGACCTCGCTCGCGAGGAGGGTATCAACGCCAAGACGATCGTCGAAACGAACTCCTCTCCATACAGCTCTCGCGTCGTCGACGGCCCCAAGGTCCATGTCCGCGGCCTCAAGGAGACGCTCGAAATCGGGGCGGCCGCGCCCATTGGCCGCGTCTTTAGACAAGCCATCGAGGAGTCCTTTTCTGTGCCGCTCACCTGGCGTCTCAACGAACTCGAGATCGTCATGAGGCAGCCCAATGGCACGGTTCATCCTGCCGCCACGCTCATGAATTTGGGCCGTGTCGAATCCACCGGCGGCGACTTTTACTTTTATCGAGACGGCATGACTCCTTCTGTTTGCCGCGTCATTGAGGCTGTCGACAACGAGAGAATCAAGGTCGCGGTCGCCTTTGGCCTCGAAAGGCCCAAGACTATCCTGGAACTCGGGAACGAGTAAGTTGCACAAACTTCCGCGAACAGACTTCTCACATGCCTTACAGGATGTACGGAAGCACCTATGGTTCCTTCAACGAGTTTGCGGAGAAGAGCGAGGCGCATAATGCGAGCAAGAAGGCCCCCAACAGCGTCGGACACCGCACCATCGCAGAGGACGTCCCGGATCTGCTCGTAATCTGGTACGAATTGGGTCTTTTGGCAGGCGTTGAAACCCCCGCCATTCGCGCCTTGATCACTCTCGCCTCAATTGCCAGCGACAAAGACTTTATGCAGACGGGCAGGACCTTGGAGAAGCTTGGCCTCGGCAACCTCACTAAGGAGGAGATGTCCGCTAAGTTCACCGCCAACAACAATGTTTGAGAGATACGAGAGTCGATTTTTTGATAGTCCGTTTGTACGCGTGTAACAGTCTGGCCCATCTGGCCCCTATAAATTGTGTGTTCGTATAGTCGCTCGCCTGATCTTGAATGCCTCAAACGAACAAATAAATTCGGGTCAGGGTTAGCCCACACTCTCGCGCAGATGACAAGCCCTCGAACAACCATTCTGATAAGACCGTTCTGCTAAGACCGTTCACCGAGACCATTCCGCCAAGACCGTTCCGCTAAGACCGTTCTGCTAAGACCGTTCCACTGAGACCATTCCGCCAAGACCGTTCTGCTAAGACCGTTCTGCTAAGACCGTTCCACTAAGACCGTTCTGCTAAGACCGTTCTGCTAAGACCGTTCCACTGAGACCATTCCGCCAAGACCGTTCCGCTAAGACCGCTCCACTGAGACCATTCCGCTAAGACCGTTCCACTGAGACCATTCCGCCAAGACCGTTCCGCTAAGATCGTTCTGCTAAGACCGTTCCACTGAGACCATTCCACTGAGACCGTTCTGCTAAGACCATTCCGCTAAGACCGTTCCACTAAGACCATTCCGCTAAGACCGTTCCGCTAAGACCATTCCGCTAAGACCGTTCTGCTAAGACCGCTCCACTGAGATCGTTCTGCTAAGACCGTTCCACTAAGACCATTCCGCTAAGACCGTTCTGCTAAGACCGTTCTGCTAAGACCGTTCTGCTAAGACCGCTCCACTGAGACCATTCCGCCAAGACCGTTCCGCTGAGATCGTTCTGCTAAGACCGTTCCACTGAGACCATTCCGCTAAGACCGTTCCACTGAGACCATTCCGCCAAGACCGTTCCGCTAAGATCGTTCTGCTAAGACCATTTCGCTAAGACCATTCCGCTGAGACCGTTCTGCTAAGACCGCTCCACTGAGACCATTCTGCTAAGACCGTTCTGCTAAGACCGTTCTGCTAATGGAAATCAGTCGCCGCTGATCGGGAGGCTATCATGTCAGTGGCGTCGATAAGAGTAGAGGCTCTGGGCTCTTGGGAGATTGCGGAAAATCATCACGACGACTTGCGGCGAGATCGTCTCAGGCATTCTGGACCGGTTGGTGCTGAATGACGAGCAATGAGAGTAGATCGTGCCATTGATGATAGGTCGCCCAGATCGGAAAAGTTCGATGGGAACGATAATCACCTATTCGTCGGAGGTGTGCTCTGCCTCGTGCGATTGCGCCCTCCTTGCTGGAGTTCCTCAAAGTTCTTCGGTCATAGGCATAACGTCTTCAGACAGGTAAGCTGGTGAAAGAGCATCTAGCAGTGATCTTCGAAGACATGTTGATTTAGGTTAGAAGCAGTCGAGCAACTGCCCGATACGACACCGTAGGGCCGTCGATGGTGTGCTGAGGCTCTTTGCGGAGCGAGGTCTCTCGATCCGATTGGGCGAGTCCGGGGGTAAGAAGAGCGACGCCCCTACCTTGTGGATGGCAGCGCGCACGTCGGTGATCTTGTAAGCCGGCAGATTGTCCAGCACGACGACGACGCGTTTCATCAGTTGACACAAGCACTTGGTCGACATAGGCGAGGAAAGCAGGACTGGTCATCGGACCATAGAGCTTAATCATTTTGGTGCAGGCGCCTGTCTCGTCGATGAAGACGAAGCGGTCTGGATCGACAAACGGCTAGACTGCTTTCCAGACACGGCGTCTACCCTCTTTGATGGTTCGCATCCATCGTTCAGGCTGACCATTGCTCCAGGAACGATCCGGCTTGGTGAGGCGGTGCTCAATGCCGTTTTCCTCACAGACCTGGTCGAAGATGCGTCCAATCCATACTTGGACATCGGCCCAATCTCGCTGTACGAAACTACACGGCTTTGTTGGTGAAGGCGATGTGGATCAGGGGCCATCTTGATGAGCACGCAGAGGACGGCTGCTGCAGCCAGTTTGGTGGCTTCCCGATAGATGCTTGCAAGCACTAGGGCGTGTCCTCAATTAAGCCAGAATAGCACCGAAACGAGATGAACGGCACCGAGGAAGGTGTTGGCGAGCTTGTCGTAACGTGTTGCGATCGCCCTGAAACCCTTGAGTTTACAGAAGAACCGCTCGACGAGGTTACGTTCGCGATAGAGGGCGAAGTCGGTTTTGCGCTTTATGCTTCGGTTGGCATTGTTTGGTATGACCGGAGTGATGCGCCGTTTGTCCAAGGTCTCGATCAAGGCGTTGGCGTCGTAAGCCTTGTCGGCGAGGAACGCTTCAGGTTCGACCTCTTCGAGCAGCGATGCTGCTTGGGTCAGATCATGTACTTGGCCAGGGGTGAGCGACAGGGCGACGGGATTACCCAGAGCGTCGACGACGGCGTGTATTTTCGTCGTCAGCCCGCCTCTGGATCGTCCGATGGCTTGATCGCCGCCTTCTGTTGATCTTCTGCTGCTTCGCGAGTGGCACGATCGGACCTTGCGATCGCGGTCATTCTGCCCGAACAGCATACCTGGTCTTGGCGCTGTCCAAGAGAAGGTTAGGTTAGGTTAGGTTAGGTTAGGTTAGGTTAGGTTAGGTTAGGTTAGGTTAGGTTAGGTTAGGTTAGGTTAGGTTAGGTTAGGTTAGGTTAGGGTTAGGGTTAGGGTTAGGGTTAGGGTTAGGGTTAGGGTTACATCTCTATATATCCTGCCGCCGCCGCCGCCGCCGCCGCCGTTCCACATCTAGGCATACCAATTCAGCGATCTCGTTTGAACTGTGCCGATTGACCTGATTTGGCGCCCCTACTCCTACGCTTTCATGTCACGATGTGGTTGTTCCGGCGATCACATGAAAAGGCGCCGTGCTGCGGTTTGACGCCCACACCTTACAGTTGCGTCAGCAAAGAGCGCCTTGTTGGAATCAGCAAACTTGGAATTGCTGATGCAATACGCGCCACGCATCACACTATATCCGGTTCTGGTCTGGTAAAGAGAGGGACAAACTCCGATAAACTGCGGATGTCGAGCGACATCCGGAACTGACCCCTTAGCGACACTAATTCTGACCCCCCTGACGTTTACGACAGGGCGTCGCTGAGCGTAGGTCCGGCCTTCTGCAGAAGGCCGGACCTACGCTTTTCGCGAAGCCGGTAGCTGTCACCCCTGATGGTGACGACGTGACTGTGGTGCAGCAGGCGATCAAGGATTGCTGTCGCCACGACTGGATCCCCGAAGACGGTGCCCCACTCTCCAACAGACCGATTGCTGGTCACCAGCATGGCGCCGCGCTCATAGCGGCGCGATACGAGCTGGAAGAATAAGTGCGCGGCATTCGGGTCGAACGGCAGGTAACCGAGTTCGTCGACGATGAGCAGCTTGGGCTTGGCGAGGAAGCCGAGCTTTTCCTCAAGACGCCCATCACCGTGCGCTTTGGACAACGCTGCGACCAAGGCAGGCGCCGTAACGAACAGCACCGTGTAGTTCTGCCGGATTGCCTCGCGTCCCAGACCGATTGCCAGATGCGTCTTGCCGACGCCTGGTGGGCCGAGTAGCAGCAAGGACTCACCGTTGGCGACCCAGCGGCAAGCCGATAGATCTCGGATCTGCTGCGCATCGACCGAGGGCTGGGCGGTGAAGTCGAAGCCGCCGATATCGCGGACATGCGGGAAGTGGGCGATCTTCATCGCCATCTCGATCCGCCGTTCATCCTTGCGGGCGATTTCGCGCTCACACAGGAAGCTCAACGCTTCCCGCAACGTCATCTCCTGCCGCGCCGCTTCGTCGAGCAGATTGTCGATCTGGTCACGCATGGCGGTGAGCTTCAGCCGCGACAGCATGGCGAGCAAGGCATCGTGGTCGTACGCCATCACCAGCCTCCACCGACGATGAGCTCATACTCGGCAAGCGGCCGAAGCAGTTCGGGCGGCTTTTCGTCGGGTGGCGATTCCTTGCGGACCATGCCGCCATGTCCGGCGACGCCCTCGAAGTGGATCGCCTCGACGACGCGATTGCGACGACCGCCGCACTCCGCATGATCGGCGACGATCCGGCCTGCATGGCGGACCTGGACGCGGCCGCCGGAGAGCGTCACCTGGACTGTCTCGCCGATCAGCCGCCATGGCACCGAGTACGCGTTGGTATCCACTTCGATGGCGCAGTCCGACTGAACACGGCGGATCAGCTCGCGGTTTTGTCGGAACGGCGGGCGGCCGCCCAGCGGGCGCAACGCTTGCCGCTCCTCGCGCTGGAACCGCTCGATCGGCGCCTCGCCGGTGGTGCCGTGCTCGCGGACATCGGCGATCTCGCGCATCCACCACGACAGATGTGCGTCCAACTCGGCGAAGCTGTTGAAGCGATGACCGGCGATGGCGTTGCGCTTCACATAGCCCACGCCACGCTCATCCTTGCCCTTGGTTCGCGCCCGATATGGCGCGCAAGCCTTCGGGACGACACCCCAGTATCGGGTAAAGGCGTGCAGGCGTTCGTTGAAGGTCACTTCCCGGGTCGCCATGTCGTGGTTCGTGACCAGGGCACGGGCGTTGTCGAGCAGGATTTCCGCAGGCAATCCGTCAAAGTGGTGGAACGCACCTTCGATCCCGTCCAGCCAGGCAGACTGTCGCTCATGCCGGAACGCCTGGACGTAGGTCCGACGCGAGTAGCCCAGCGTCGCCACGAACAGATAGACGCGGATCGGCTCGCCGCCGATCTCGATCCGAACTTCGCCAAAGTCGATCTGGAGTTGCTTGCCGGGCGGCGTCTCAAACCGCACCGTCGCCCGCGCCTCGGCCTGCAGTGCCTGACGCAATGGCTTCACCGCCCGCTCAACCGTGCGCAGCGACAAGACGATACCGTGCTGACGTTCCAGCTCCTGGCGAACCACGTCGGCGTTACCGCGATGCTGGCTGAACGTCACCGCCAGCCATGCCTCCAAACCGTCCAGCGCTTTGCCTCGCCGCGGCTGACCATACGCTTCCCAGCCGCCCAGCTTGATATACCGCTTCACCGTGCCACGGCTGCACGCCAGCGCATCCGCAATCCGCTTCGTGCCCCAGCCCAGCCTGTGAAGACGAAGCATTACCCCCACTTCTTCCGGCTCAACCATCGCCTCACTCCGAGAGACTGCGTCACTCGGAGTAGCGGTCCTTTCCGAAAAATCGTCCATCAACTCCTCCTTTCGGAGGGGTCAGTTTTCGTGTCGTCAGGGGGTCAATTTGTCATGTCGCCCGACAGCGGAGGATTGGGAACAAATAGCGCGAGGTAAAAATGGCAAGTTTTTTTAATTTACCCTCTGAATTAATAAGCGAAATAGGAATGGGGTTGATAACCAACGACCCGAACGAGACGGCGCGGAATATAAGCTCATTTAGCCAAACCAATCATAAGAATAATCAAGCCGTGCACTTTGGAACTGTTGGCCGCTTCTTCACCGGCCTGCGCGAGGCAAGTGTTTTAACGGCGCAATTGGATGATGCAATTTCTATACATATGCAGCCGGCCCAACTGGACGGCCAAGTCCTCGGAGCTGCCGGGCTGCTCCTCAATTATCTCCATCCGACACGGCGTACAGAACTCGTCGAATACGCACACGCACTCACCGATAGCTACGACGATAGTTATCACAAAGGCTGGATGATTGCCGGGCTTGGGGCGGGGCTTGAGTACCTGGAGCCGCAACAGCGCGTTGCCCTCGTCAACGACGCACGCGCAATCACCTTTCCTGATGACAAAGCCAGGGCAATTACCGGCCTCGCGGCGGGGCTCGAGCATTTGGAGCCGCAACAGCGTACAGACCTCGTCAACGCCGCGCGCTCTCTCACCCAGCCTTACAACAAGGCTTCGGTGATTGGCGGCCTTGCGGCGGGGCTCGAGTACTTGACGCCGCAACAGCGTACAGATCTCGTCAACGCCGCACGCGCCCTCATCATAGAGAAAGCCAGGGCAATCGCTGGTCTTGGAGCGGGGCTGGAGCACCTGGAGCCGCAGCAGCGCATAGACCTGGTCAATGACGCACGCGCCCTCACGGATCTCTATGAAAAAACCAAGGCGATTGCCGGGCTTGGGGCGGGGCTAAAGCACCTGGAGCCGCAGCAGCGCACAGACCTCTTCAACGATACGCACACACTCCCCGATTCTTATCCCAAAGCCGTAGCGATCGCCGGGCTTGGGCAGGGGCTCGAACATTTGGAACCGCAGCAGCGCATCGACCTCGTCAACGACGCACGCGCGCTCACCTCAGAGAAAGCCAGGGCAATTGCTGGTCTTGGGGCGGGGCTGGCGCATCTGACATCGCAGCAACGCACGGACCTCGTCAACGACGCACGGGCACTCACCGATCCCTACAACAAAGCCATGGCGATTGCCGGGCTTGGGGCGGGGCTGGAACACCTGGAGCCGCAGCAACGCACGGATCTCGTCAACGACGCACGAGCACTCACCGATCCTTACCACAAAACCATGGCGATTGAAGGGCTCGGGGCGGGGCTGGCGCACCTGACGTCGCAACAGCGCACGGACCTCGTCAACGACGCCTGCGCACTCACCGATCCTGAATATAAAGCCACAGCAATTGCCGGGCTGGGAGTGGGGCACAAGAACATGTGGGTAGAACTCTTGAAATTCCGTCCGATCGAACAGTATAGGGCGGCGCGCCTCTCGCCTGCTAATGATTCAAGTGCGCGAGATGATTCAATCGCCCACGGGCAAAGAGAGCGATCAAGGTCTAGAAGTTTGGGTCGAGATTAGGGACGGAGTCTTGCGAAAAAGACAAGTCGGTCGACCTGTGCTCCCATAACCCATCTGCATGCCGTCATCGTGACTTCGCATCGCAACGCAACGCGAGGCAAGACCATATTGTGGTCTTGCCCCTTGCGCGAGAAGCGTTTTTACCCGATCGGAGCAGCACACCATGACGGCATTGTGGGTTTGCGAGAAATATGCAGTGGCGTCTGAACTGGCGCGAGTTCTATTTGGCGGTGTCGCCTCGCACAGTCCTCCGGTCATCATAACAAAGCAAACGGTGCGCTTGGTCTATACGAACGGTCATGCATTGGAACTCGCCGCTCCCGAGAATTATGATCCTGCCTATAAGTCATGGGACCATCAAGATTTAGCCACGCTCGTGCAAAACGGCTTCCGCTTGGTCGCCGCCCCAGGGAAAACCAGTGTGGTCTCCGCGATTGAAAAGGAAATCCGGGCCGCGTCCGAAATCGTCGTAGCCACCGATGCCGGGCGCGAAGGAGAGATGATCGCCTGGGAGATTATCGAGCATGCCAACTCGCTCGCTCCTGTCCGCCGGTTCTGGACCAGCGCCCTGACCGACGGCGCGCTGCGGAAAGCGGCGGCCGAACTATTGCCGGGTGAGCACAAAAAGCCTTTGTATTATGCAGGACTGGCCCGCTCTCGGGCGGACTGGATCGAAGGGTTGACCTACACCCGGTATTTCACCCGGCACCATACAGCACCTAATACAAAGCCCCTTAGTGTCGGCAGGGTTCAATCGGCAGTGGCCGCTCTGGTCGAGGATCGCTGCCGGGAGATCAGCGAATTCGCACCCCAAACCTATTTCGATGTCGATGTCGTCGTAGAGACGCCACACGGATCGCTAAAGCTGAGTTTCCGCCGCGCTCC
>Ga0207007_1203_pt1 | contig 15540 bp, 16 predicted proteins | sample Alteio_BWMinCont_85_FD_153487 | JGI IMG/M metagenome (GOLD analysis project Ga0207007, IMG submission 153487) | Enriched cells from forest soil in Barre Woods Harvard Forest LTER site, Petersham, Massachusetts, United States -... | ecosystem: Environmental > Terrestrial > Soil > Temperate forest >...
AACATCACGCTCTTGATCAGCCCCGAAAGGATATCGCGCAAGTAAAGGGATTCGATCGACGCCTGAATATACCGGCCCAAAGTGAAATCCGCTTGTACGACCCCGAATAATGCTCCCCCTAGAATGCCCATCGTATTGGCCCAAATCGTGAGGCACGGCAGCATCACCATCATGGCCAAGAATTTTGGCGCGACGAGAAAATGAACAGGACTGATGGCCATTACTTCCAGCGCATCGATTTCTTCCGTGACTTTCATGGTTCCGATTTCCGCCGCAAATGCGGAGCCCGAGCGGCCTATCACCACGATGGCTGTAATCAAAGGGCCGAGTTCTCTCGACATGGACAACGCCACGGCCTTTGCCACAAGGCTCATCGCGCCCAATTTGCTCAGTTCATAGGCGCTTTGCAATGCCAAAATCAAACCGATGAAAAATGCGATCAGGGAAAGAATAGGCAAGGCACGGACACCTACCTCCATCGCCTGCGAGGCGGAGCTTTGTAAACGCAGCCGCTTCCCTTGGAACGGTCCGACGAATGTGTAGTACGCTGCGCGGCTTCCGAGCATTGCGAGAGACCCCAGATAGGCAAGGCCGTCTGTGACGCTGGCGCCGAGTTGAGAGACGAGTTCCATTACGTTTTCCGCGTCATTTGCAAAATCAGTTGTCCCGTCCAGGGGAGGGCGCCTAAGAGGCCATAGCCTGCGCTTCGTCGTCGTAGACTTCAAAAAGTTTCAGCAAATGCGAAATCTTCAAAACTTCGCGCGCGGAATCGTTCAGCCCAAACAGGACAAAGCGCGAACCCGATTCCCGGGAAGCTTTTAGTCCTTCCACCAAGGAAGCCACGCCAGAACTATCGATATATCCCACGCCGGATAAGTTGAGAACGACTCGAGTCACACCCTTTTCGCGGATTTCGCGCAACAAAGCTTTCCTCACTTCCGGCGAATTCGACATGTCGATGTTTCCAGAAACATCCAAAATCGTGGCCTTATCCACCTTCCGGGAAGATATCTTCACGATGGCTTCTCCTCCACGGAATTGCATCCGCCCTTTGGGAACCCGGCGTATTTTACGAGTCGAAGCCGATTCAAGCGACCAGCACGCTTGTATTGTACCGTGTCCATACTCCCTCGAATGATATGCAACCCTAAACCACCAGGTCTGATTTCGTCCAGCGGGCGGGCCGGGAGTTTCGTTGTGTCCACGGCAGCCCCGCAATCAAAGAGAAGGATTTCGATCCCCAATTCGGTTTCTCCATTCGTGCGCCGCTGAAGGCGATTGCAATAAAGCTCAATCGGCTGGTCCAGGCGGCCGTGATAGGAATGCTTCATAATATTGGACACCGCTTCATCAACCCCTCGAACGATGGCGCGGCAATGCTCGCCGGAAAATCCCAGGGTTTCGATTAAGGGTTCCAACGCGCCGCGGATCACGCACAACAGAGTGGGATGACTGCGTAGCTCAAGTTTCAGAAGGAAGGCGCGGCGGGTTTTCGCGGATTTCTTCATGTCCCTTTCCTGCTTCGCCGCGATAAGATTTATTTTCAACTCCTGGTTCTCCCCTGGGCACCACCTACGCTACAGGTTGCGCCGGCGTTATGGCAAAGAAACATAATTTTGGCCTGTGCGCAACGGAATTCATCGCGCTGCCGTAAATGCCATTCTCGGCGAATCAGTACAAGGAAAAGATTGCAGTGTGGAAACCATTGGGCTTCGAGCAAATCTGACGAAACGTAAGGCAAAGATCTCACGCAGCGCCAACCTTTAGGTTGGCATTTTAAAATCGAGCAAAGTCATCCTGGAAAAGCGGACGCTACACGATTCAATTATGGAGCGCCCTATCGCCCTGCGGAGGCCATCGCCATCGCCGGTTGCAACCCCAACATCATCGAAGCGAACGCCGGCAAATCGAGTGATTGTGGTCCATCCGACAGCGCGCGCTCCGGACACGGATGCACTTCGATAATAAGGCCGTCGGCGCCGATCGCGACAGCGGCGCGCGAGGCGGCCGGGACGAGGCTTCGGCGGCCGGTGGCATGCGACGGATCGACTACAACCGGCAAATGGCAAAGTTCTTTGGCAAGCGCCACGCCCGCGAGATCAAGCGTGTTTCTTAATTCAGAGTCAAATGTCTTGATTCCCCGCTCGCACAAAACAACGTTGGGGTTTCCGCCCGATAGTAAATATTCGGCAGCAAGCAGCCATTCCTTGATCGTGGCCGAAGGTCCGCGCTTCAGCAGCACAGGCCGCGGCACGGTGGCGAGACGCCGCAGCAGGGGATAATTCTGCATGTTGCGCGCGCCCACTTGCATCATGTCCGCGTATTCGACGACGGCATCGAGATCCTCAACGCCCATCACTTCGGTGACAATCGGCAAACCGGTTTCTTTCCGCGCTTCCGCAAGAATCTTGAGCCCGTCGAGGCCAAGTCCCTGGAAATCGTAAGGAGAAGTGCGTGGCTTGTACGCACCCCCGCGCAGCAGTTGCGCCCCTGCAGCTTTTACTCCGCGGGCGGTTTCCATCAACTGTTCGCGCGATTCCACCGAGCAGGGCCCCGCAATCACAACAAGTTCCGGCCCTCCGATCTTTACGCCTCGCACGTCCACCACCGTGCGCTGTGGCCGCAATTCGAGGCTGACCAGCGTGTAGGGTTGCGAGATGATCAAAATCTCTTCCACGCCCGGCGCTACGCGCAGCGCTTCAACTTCGCTGCGGCGCCCGCGATTTTTTCCGACCACGCCGATGACGGTGCGCTCGGCGCCCTGAATCAGATGGGGAAGAAAGCCGCATTCCTTTATTCTGTCCATGACGTGTTGTATTTGCTCCTCCGTCGCCGTTGCCGACATATTGACGATCATTCGAATCTCCTTTGACTCTCTTTTCCCTCAGGGCAATAAAAAAGCCGCGAACCCTGTGGGTCTTCGCGGCCAGTTTGGGAATCTTTTTCGCGCTATCTGAGTGTTCGCTTTACCTTGACTCGCGCGCGATCCGCCCCTGGCCGCTTCCCGACCATGGGAAGCGGTACGTAAAGGCGAACCACGAATAATAGCGTGAGTCCATAACGACAGCGAGGATACGTAGGAAAACCCCGAATGTCAAGGTTTTAGGTAGGAAAGGCTTTAGCCAGTCGGTTTCGTGTTGAGATTTGTGCACAAGAACAAATATCCATCGCCCAAATGTTTTTTTTACACGACCAAGAGTTGCTAAGTGGATCAGAAATCAAACCCGGCAGGCGGAAGCTTCTCCTACTGTTCCGCGAGCCCGCGTCTCACATCTTCGCTCAGGACGATGGCCTCCGACACTTCCTTCATCGATTTGCGCCGCTGCCGGCTCTGCCGCTGAATGGTAAGGTAAGCTTCCTCTTCCGTGATCTTGAGTTCACGCTGCAGAATTCCCTTTGCGCGCTCAACCAGTTTGCGCGTCTCGAGCTTTTCGGAAAGCTGCAGATTTTCACTTTCGAGGCGCGCCATCTCGATTTCCGCGCCCACCAGAAATCCGATCGTTGAAACCAGCATGATTTCCCGCTCCGTGTATTCATGCGGCTCCCGGTTCTGCAGATTGATGACTCCCACAATCCGCCCGCGGCACAACACGGGCACCGACAAGAACGCTTCAAACCGGTCTTCGGGCAAATCCTTGAACAATTGAAAGCGCGGATCCTGTGACGCGTTGACCGCCACAGCGACAGGCTTGCCGTGTTCCGCCACCCATCCCGTGATGCCTTGTCCTAAACGCAGCTTGAGACGATCCACGACGTCGGGGTGCGCGTTTTTTGAGGACCGCAGAATCAATTCGCCTTCTTCGAGCGCATACAGGAAGCAGGAATCGCAGCTCACGACGGATGCGGCAAAATCAACAATTTGCGTTAGAACTTCATGAAGAGGGTCCGCCGCAGCCATCCGGCTGGCCATCTTGTGAATGAAATCAACCTCGGGATTTTCGGTCATGGCGAGTTTGGAAAGTTCCATGTTCACGCTTCCAGGCTATGCGCGGATGCCATGACTGTCCAATTCGTCCTATGGATGCGAACGATCAGGCTTTGCTTGTTGTCACAAAGCATTAATAATTTCTAACAGGTCTTCAAGCAGCGTAAGCTTCAGCCTGTCGGGTTTAGTTTTCGCAGAAATCACCCTCGCAAGCGGAAGCCTGCGCTGCTAAGAAACCAAAGCAATTGTTTTTGGATTTACCTGCTTGCTGATTCTCTACTTAGCTGGTGTTCGCTTCTGTCGTAAAATCTCCGCGCTGCGCTCTGCCGTCTCGCTGACGAGATACCCCATTTTGGGGTGGGCCGGTTCCAGGTCTGGAATAATCCCGAATTCACGCAGCCTTTCGCTGGTCATAGGGCCAATCGAGGCCACAACCATCCGCGAAAGGGCGCTGCGTAATGCATTCTGCTCGTTCATTTGTGCCGCAATTTGCAGAAGATGGTCCGCCTGAGTCGCCGTTGTAAACAGGACCACGTCCAATTCATTACGCGCAATCGCGCTAATCGCGGATCGCAGCGGCTCAATATCCTCGGGCAGGGCCCATTCGTAAACGGGAACGGAAGTAACGTGTGCCCCGCGCTTAGCAAGTCCTGCCAGCAGATTGCCATTCGACACACCGTATTCCTGCACGGCAACTCGCCACCCTTTCAATGGGAACATCGCCGAGTTTTCATCGAGCGCGCGCAAAATTTCGCGCCAAGTATTTGGTTCGGGCGCGGTAACGGCAATCGGGATATTCCATTCCTTTAGTACGGCCACGGGTTTTGGTCCCCGCGCCACAACCGCAATCTTGCGAAGTTCCGCCAGATATTGTTCGAGCGGGTAGATCGTCTCCACAACGCGCCCCAGCCCGCGCGTCCCGACGCCTGTCAGAAAGATAACCATATCGAATTCGCCTTCCATTAGCTTCCTGCCAAACGCCAGCGCCTCGGTGTTCGATTCGAGGGAAATTTCGCGCATGGACGGCGCAACCACAGCCCTACCGCCGTAATTCGCAATGACCTTCGCTATTTCCGGTCCGCGCCTGCTTTCAAGGGAAAGGACGCGCAGTCCAGCGAAGTTCTTCTTCGAGTCGCCGTTTTTCATGGCTCACAATCATGCCGCAGGTGTTCGACTGGCCGCAACCTTCCTACCAGTTGAAGCTCGCACAACCGAAAAAGCTTTAAAACAGGCGACGCAGAGAAAAGTGGAGAAAAACTTTCTCCAGGTTTTTTCAGTGTTCTCTGTGTTCAGCCTTCCTTTTGACCGCCCGGCCATCCGGTGATTTTCCAATTGGAAAGACAGCCCGGGAAGTGTAGAAGTGTTCGACGCGCGCTTTGCGACCCGGCGCGTGCGAGGTGAATGTGGCCGACCATCATTCCAAGAATCCCGATCCTCTCGTTGAGCTCCCTGTCATCGAGAAACTCGAACAGGAAATCAAATCCGAATTCTACGAATTGCGTAAAGGCAAGGTTTGGTTCTCCGAAAAGATCAAACGCGAGCACCGCCGGCTGAAAACTTCGCTGGTCCGTTATGTTCTGCAATCTCGAATCATGGCCATCCTTACTGCGCCATTCATCTACGCCGTGCTTATCCCGTTCGTGCTCCTCGATCTATTCGTTACCGTCTACCAGGCCGTTTGCTTTCCCGTTTATGGCATCCCCAAGGCGCGGCGCAGGGATTATATTGCGATGGACAGGAACAAGCTGCAATACCTGAATGCCCTCGAGGGGATTAACTGTCTGTACTGTTCTTATGGAAATGGAGTGCTCGCCTACGCCGTCGAAATCGCGGGACGAACCGAGCAGCATTGGTGCCCGATCCGGCACGCGCGACGCGTTCAGAACACGCATGACCGCTATTCCCATTTCCTGCCATACGGCGACGCCCACGCGTATCGAAAGGAACTCGACAAAGTGCGCTGCGATTTCAAGGATTTGAAGGAACATAAATAAGCTAGTTTGCCATGCGAAGCACCGGCACTGATTGCTTTGGAGGTCGGGACTTCCGTCAGATCGAAAAGAATCCTCGGATCAGGGTTTGAACCTCTGCTCCTTACAAGGGCTGAAGCCCGCAATCAGACTCACATGCATGGGCCGGGCAGAAGCTCAACCTCCAAAACGCAAACTTTTCTAATAAGGAATGCCCCCAAAGCCCTGAATGATTTGACTGGAATGGTAAGATCGGTCACAAGGAAATCGTTATGACGTTCGACTTTCGCATCTCCCCGTCTTCGCGTCGCGACTTCTTGAAGCACATTTCGGCGCTGGCTGTTTCTGGTGGCGTATGGCTACGCGACTTGACAGCGCAAGATTCCGCATATGTCACTGCCGAAACCGCCTTTGGCAAGATTCGCGGCGTCGACAGTGCAGGCATCAAAATCTTCAAGGGTATTCCCTACGGAGCGAGCACGGCCGGCGCGAACCGATTTATGCCGCCAGCGGAACCTGCAGACTGGTCAGGAGTGCGCGATGCCCTCACCTATGGACACAGCGCTCCGCAACAGGACCCGGCCAGTCCGCCCCCCGCTCCGGATTCGCTCACAATTTCGGGCGAGAAATTGCCACCTGAGGGCGAAGATTGCCTGGTCCTCAATGTTTGGACACCCGCCGTGGGGCCTGCCGCCTATAACGGCCACAAGCGCCCGGTAATGTTCTGGTGCCACGGCGGAGGATTTGCCACAGGGTCGGGGTCGTCTCCCGATAACGACGGTACGAACCTCGCGCGGCGTGGCGACGTGGTCGTTGTGACTGTCAATCATCGTCTAAATGTTCTGGGTTTTGGGAACTTGAGCGAATTCAATAATGATTTCGCCGCCTCCGGCGACGCCGGCATGTTGGATATCGTCCAAGCCATGAAATGGGTGCGCGCGAATATCTCTCAATTTGGCGGTGATCCAAACAACGTGACTATCTTTGGCCAGTCCGGCGGCGGACGCAAGGTGGAAGCGCTGCTGGCAATGCCCGCGGCCAAGGGGCTTTTTCACCGAGCGATCATCGAAAGTGGCGCAGCGGTCAGAGTGGTCGATCGCGACGTGGCGGTGCGCAACGCGGAGCAGCTCCTCGCACTGCTGGGCGTCGACAAGGCAAATGTGCGGGAGTTGCAAAAGCTCCCAGTCGAAAAAATCATGGCGGCATATTTCGCTGTGGTGAGGGAAAACCCCGTCGTCGATCCGTCGTTCGGCGGATTTTCCCCCACAGTGGACGGCAAAATCCTGCCCCAGCATCCGTTCTATCCAAAAGCTTCTCCTGTATCCGCCGATGTGCCCGTGATGATCGGCTGCACGCGCACGGAAATGACCTTGTTCTCTTTGAACGACCCCTCCGCATTTTCGCTGGATGACACGGAGATGCGCAAACGTATGGGCGATTTGCTGGGCGGCCAGGCGTCCAATATGATCGACCTCTACAGGAAGCTCAACCCCGGGGCCTCTCCATCAGACATCTACTTTTTGATCGCCAGTGATTATCGCTATGGCGCTCCAACGATGATCGCTGCCGAACGACGGGCCGCGCTCGGTAAGAGATCCGTGTATCTGTACTACTTTACCTGGGAAACCCCGGTATTCGGCGGACGTCTCAAATCGCCTCACACCATGGAGATTCCATTTGCTTTTGATAACGTAAAGATTTCGGCGCGACTGACTGGCGGAGGAGCGGATGCTATGGCCCTCGCCGATAAAGTTAGCGATACCTGGATCGCCTTCGCGCGTACCGGGGATCCAAACACGCCGAAGTTGCCGCGCTGGCCCGCCTACGACGCCAAGGACCGGGCCACCATGGTGATTAATAATGTGAGCAAGGTCGTAAACGATCCCTTGCGAGAGCAACGTCTCGCCATGTTCCAGGCCTTGAATATGAGTTGAGGAAATCCGGATTTCAAGTCGAAACGGGCATTTCAGCGGCCCGATGGAAACTGCGCCCCTTGCGTTCTTTCCCCAGGGCGATCGTTACAATGAGCACTGCGATCGTGATAATTTCAAATCCGGCAAGGGCCCACTGGTAGCCTATGTGTTCCCGCAACATGAACTCCACTGAATTCGTTGGCGCGGCGATGAGAATGCCAAGCTGGTAGGCGAGTCCGGGAACGAGACCACGCGTTTCATCCGGGGAAAGCTCGCTCAGGTGAACAGGAATCACTCCCCACGCGCCTTGCACGCCGGCTTGCATCAGGAAGGAGCCGATGGCCAACACAGTGAGCGAGGTGCCGAACGCCCAGAATGGGATTACCAGCAACGCCAGCGACATTGCTGCAATCATCGTGACCCGCCTGCCCAGCTTTTCCGAAAATTGCCCGAAGACAATTGCGCCGACGATGGCCCCAATATTATAAAGAATGGCCATGTAAGACTGCAGGGCCGGACCCATCTTGTGGACGGTGCCGAGGAAATCGGGATACAGATCCTGGGTGCCGTGCGAAAGAAACATCATGAACGTCATCAGCAAAACCAGATAAAGAAAGCTTTTCCATTGGGTAGCAACAATTTTGAGTACGGCGCCCGTCGATGGCGCGCGATGTTGTTTCCACGCTTCCGATTCCGGCACGCGCGCGCTGATGTAAAACGCAAGCAGGGCCGGCAGCCCGCCCAGCCAGAACATCGGCCGCCAACCCCAGGTGGGAAGGACAAACCGCGCGACAATCGCTGCGAGGATGTATCCCAGCGAGTAGCCGCTCTGCAAAACCCCGGAAAGAATTCCGCGCAAGCGTGGCGGAACGGATTCCATCGCGAGTGAAGCCCCGATTCCCCACTCGCCCCCCATGCCGATGCCGTATAGAGCGCGCATCACCAGAAAAAATGTGAGGTTGGGAGAGAATCCGCACGCCAGCTCCACGACAGAAAAGAAAACCACGTTGGCCATCAAAGGAATGCGCCGGCCGTACCTGTCCGTCATCAAGCCGAAAATGAGAGCGCCCACGGGACGCATGACCAGCGTCACAAATAAGGATGCGATGATCGCTTTCTTGCTTACATGAAAATCAAGGGCAAGCTTGTCAATCAGGAAGACAACCACAAAGAAATCAAACGCGTCGAGCGTCCATCCCAGAAAAGACGCGGTTACGGCGTGAGCCTGGCCCGAACTCGATAGTCCGGCCACTCCGCTGTCTCGCCCCTTATTAAACTTGTCAAACAACTGTGCCTCCTATTGGTTCGGCCCCCACACGCTCGGAAATATCGCGATACAGAAGCGCACCGCAAATTGTAGACGCTGTCAGCAGCGCAATTCCAGTAGTAGTCTCGCCAAGACAAACTCTGCCGATGCCAAACAACGCAGCGTATACCATCGCGCAGCCCAGAACCCACGCCAATAAATTTTTGCTTAGGTCGCGTGTTTCTGGCACCTCCGGAGCGAGCGCTGCGATGCGACGCCATCCCGCGGCATGCGGCCGCACTTTCCTGTAGAAGCGAAGCAAAACTTCGGCGGGCTCGGCGGGCGTCATCAGAGTAACCGCAACCCAGACGACCGTCGTTACGGCCGTCGTCGCGAGTGTCGTCTTTGCAAAAACAACGGGCGCGCTCCCGCCAAATAATTGCCAGCGATGCAGGACCAGCGTCATTGCCAGCGCCGTAGCCATCGCCGAAATTTCGCTCCAGGCATTGATGCGCCACCAATACCATCGAAGCAAATAAACCCCGCCAGTCCCCGCGCCAACCTCCAGCACCACTTCCCATCCCTGGCTGATTGTCGCCAGTTGCCAGGAAACATACGCGGACGCCGCCACAAGCAATAAGGTCGCGATCCGCGAAATATTCACGTAATGTTTCTCCGTCGCATCGCGCCGGATGAATCGCCGGTAAAAATCCTCCACAAGATATGAGCTTCCCCAGTTGAGTTGCGTTGCGATCGTGGACATGAACGCGGCCATGAATCCCGCGACCAAAATTCCGCGCAGCGCGTGCGGCACAAAAGTAATTGCGATGAGCATGTAGCCGGTTTCCGGATGCTGCAACCCGGGATATAAAGCCGCCGCGGCAAGCGCCGTGAGAATCCACGGCCACGGTCGCAGAGCGTAGTGCGCGATGTTGAACCACAGCACGGAAAGCAACCCGTGCCGTTCATCGCGCGCGCTGAAAATCCGCTGCGCGATGTAACCCCCGCCGCCCGGCTCGGATCCCGGATACCAGAAAGCCCACCACTGCACTCCCAAATGCACCAGAAACGTCAGCACCGGCAGAGTCCACAAGGCTTCGCCTGTGAGTCCCCTGGAAAAATCCGGGAACATCGCGGTAATGCGTGACGCTCCGGGTCCTGCGACGTCTCGCATAGCCGAGAGTTTCCTGAGCATCTGGTCCATGCCGCCGGCGCCCCGTACGCCATAGTACGCAACAGCGATCACGATCCCCATCTTCAAAACAAATTGAAAAAGATCGGTCCACAAAACTCCCCACAACCCGCCGAGCGAAACGTAAAATCCCGTGAACGGAATTAAAAAGAAAATGCAGATCGCCAGACTTGCGGCCTCACTCTTGCCGAGTACTGACCCCACGATGCTTGTCATTGCCTTGGTCACCCAGCCGAGGATCAGACAATTCATCAGCAGCCCGAGATACACGGCGCGAAATCCGCGTAAAAACGCGGCCGGTTTTCCCGCGTAGCGCAGTTCCGCGAATTGCACGTCGGTGAGCAGGCCCGATCGCTTCCATAGACGCGCGAACAAAAACACTGTCATCATTCCCGACGGCAGAAAACTCCACCACAGCCAATTGCCGGCAATCCCCTGGGAGTACACGAGGCCGGTCACCACGAGCGGAGTATCTGCGGCAAACGTCGTCGCCACCATGGAGGTTCCCGCGAGCCACCACGTTACCCGCCGTCCCGAAACAAAATATTCTTCCGTGTTCCGGCTCGAACGCCGCCGGAAATAAATCCCCAGCACCAGCATTAGCAGCAAATATCCGGCGATCACGGCCCAGTCGAGTATCGTCAGTGTCATGAAAAGTCCGGCCGCCGCACGCCTGTTTGTTTTGCGGGATTCGGCTGTTAAGTGTCGTTGCAAGCCCTCGAAGAGTCAAACAAAAATCGCTTCGCGGATTTTCGGTCATCGGATTCGTAGAGTACAATGCCTCCCGCCATGACTCCAAAAATACACGTGCCGCTCGAACTCTCGCCCGTGGCGAATTCGGTGGCAAATGAATAAATGGCCACGCTCCATCGCGCCTCCACGCGTGGTAAATATCGAAGATTTGCGCCAACTGGCGATGCGCCGCCTGCCGCGCGCCGTTTTCGATTATCTGGACGGAGGCGCGGAGACCGAAACGTCTCTGCACGAAAATAATCGCGCCTTTCAATCTCTAACTTTCCGCCCTCGCAACGCGATTGCCGTGCCGCAATGCGATCTGCGAACAAAAGTTTTGGGCGCAGAACTTTCATTCCCCGCGATCCTTGCCCCCATTGGCTACAGCCGCCTCATCCATCCAGACGGAGAAGTCGCCGCATCCCGGGGAGCCGGCGCCGCTGGCACCGCCTACATTCTCTCCACAATTGCCGGGCACAAACTCGAAGACGTGCGCGCCGCGTCGACCGGCCCGGTCTGGTATCAACTCTATTTATTGGGAGGCCGCGCCGCCGCGGAAGCGTCGCTAGAACGCGCCAGGACTGCAGGTTTTACAGCATTGTTCGTCACGATCGACACCGGCACAGCAGGAATGCGCGAGCGCGACATCCGAAACGGAACCGGCCAGCTCATGGGCGGAAACTGGATGGGAATGATTCCGTATCTATCCCAATTTTTTTCGCGCCCGTCATGGGTTGCCGCCTATCTCTTGGATGGCGGCCTCCACAAATTGCCCAACGTGATCATTCCCGGGCAAGGACCAATGGCGCTCCTGGATGTTGCCGCCGCCCTCGCGGAATCTGTGGTGACCTGGCAGGATTTTCGTTGGTTGCGCGAAGTGTGGCCCGGGCCCATCGTCGCCAAAGGCGTTCTCACGGGCGACGACGCCCGCCGCGCGATCGATGCTGGCGCCGCAGGCGTTGTGGTTTCCAATCATGGAGGCCGCCAGTTGGACGGCGTTTCCGCAACGCTGCGCGCTCTGCCTGAAATTGTAAAGGCCGTAAATGGTCAGATCGAAGTCCTGATGGATGGAGGTGTCCGCCGCGGCGGCGACATCATCAAGGCAATCTGCATGGGCGCGCGAGCCGTCCTCGTAGGTCGCGCCTACGCCTATGGCCTGGCCGCTGCGGGAGCCCCCGGCGTAAATAGGGCGATCGCGATCCTCCGCGCGGACCTGGAACGCACTATGAAATTATTAGGCTGTGCATGCATCAGCGACCTGGACAAAGCGTACATCGATCTTCCGCGCGACTGGCCAATCATAAGGTAAGGGTCAAAGGCGGAGAATGAATCGACAGGGAGGAGAAGGCCCCGGGTTCGTCAGGGGGGTGCAAACCCGGGGCCGGGGGATTGAGACAGAAGCAGGGCCGGAGTAAATTCGATTTCGAATCAGGCTATGACGTGGGACCTACGATCAATCGACATAGCTTGTACAATTCCTCATATGTGAAAACCAACCGCAGGGCTGTCACTCCTTGTTCTACCGTGGTGCCCTGTTCCAAATGTCCCAGCCCGGACAATTCACAAATCTCTCGCAGTTGCTCTTTTGGCAAGCCAAGCAGATAAGCTGCCCTATTTTCTTCGACCATTTCTTTTCGTACGGGCTGGTTTGTCATCTGCTTTGGCCTCTTCACGAGCATTTTTCGAGGGCACCTGGACCGGCGGCCTAGTTCATGACCAAGCTGGCCCAATTGTCTTGCTCTACTGCCAAAATCATCGGTTTGTAAATATCGATATCCCAGGTATCGCCAATTCGAAACCGCACCGCGCCATCTGATTCACCTACGATGATGCCGCGCAAAGGCACACGCAAATCTCCAGCCGCAACTTGCAGGATCACTGCTTGGCCCATCCAGGATGCATAAGCGCTTGGCATTGCGATCCCCCGTTACATCGTTTGAGTTCCCTTCGAACAATTGACATTTTCCGTTCTCTAAGCGGGCCCGACAATGGTACGGAGGCCACAAACCAATGGGAGAGAAGTACTGTTAGCCGTTGCGGCACAATTGTTGCTCCATTTCGGCACAGAGTACGTGAGTACCGAAAATCTGGCACCTTAGCTTCATTGCTCATTCCATACCACTCGGCCAAACTTGATTTATGACAGCCGCGTACACTCTCGAGCCTGACTTCAATCGCCGAACAACGGGGTCGCTGCGCAAGCCCCGGATACCCTCCGTAGAGAGGGGATCAGGGCTTGCAGTGGCTCTGGGCGGTGGTTTCTCCCGAGGCTTCGCACATTTAGGCGTTCTCGAAGTGCTCGAGCAGGAGCAAATACCTCTCTCCATAATTGTCGGGACTAGCGTCGGTGGATTGCTCGGGGCAGCCTATGCTGACGGAATTTCCCTACAGGACCTTTGCGATCTGGGCCGGCATGTCCGTCTTCGCGACTTCCTCCGCTTTCATCAAACAAAGCCGGGTGCGGAGAGAAGAGATTGTATCGGCAAATTTGTACAAGAATGGTTTCGCGCAGCAGGAGTGGAAGAATTGCCCATACCAACCGCCATCGTTACAACGGACCTCGCCACTGGCGCTCCCCACATTTTTACAAAGGGTCCGATCGATGTGGCCATCCGCGCAAGCTGCGCCTTCCCCGGGCTGGTAAAACCCGTCGAATACGAAGGCCGCATCCTGGCAGATGGCTGCATCGTGGCTCCTGTACCCACGGCGATTGCGGCCAGAATCAATGGCGGATGGGTGCTCGGTGTCAGTGTGGGTTCAAATATGGCAAGCTCGTCATCGCCGGAAAACGTGGTGAAAGTATTAGATCCAGACTCCCGGGCCTCGCACAGGGACGCGCTGGAGCCTTCGTGGTCGAGGCATGCGGATATTCTTCTGGAACCACGCGTGCGCCATATCGAATGGAATGATTTCTCCCGCGTGGACGAAGCGTTCAGTGCGGGCGCCGAAGCCATGCGTCTCGCGCTGCCGTCCTTGCGCGAATTGCTTGATCGGCGCTCCCATTGCTCGCCGGTCCCGGGCATGGGCTTCGGCGTAGAAGCAGGTTTAGCGTTATGAGCACGTCCACAATGATGCGAACACTCATTGTCACGCTCGCACTTGAGTGGGAACTCGGCAACCAGGATCCGGTCGTTTTCTGTTACCGTATAGGAGTGAGCCTGCGCGAGTCTTCCGCGGAAGATTTGGCCAGCAGCGGCGACAGAGTCGCGGGCTATAATTAGTTATCCTGCGTTTCGGAGGAAACTCTCGAAGGGAAGCCCGCAAGCTTACGTAAATGATCGGATCAATCGAACACTTCCTTCATTTCCTTTTTAATGTTAAGGGCCTCATTGAATGGGGCGGCACGCTACTGGTGTGCATCATCGTTTTCATGGAAACCGGATTCTTTGTCGGATTTTTTCTGCCTGGGGATTCGCTGCTTGTCACTGCGGGGGTTTTCGCCGCCTCCGGCCAGCTTCATCTGTCCGAACTCTTGCTGCTCGTTCCCTTGTGCGCGATTGTGGGTGACCAGATCGGCTACTGGATTGGCCGAACGGCGGGGCAGGCTCTCTACCAGCGCGAGGATTCGCTAATCTTCCGAAAGCGCCACCTCGAGCGTGCTCACGATTTCTACGAGAAATATGGCGGCAAGACCGTGATCCTCGCGCGGTTCATTCCGGTTGTTCGGACATTCTGCCCACCCGTCGCCGGCGCCGCGGCGATGTCTTACGGACGCTATTTTTCCTACGATGTAGCGGGGGGTTTTCTGTGGGTGGGCAGCATGATTCTCGGCGGATATTTTCTGGGCCGGCAAATCCCGAACATCAGCGAAAATATTCACTACGTCATTGCCGCAGTCATTTTCTTATCCTTGCTTCCTCCTGCGATCGGCATGCTGCGCGCCCGATCATCCGGGTCGGAGACCCCGCCCTCCACTCCGCAACCTGCGCCGCCCGAGCGTGAATAACCGTGCCGTATCTCGGTTCCCCTATTGATAGAGCACCGCGCGCCATAATCTTCGATGTGGGCCGGGTCATTATCCGCGTTGACTTGTCGCGTTCTATGCAGTCGCTCGGAAAGCGCGATGGACTTTCTCACATCCAGGTCCTGCGGGAACTTGAGGCGGATCCGTGCTGGCCCGATTGGCAGGAAGGTCGGATGTCGGCGCGCGATTGGCACGCGCACCTCTCCAAGAAACTTCATTTCCCCTACAATTTTGAAGAATTCTGCTCCATCTGGAATAGCGTCCTTTCCCCTGAAACGATTTTGCCTGATCTCCTGTTTGAGCGCCTTGCCACAAAGTGCAATCTCGCCTTGTTGTCCAATACGGATCCGATTCACGTCGCTCACTTCGAGGCCAATTATTCGTTTGTGCGCCTCTTCCCCGTGCGCGTCTACTCCTGCAGGGTAGGATCGAGCAAGCCCGGTGCCGCAATCTATCACCACGCGCTGCGCGAACTCGCAGCCCTGCCTGGGGAGACCATGTTCATCGACGACATGCAGGAGAATGTCGCCTCTGCCGCCGGCCTCGGCATGAACGCCTTCCACTTCATTTCCGCCGATGACCTCATTGCCGAATTTTC
>Ga0207007_1204_pt1 | contig 15527 bp, 6 predicted proteins | sample Alteio_BWMinCont_85_FD_153487 | JGI IMG/M metagenome (GOLD analysis project Ga0207007, IMG submission 153487) | Enriched cells from forest soil in Barre Woods Harvard Forest LTER site, Petersham, Massachusetts, United States -... | ecosystem: Environmental > Terrestrial > Soil > Temperate forest >...
CTATTCCCCGCCTTTTCCACCGCCAAACCCCCTTTCCCACAGCCTTTTCCCTTGCAATCCGGACGACCGATTGCTATTCTCAACAAGTCGCAACGAACGGTTACCGATTGTGAACCGCCGGTTGCAAACAAGAGACGGCTGTGTTAGTCTCAAAAAGTTGCAAGTAAGCAGTGGGGCTTTCCGTGGCCGTGTGGCCTGCCCGAGAGGGAAAGAGGAAGCCAGTTCGTAGGGTCAGGCGAGGTAGATTAGAACGCCCCTGAACCCCTGTAGGGAATCCCGCAGAGAACAATCCACCGCACGACCCGGGAGAGAATAATCTCTCGCGAGCCTCTAGCGGGCTCGAGCAAGTTTGGTCGTTCTTTGATATTTTGCGCTGCGCGATGGTTTTCGAGTCAGGGCCGGTCTAAACCGGTCAATCCATGGCGCTTTACCAAGCGGGGAATCACCGCCAACAGTGTGTTGGACCGGCCTCGGGTGAAGCGAAAATAGTGGGTTGACACGGGGTACGATCTCCGATAGTCTCAGAAAGTCGCGCCAAACGGTTGAGCGGTGCGGAAAGCAGCTAAACTCAATCAGCGCAACAAGTTCGGGGACACTCAGACGTCACAGTTTGAGCCTCGATCCACAAGGGAACCGCTCAGGCGGACCTCTCTCAAGGATCTTTGACAATAAGGTTGAACATGCCAGTCGTGGGAATCGATCAGGTTTGGCTTGATCATTCTCACAAGGTAAGAGCATCTGCGTGCACCCTCTTCTTCGGAAGAGATGCGCAGTTGCCGTCGGACCACAACTGACCTCCGTCAGAAGTGGCTCGACAACAGGTTTCAAACGAGAGTTTGATCCTGGCTCAGAATCAACGCTGGCGGCGTGCCTAACACATGCAAGTCGAACGAGAAAGGGGAGCAATCCCTGAGTAAAGTGGCGCACGGGTGAGTAACACGTGACTAACCTACCCTGGAGTGGGGGATAACTGAGGGAAACCTTAGCTAATACCGCATAACACCTACGGGTCAAAGGAGCAATTCGCTTTGGGAGGGGGTCGCGGCCGATTAGTTAGTTGGCGGGGTAATGGCCCACCAAGACGATGATCGGTATCCGGCCTGAGAGGGCGCACGGACACACTGGAACTGAAACACGGTCCAGACTCCTACGGGAGGCAGCAGTGGGGAATTTTGCGCAATGGGGGAAACCCTGACGCAGCAACGCCGCGTGGAGGATGAAGTACTTCGGTACGTAAACTCCTTTCGATCGGGACGATTATGACGGTACCGAGAGAAGAAGCCCCGGCTAACTTCGTGCCAGCAGCCGCGGTAATACGAGGGGGGCGAGCGTTGTTCGGAATTATTGGGCGTAAAGGGTGCGTAGGCGGTTTGGTAAGTCTCGTGTGAAATCTATGGGCTCAACTCATAGTCTGCACGAGAAACTGCCGGGCTTGAGTGTGGGAGAGGTGAGTGGAATTTCCGGTGTAGCGGTGAAATGCGTAGATATCGGAAGGAACACCTGTGGCGAAAGCGGCTCACTGGACCACAACTGACGCTGATGCACGAAAGCTAGGGGAGCAAACAGGATTAGATACCCTGGTAGTCCTAGCCCTAAACGATGACTGCTTGGTGTGACGGGTACCCAATCCCGCCGTGCCGTAGCTAACGCGTTAAGCAGTCCGCCTGGGGAGTACGGTCGCAAGGCTGAAACTCAAAGGAATTGACGGGGGCCCGCACAAGCGGTGGAGCATGTGGTTTAATTCGACGCAACGCGAAGAACCTTACCTGGGCTCGAAATGTTATGGACCGGAGTGGAAACATTCCTTCCCCGCAAGGGGCCGTAATATAGGTGCTGCATGGCTGTCGTCAGCTCGTGTCGTGAGATGTTGGGTTAAGTCCCGCAACGAGCGCAACCCTTACTTCCAGTTGCCATCATTTAGTTGGGCACTCTGGCAGAACCGCCTCGGATAACGGGGAGGAAGGTGGGGATGACGTCAAGTCCTCATGGCCTTTATGTCCAGGGCTACACACGTGCTACAATGGCCGGTACAAACCGTCGCAAACCCGTGAGGGGGAGCTAATCGGAAAAAGCCGGCCTCAGTTCGGATCGCAGTCTGCAACTCGACTGCGTGAAGCTGGAATCGCTAGTAATCGCGGATCAGAACGCCGCGGTGAATACGTTCCCGGGCCTTGTACACACCGCCCGTCACATCACGAAAGTGGGTTGCACTAGAAGTCGGTGAGCCAACCGTAAGGGGGCAGCCGCCCAAGGTGTAATTCATGATTGGGGTGAAGTCGTAACAAGGTAGCCGTAGGAGAACCTGCGGCTGGATCACCTCCTTTCTAAAGAGAACCGATGGCATCCTCGCTCCTCCCGCGATCGCGGGGCACCTACTGATGTGAATCAGTCAGATGTAGAGTGAAGTTGTCCATCAATTCCGCAAATGCCGATACCTGTCGGCGACCGCGGAAATTCCTGATACAAGCCTTCTTTGCTTGATCCAAATTTGCACGACGGTCATGGGCGGCGTAGCTGCCCAGCATGTTCAATCTTGTTCCCGAAACCCTTTAGCAATACTGTGATTTGAGAAGAGCCGCCGGGCTCCTGGCTAGTGGTAAATCAAGCCGGCGGGGGACGGCCCACCGGGCCTGTAGCTCAGTTGGTTAGAGCGCACCCCTGATAAGGGTGAGGTCGGTAGTTCGAATCTACCCAGGCCCACCAACTGGCAAAGGCACCTATCTTGGGGCTGTAGCTCAGCTGGGAGAGCACCTGCTTTGCAAGCAGGGGGTCACCGGTTCGATCCCGGTCAGCTCCACCAAATCACGTTAACTGCTCCGAGATTGCCGCCCGACATGATATCGGGAAGCAATCTCGAAGCAGGCTGTTCAAGTTTAGGCAAGTTTCAACTTGACCGGCAGGTTTCAACAGCCTCAGGGCTGGCCTTCCTCGGACATACGGGTAAGGTTCTGATGTTTGACAACGAAATTGATTGGGTAAATGCGCATCCGGCGCACGTCCTCGTACCAACTGCCGTGAGGCAGCTGAAGGGATGTGAGTCGAGATAGCGCGAATACAAGGCCGAGCACATGCAAGGAACCCCAGCAAGTTGAGGGTTCTGGCAGTGTTCAAAGTAAGAAGAGTGTCTTTAGGAGTGCGACTCGGCAGTGCGTGAGCATAGCGAGTTCGTTCTCAGGCGGATTTATACGTAGGTTGACTTTGATCAGGACCGCGGTGACGCGGCTCCCTGCGCTGGAGTTAATTCTATGGTCAAGCTACTAAGGGCGCACGGTGGATGCCTTGGCAGAGACAGGCGATGAAGGACGTGGCAAGCTGCGATAAGCTTCGGTAAGCCGCACACAGGCGTTATAACCGGAGATCTCCGAATGGGGCAACCCTTCCAGGCAAACCCTGGAAACTACCCGCTGAATTCATAGGCGGGCAAGAGCGAACTCAGGGAAGTGAACCATCTCAGTACCTGAAGGAAAAGAAAGAAACCTCGATTCCGATAGTAGTGGCGAGCGAACTCGGAACAGCCCAAACCCGTGGCATTTCGGTGTCTCGGGGGTTGTAGGGTCCGCAACAGTAGAGTTACCAATCTGGCTGCTAGCCGAATCCTCTGGAAAGGGGATCCATAGAGCGTGACAGGCGCGTAGGCGAAAGTAGTCCAGACTCGAAGCGGATACCTGAGTAAGGCGGGGCACGTGAAACCCTGCTTGAATCTACGGGGACCATCCCGTAAGGCTAAATACTAGTCTCTGACCGATAGTGAACCAGTACCGTGAGGGAAAGGCGAAAAGAACCCCGTCGAGGGGAGTGCAAAGTACCTGAAACCGTGTGCCTACAAGCAGTGGGAGGACTATGCCCGCAAGGGAATGTCTGACCGCGTGCCTATTGCATAATGAGCCGGCTAGTTATTCTTGTCAGCAAGGTTAAGCGTAAGCGAGCCGAAGCGAAAGCGAGTCTGAACAGGGCGTTCAGTTGGCAGGAATAGACGCGAAGCGGGATGATCTACCCATGGCCAGGTTGAAGGTGGGGTAACACCCACTGGAGGACCGAACCGGTGTTTGTTGAAAAAAGCTCGGATGAGCTGTGGGTAGGGGTGAAAGGCTAATCAAATTCCGTGATAGCTCGTTCTCTCCGAAATAGCTTTAGGGCTAGCCTCGGATGAATTGCGTTGGTGGTAGAGAGATGGATGGACTAGGGGGCTTTCCGGCTTACTGAATCCAACCAAACTGCGAATGCCAGCGACAACATATCCGGGAGTCAGACAGTGGGGGCTAAGCCTCATTGTCGAGAGGGAAACAGCCCAGACCGCCTGCTAAGGTCCCAAAGTTACAGTTAAGTGGGAAAGGAAGTCGGAACGCTCAGACAGCCAGGAGGTTGGCTTAGAAGCAGCCATCCTTTAAAGAAAGCGTAATAGCTCACTGGTCAAGCGGTCCGGTGCCGACAATACAACGGGGCTAAAACTGTACACCGAAGCAGCGGATGCACACCTTTTAGGTGTGCGTGGTAGGAGAGCATTCTCAACAGCATTGAAGCCAGACTGAGAAGACTGGTGGAGCGTTGCGAAGAGACCCTGCCGGCATAAGTAGCGATAACGGAGGTGAGAACCCTCCGCGCCGAAAGTCTAAGGTTTCCTGAGGAAGGTTAATCCGCTCAGGGTTAGGCGGTCCCTAAGGCGAGGCCGAAAGGCGTAGTCGATGGACAGACGGTTAATATTCCGTTCCTCCCAAGGTTCGTTTGACGATGGGGTGACGCAGAAGGATAAGCATGCCGCACTATGGCTAGGCGGTAGGCGCACGTAAGCTGGATCCGGTAGGCAAATCCGCCGGGTCTTAACAGTGAGGTGCGTCTCAGTCCCGTACGGGGCTTACGATGCCGATTCCACGCTGCCGAGAAAAACCTCTAAGGAGAACCAAGGGAACCGTACCCCAAACCGACACAGGTAGACGAGGAGAATATCCAAAGGCGCTCGAGTGAAAGCTCGTTAAGGAACTCGGCAAATTGGCTCCGTAACTTCGGGAGAAGGAGCGCCCACGCAAGTGGGCCGCAGTGAAGCGCGTACGGCGACTGTTTAACAAAAACACAGGTCTCTGCTAAGTCGAAAACGACGTATAGGGGCTGACGCCTGCCCGGTGCCGGAAGGTTAAAAGGAGAGGTTAGCGCAAGCGAAGCTTTGAATTGAAGCCCCGGTGAACGGCGGCCGTAACTATAACGGTCCTAAGGTAGCGAAATTCCTTGTCGGGTAAGTTCCGACCTGCACGAATGGCGTAACGATCGTACGACTGTCTTAACGAGTTGCTCGGCGAACTTGTAGTACCGGTGAAGATGCCGGTTACCCGCAGCTAGACGGAAAGACCCCGTGCACCTTTACTACACCTTAACTATGAGTTATGGTACTTGCTGCGCAGGATAGGTGGGAGGCTTTGATACCAGGTTCTCGGACTTGGTGGAGCCAATGGTGAGATACCACCCTGCGAGTGCTGTGATTCTAACCTCCTCCCGTGATCCGGGAGAGGGACATAGTTAGGCGGGTAGTTTGACTGGGGCGGTCGCCTCCTAAATTGTAACGGAGGCGCGCGAAGCTACTCTCAGACTGTTTGGAAATCAGTCGTCGAGTGCAAAGGCATAAGAGTGGTTAACTGTGAGACCTACAAGTCGAGCAGGTGCGAAAGCAGGCCTTAGTGATCCGGTGGTTCTGTATGGAAGGGCCATCGCTCAACGGATAAAAGGTACGCCGGGGATAACAGGCTGATCAATGCCAAGAGTTCATATCGACGCATTGGTTTGGCACCTCGATGTCGGCTCATCGCATCCTGGAGCTGTAGAAGGTTCCAAGGGTTAGGCTGTTCGCCTATTAAAGCGGTACGTGAGCTGGGTTCAGAACGTCGCGAGACAGTTCGGTCCCTATCTGCTGTGGGCGTAGGAGATTTGAGGGGGGCTGTCCTTAGTACGAGAGGACCGGGATGGACGAACCTCTTGTGTTCCAGTTGTCCTGCCAAGGGCACGGCTGGGTAGCGAAGTTCGGTTGTGATAACCGCTGAATGCATATAAGCGGGAAGCACGCCCCAAGATGAGATCTCCCTGAAGGGCCCAGAAAGACCATCTGGTTGATAGGCTGGAGGTGGAAGCGCAGTGATGCGTGTAGCTTACCAGTACTAATCGCCCGTTCGGCTTGTCCATAGAATTAACTCCGCGCAGTACGACGGACACGATTCTTACAAGCCTTGTATATGGCACCCAATCAATTTCGTTGCAAATAGCACTGAAAGCTGTGCAAGTTTTTGGCGCCAGATTGCAGTCCGCGTTCCTGCAGGGCCCGGGAGAAACCATCCGGGACGAGCAGATGCCGCGGCAGGCTGCGGGCAACCACCCGCCAAGCGCCATTCAAGTTTGCCGGTGACCATACCGCGAGGGATCACCCGTTCCCATCCCGAACACGGAAGTTAAGCCTCGCTGGGCCGATGGTACTGCACGGGCGACTGTGTGGGAGATTAGGTGATCGCCGGCAATGTTCTTCAAAAAGCCATGCCCTCCGGGCATGGCTTTTTGCGTTTGGGCCGCTGCGCACTGTTTCCTGTCTCAGGCGAAGGGCGAATCCAGGTAGTGAATCCATTCCGCGGCCGCGGGATGTGACGAGGAAAGATATATACTATTGATAGATACTGTTTGGAGGGTGCCATGGGCACAAAGCCAGGTTCGAAGCTGCGGTCAACCGATGCGAAGCTGTTCTGGAATGGCCGCAGCCAGGCAGTGCGCCTGCCCAAAGAGTTCCGCTTCGAGGGCGACCGGGTACGGGTGACCCGCATGGGTGCGGGGGTGCTGCTCGAACCGGTTGTTGAGGCTAAGAAGGAAACCGTTGAAGAGTGGTTTGCCCGGATCGATGCGCTCAAAGGGGATCTGCTTTTTCCTGACGGACGGAAGCAGAACCGGGCGCCTATTCGCGAGTATTTTGAATGAAGTACCTGTTGGATACCAACATCTGCATTGGGATCATCAACGGAAGACCTGAGAAGGTACGGTTAAACGTAGTTGAGGCCCTCGACCGCAAGGGACAATTCACAACCTCGTCGATCGTTGTTCACGAGCTTTGGTACGGGGTCGCAAAGAGCCGGCAAGTTGACCGGAATGCACGCGCCCTGTTCGGGTTCCTTTCCCGCGACATCGAAGTTCTTGAATTCACCGAGAGGGATGCGCAGGCGGCCGGGGAGATTCGCGCCGAGCTGGAACGAAGCGGCGCACGGATAGGGGAGTACGACACGTTGATTGCCGGCCAGGCCTTTTGCCGGAATCTGGTGCTGGTGACGGCAAATACCCGCGAATTTGCGCGCGTAAGGGGCCTGGTTGTGGAGGATTGGGCGGCGTAAGGGGAGCCTCGCCGGGCCGATGGTACTGCACGGGCGAATGTGCGGGAGATTAGATTCTTGACGGAAAGATCTGAGAATCGGTGTCTCACATTAATCAGGCTGCGGCGAGTAAATCAACGACGCGTTGAATAGCCTTGTCGGCCTTGTAGTAGGCGGTTTCGATTTTGGTGATGGGCTTGGAGTGTTCGTCAGTGCGGTGATGGAACAGGGAGTTGGCTAGGGGGCCGCAGACGCGTTGGTGGAACAGGGTCATCATCAGAGCGACCTTTACCCCTTTTTCCGTAAGTCGATAACAGTAACGCCGTCCGTCTCGTTCCAGCAGGCCGTGAGCTTTCAGTTTGCGAAGGTCGTAGCGGAGCTGGGTCAAGCCGTAGGTATCCGGGGCCAGAGCGAAGGCAGTGAGAATAGCCTGGTGGATCTGGGCGGTTCTCCATCCGTTGAGCTGAGTTCCGGCGTTCAACAGCACTTCCATCAAGCGAATAACGCGGGTGTCCTGTATTTTGATGCCGGGAATTTTGCTTTTACCGGAAACAACGGGGAGCGCGAGCCGCTGAAAGAGAGGAAAGTCCACGTGAACGTTCAGCGATTCCGCCTCGAAACCAGCCCAGCGATCGGTAACGGAGAGGAGTCTCTGGCGCACTGTTTCCATGTTGTCCAGCCCTTTTTTGAGACCGAGGTCTTTGAGGCGATTGACGCAGATCTCCAGGCGAAGGAAGGTGGAGAACTTTTCGTACATGCGGCCTACGAGACCCTTTCAGTAAACCCGCAGCACATGATGGCCGTGGTCCCGTTTTTCGAGGAGGCTGTAGAGTTGGCCGCGCATTCTCCTGGTCAAGCGAACGCCGAAGATTTGGGCCACCTTGTCGGCGGCCAAACGGAACAAGCCCATCTCGCAGGAGCGCTCGAATATTTTGTGGATGGGAAAATTGCGCCGGAAGATGAAGTTCCAGCAGTATTCAATCTGGTTGATGGAGTAGTCGCGTCGCAGGTTGATCGCGGCTCGCTCCTTTTTGGAGAACTTCGGACCCAGCACCAGCGTCCAGTAATCCAGACGCTTGCGGATGGTGCTGGCGTCGAGCTTGTCGGCTGCAACCTGCAAGGCCTTCGGGTCAGCAGTCCACAAGAAGGCGTTGTCGTCCTTCCGGAACCGAATACCCTGCCGCTGGAGTTCTCCCGCGATGAAGTGATGGCCGTTGATGTAGTACGTCGTTTGAAAGGGAAGAAAGGTGCCGACGCACATGACCATCGGGCCGAGCACCTCATCCCGGATGTAGAAGTAGAGGTGAGTGAATCGCGAAGGCCGCTTGCGGATGGGCCGATAGTTCGGGTCTTCATTGGCATACTTCGGATTCAGGGACCGGAAGCTGAAACCCTGCTCCATGCTCTGGAGAATGAAGTACACGCCATACCGATGGCGGCGCTCGATCCGTTCCAGATGAGGCCGGACGTAATCTTCCTTCCGCACCCCTTTCTGAGCCCATTCCATCGGGATCTTGTGATTGCGGGCGAAGGCCTCTACCCAATGTTTATATTCGCTGGTTCTCCGGGACAGAACCTCCTTAGTAATCGGGTAAAGTCCCAGGACATCCCGGAAGAAATGCACAATGTGCTCTTCCCGCGTCAGCAACGGCAGATATCCCTGAATGACGATGCGATCAAAACAGTGATATACAAAAGCCAGCAGGCTGCCAAAAAGCTTGTTGAAGGTTTCCATCGACCGGTTCCTCGTGACTTTGCCTTGACAACAAATCATCGATCAACCGGCCGATGGAATCAAACCCGCGGCCTTGGACAATCCCGGATCGCAATCGGACCCTTCACGTCTTCAAAATTTCAAATATCTTTGGCTAGGATTAGGTGATCGCCGGCAACATTCTTCAAAAAGCCATGCCTTCGGGCACGGCTTTTTGCGTTTGGGACGCATTTGTGATTGCACTGCTCGTTTCAAGGTGATCTTAAGGGACGGTTCGAGTCCCGTGCGATGATGGATTGAATCCATCGCACTCCAGAGGAACGGCTATGCTGACCTTTCTTCACGAACTTCGCTTCCCCGCGAGGAATCTCGTCAAATGTCCCGGCTTCACGCTAGCCGTTGTGCTGATTCTGGCTCTTGGAATCGGCGCTACTACGGCGATCTTCTCACTTGTCGAAGGTGTGCTGCTGCGCCCACTCCCGTTCAGCAATCCTGACCGCCTGGTGAGGCTGGGAGAACATGTCGCCGATAACCCGGGCATCGGGGTCACCGCAAGGGACATCCCAATGTACGCAACCGCGGCGTCGGCGTTTTCCTCGGTGGGCGGCTTTAGCGGTGCGACCTATGAGCTGGGCGGCGGCGCTGTGCCGGAGGTTGTGGACGCTGCGCGCCTGACGGCTGGGGTGTTCACGACTCTTGGTGTTGAACCAATGGTGGGCCGGGTCTTCACGCAAGAGGAGGAAGATGCGCGCCAGCCGGTTGCGGTGATTGGCGACGCCTTGTGGATGAACCGCTATCATCGCGACCCCCACATTGTGGGAACGTCGATCACGCTCGACCGAAAGACTTATTCGATTATTGGCGTGATGCCGCGGAAATTTGAGTTCCCACTGCAGGCGGGGCGCTTGAACCGGATCCAACTGTGGATTCCCATGAGCCTGACGCCCGAGGAGCTGTCGCTGCAGAACGCCGGCGCGTGGGGCTACCAGATGGTGGGGCGCCTCAAGGACGGGGTGACGCTGCAACAGGGCGCGCAGGACGCCAACAGAGTTGCCGGCGAGATCATGCGCAATTTTCCCGCGGGCATGCGGACGATTCACATCCGCGGCGACGTGAGGCTGTTGCATGAGGATACGGTTGCCGATGCCAGGCCGTTGTTGCGCATCCTGTTTCTGGCGGTCTCGATTGTGCTGCTGATCGGCTGCGCCAATGTGGCCGGGCTAATGCTGGTGAGAGCGATCCGGCGGCGGCGCGAGTATGCGGTGCGATTGGCTCTTGGCGCGCGATCGAGTGTGCTGATCAAGGAAGCGATTTACGAGGGCATGCTGCTGAGCCTCGTCGGGGGCCTGCTGGGTCTTGCATTGGCGGCGACGGCGCTTCGCTTCGCTTTGCATGTGCTGCCCGAATCCATGCCGCGCATCGACGCTATCTCGATCGATGCGAACGTGGCCGCGTTTGCCCTGCTGCTGAGCCTGACGACTGGAGCCATCTGCAGCCTTGCGCCGGCTTTTGCGGCACTGCGTACAAACCTGACGCAAGGCCTGAAAGAAGGAGTGAGGAGCGGCACGGGCGGGGCGAGTCATACCTGGCTGCGCTCCATGTTGGTGGTTGCGGAGATTGCCATCGCGCTAACGCTGCTGAACCTTTCTGGCGCGTTTCTTCGCAGCTTTGAGAAGATGCGGGCCGTCGACCCCGGCTTCAGGGCTGACCATGTGCTGGTGGCCGACTATCAGCTTCCCATCAACTTCTACCCGACCGATGTGTCTGCCCAGACGTTCAACCGCGCAGTGATCGATCGCCTCACAAGCGAGCCGGGAATCGTTGCCGCCAGCCTCACGAGCACGCTCCCGGCCACCGGCAATACCGCGATGGCGGCTTACACCATCGAAGGCCAGCCCGCAGAGGGTTGGAAGCTCAAGTTCGCGGCGTTCGCCATCACTTATGGCGACTACTTCAGCGCCATGGGGGTTCCCGTGCTTGAGGGCCGTACGTTTGCCCGCGATGACCGCTCCGACTCTCCGCTGGTGGTGATTGTGAGTGAGTCGATGGCCAAGGATTGTTGGCCGGGCCAGAGCGCGATTGGCAGAAGAATCCATATCGGGAATCCCCACAAGGGGCTGCCCTGGGCGACGGTGGTGGGCGTGGTTGCCGACACCAAGGGCGGTGCATTAGATCAGCCGAGCCGCGATCAGTGGTACATTCCGGCGCAGCAGCCTGCCATCCTCTTCGGTTCCGATTTCTCGGGAGTTCTCACGCGCCCTGCTGGTGGATTCATCACCGTGCGTTCCGCGCTGGCTCCCGAGCATATGATTCAAACGATGCGTTCGACCGTTGCCGAGATCGACCCGCTGCTGGCACTCGAGCACGTGCAACCGATGAGCGACGTGGTTTCGAATATCGAAGCGCCGCGCCGTTTCAACACCGGCCTCATCACGGTGTTTGCGTTGGGCGCGCTGCTGCTTGCCATAACCGGCATCTACGCGGTGGTTGCGTTTTCCGTCTCGCTGCGCGCGCAGGAGATTGCCATTCGGATGGCGCTGGGGGCGCAGCGCGGCAACGTGGCGCAGCTCATTCTGGTGTCGGGCGCGAAGATGGCTCTTTTGGGGTGCGGGCTGGGAGTGATTGGGTCGCTAGTGCTGTCGCGTTTTGTGGGTTCATTCCTGTTCGGGGTGAGTCCGACCGAGCCGATGATTTACTTGGCGAGCGTGGTGGTGATGTTGCTGATGGCGCTGGTTGACTATCGGTCAGAGACTAGTATTTAGCCTTACGGGATGGTCCCCGTAGATTCAAGCAGGGTTTCACGTGCCCCGCCTTACTCAGGTATCCGCTTCGAGTCTGGACTACTTTCGCCTACGCGCCTGTCACGCTCTATGGATCCCCTTTCCAGAGGATTCGGCTAGCAGCCAGATTGGTAACTCTACTGTTGCGGACCCTACAACCCCCGAGACACCGAAATGCCACGGGTTTGGGCTGTTCCGAGTTCGCTCGCCACTACTATCGGAATCGAGGTTTCTTTCTTTTCCTTCAGGTACTGAGATGGTTCACTTCCCTGAGTTCGCTCTTGCCCGCCTATGAATTCAGCGGGTAGTTTCCAGGGTTTGCCTGGAAGGGTTGCCCCATTCGGAGATCTCCGGTTATAACGCCTGTGTGCGGCTTACCGAAGCTTATCGCAGCTTGCCACGTCCTTCATCGCCTGTCTCTGCCAAGGCATCCACCGTGCGCCCTTAGTAGCTTGACCATAGAATTAACTCCAGCGCAGGGAGCCGCGTCACCGCGGTCCTGATCAAAGTCAACCTACGTATAAATCCGCCTGAGAACGAACTCGCTATGCTCACGCACTGCCGAGTCGCACTCCTAAAGACACTCTTCTTACTTTGAACACTGCCAGAACCCTCAACTTGCTGGGGTTCCTTGCATGTGCTCGGCCTTGTATTCGCGCTATCTCGACTCACATCCCTTCAGCTGCCTCACGGCAGTTGGTACGAGGACGTGCGCCGGATGCGCATTTACCCAATCAATTTCGTTGTCAAACATCAGAACCTTACCCGTATGTCCGAGGAAGGCCAGCCCTGAGGCTGTTGAAACCTGCCGGTCAAGTTGAAACTTGCCTAAACTTGAACAGCCTGCTTCGAGATTGCTTCCCGATATCATGTCGGGCGGCAATCTCGGAGCAGTTAACGTGATTTGGTGGAGCTGACCGGGATCGAACCGGTGACCCCCTGCTTGCAAAGCAGGTGCTCTCCCAGCTGAGCTACAGCCCCAAGATAGGTGCCTTTGCCAGTTGGTGGGCCTGGGTAGATTCGAACTACCGACCTCACCCTTATCAGGGGTGCGCTCTAACCAACTGAGCTACAGGCCCGGTGGGCCGTCCCCCGCCGGCTTGATTTACCACTAGCCAGGAGCCCGGCGGCTCTTCTCAAATCACAGTATTGCTAAAGGGTTTCGGGAACAAGATTGAACATGCTGGGCAGCTACGCCGCCCATGACCGTCGTGCAAATTTGGATCAAGCAAAGAAGGCTTGTATCAGGAATTTCCGCGGTCGCCGACAGGTATCGGCATTTGCGGAATTGATGGACAACTTCACTCTACATCTGACTGATTCACATCAGTAGGTGCCCCGCGATCGCGGGAGGAGCGAGGATGCCATCGGTTCTCTTTAGAAAGGAGGTGATCCAGCCGCAGGTTCTCCTACGGCTACCTTGTTACGACTTCACCCCAATCATGAATTACACCTTGGGCGGCTGCCCCCTTACGGTTGGCTCACCGACTTCTAGTGCAACCCACTTTCGTGATGTGACGGGCGGTGTGTACAAGGCCCGGGAACGTATTCACCGCGGCGTTCTGATCCGCGATTACTAGCGATTCCAGCTTCACGCAGTCGAGTTGCAGACTGCGATCCGAACTGAGGCCGGCTTTTTCCGATTAGCTCCCCCTCACGGGTTTGCGACGGTTTGTACCGGCCATTGTAGCACGTGTGTAGCCCTGGACATAAAGGCCATGAGGACTTGACGTCATCCCCACCTTCCTCCCCGTTATCCGAGGCGGTTCTGCCAGAGTGCCCAACTAAATGATGGCAACTGGAAGTAAGGGTTGCGCTCGTTGCGGGACTTAACCCAACATCTCACGACACGAGCTGACGACAGCCATGCAGCACCTATATTACGGCCCCTTGCGGGGAAGGAATGTTTCCACTCCGGTCCATAACATTTCGAGCCCAGGTAAGGTTCTTCGCGTTGCGTCGAATTAAACCACATGCTCCACCGCTTGTGCGGGCCCCCGTCAATTCCTTTGAGTTTCAGCCTTGCGACCGTACTCCCCAGGCGGACTGCTTAACGCGTTAGCTACGGCACGGCGGGATTGGGTACCCGTCACACCAAGCAGTCATCGTTTAGGGCTAGGACTACCAGGGTATCTAATCCTGTTTGCTCCCCTAGCTTTCGTGCATCAGCGTCAGTTGTGGTCCAGTGAGCCGCTTTCGCCACAGGTGTTCCTTCCGATATCTACGCATTTCACCGCTACACCGGAAATTCCACTCACCTCTCCCACACTCAAGCCCGGCAGTTTCTCGTGCAGACTATGAGTTGAGCCCATAGATTTCACACGAGACTTACCAAACCGCCTACGCACCCTTTACGCCCAATAATTCCGAACAACGCTCGCCCCCCTCGTATTACCGCGGCTGCTGGCACGAAGTTAGCCGGGGCTTCTTCTCTCGGTACCGTCATAATCGTCCCGATCGAAAGGAGTTTACGTACCGAAGTACTTCATCCTCCACGCGGCGTTGCTGCGTCAGGGTTTCCCCCATTGCGCAAAATTCCCCACTGCTGCCTCCCGTAGGAGTCTGGACCGTGTTTCAGTTCCAGTGTGTCCGTGCGCCCTCTCAGGCCGGATACCGATCATCGTCTTGGTGGGCCATTACCCCGCCAACTAACTAATCGGCCGCGACCCCCTCCCAAAGCGAATTGCTCCTTTGACCCGTAGGTGTTATGCGGTATTAGCTAAGGTTTCCCTCAGTTATCCCCCACTCCAGGGTAGGTTAGTCACGTGTTACTCACCCGTGCGCCACTTTACTCAGGGATTGCTCCCCTTTCTCGTTCGACTTGCATGTGTTAGGCACGCCGCCAGCGTTGATTCTGAGCCAGGATCAAACTCTCGTTTGAAACCTGTTGTCGAGCCACTTCTGACGGAGGTCAGTTGTGGTCCGACGGCAACTGCGCATCTCTTCCGAAGAAGAGGGTGCACGCAGATGCTCTTACCTTGTGAGAATGATCAAGCCAAACCTGATCGATTCCCACGACTGGCATGTTCAACCTTATTGTCAAAGATCCTTGAGAGAGGTCCGCCTGAGCGGTTCCCTTGTGGATCGAGGCTCAAACTGTGACGTCTGAGTGTCCCCGAACTTGTTGCGCTGATTGAGTTTAGCTGCTTTCCGCACCGCTCAACCGTTTGGCGCGACTTTCTGAGACTATCGGAGATCGTACCCCGTGTCAACCCACTATTTTCGCTTCACCCGAGGCCGGTCCAACACACTGTTGGCGGTGATTCCCCGCTTGGTAAAGCGCCATGGATTGACCGGTTTAGACCGGCCCTGACTCGAAAACCATCGCGCAGCGCAAAATATCAAAGAACGACCAAACTTGCTCGAGCCCGCTAGAGGCTCGCGAGAGATTATTCTCTCCCGGGTCGTGCGGTGGATTGTTCTCTGCGGGATTCCCTACAGGGGTTCAGGGGCGTTCTAATCTACCTCGCCTGACCCTACGAACTGGCTTCCTCTTTCCCTCTCGGGCAGGCCACACGGCCACGGAAAGCCCCACTGCTTACTTGCAACTTTTTGAGACTAACACAGCCGTCTCTTGTTTGCAACCGGCGGTTCACAATCGGTAACCGTTCGTTGCGACTTGTTGAGAATAGCAATCGGTCGTCCGGATTGCAAGGGAAAAGGCTGTGGGAAAGGGGGTTTGGCGGTGGAAAAGGCGGGGAATAG
>Ga0207007_1208_pt1 | contig 15175 bp, 12 predicted proteins | sample Alteio_BWMinCont_85_FD_153487 | JGI IMG/M metagenome (GOLD analysis project Ga0207007, IMG submission 153487) | Enriched cells from forest soil in Barre Woods Harvard Forest LTER site, Petersham, Massachusetts, United States -... | ecosystem: Environmental > Terrestrial > Soil > Temperate forest >...
AGATAGTGCGCTTTGCTCCGGTAGAACCGTTCAGCAACAATGTTTCTGCATCACTTTGATTAATTTCTGGAATGACTTTCGGCCAATAGCCCGATATTCGCGACAAATTGAATCAGATTTACTATCGTGAGCCTTCGGGTTCTACTACCGTCGAAATGACAAAGCCATGGAACAAAACCTTACACCCGTATCAACTTTAGGCGAATTCGGCCTGATCGAAAGACTGACTGAAAATTTTAACTCCAAAAATGAATCCACCATTAAGGCAATTAATGACGATAGTGCCGTGATTCATTATGATTCAGGGGATACAATCGTATCAACAGACATGTATGTGGAAGGGGTTCATTTCGATATGGTATATACACCATTAATGCATCTCGGGTACAAATGCATTGTTGGCAGTATATCAGATATCTATGCCATGAATGGTACAGCGCGCCAGGCACTGGTATCACTTGGCATCAGCAGCCGGTTTACGGTTGAAGCGCTGGAAGAATTATACGGTGGCATACAGGCAGCCTGTACCAAATACGGGGTTGACCTGGTAGGCGGCGATACAACCACTACCAAAACAGGCCTTGTTATCAGTGTGACCGTATTAGGAAACGCCAACCGTGATGAAATATGCTACAGGAATGGTGCAAAAGTGGGAGACATTATCTGCGTGAGCGGTGATCTGGGTGGTGCATATATTGGCCTGCAGGTATTGGAAAGGGAAAAAAGGGTTTTCCTGGAAGCGCCCGGGGCACGGCCTGACCTGGCAGGGTTTGATTATGTCCTTAAGCGTCAACTAAGACCGGAAGCGAGAAAAGATTTAGTGGAGATATTTAAAAGTGAAAAAATAAAACCCACCTCCATGATCGACATATCTGATGGCCTTGCTTCCGAAATCATGCATATCAGTTCGCAATCAGGCGTAGGATGCATGATCTATGAAGACAAAATTCCTATTGACGAAAATACTTATAATACGGCCCTGGATTTCAACTTAGATCCAACTTTATGTGCTTTAAGCGGTGGGGAAGATTATGAATTACTTTTCACCCTGGATCCTGCCGATTATGAAAAGATAAAAAACAGCCCGGATATCACTGCGATTGGAGATATAACCAATAAAGGATCAGGATATAAAATAACAACGAAGTCGGACAACGTTTACGATTTAAAAGCCCAGGGCTGGAAACATTTCTAAGGAAAATCAAATGATTGGCATTTGTTTTGAGCATCCTTGGGAGAGCAAGGGCCTACTTATGAGAAGGTAAGCAGTATATTTTATGAACTTAAGATGCATTTCAAAAATATAAAGATCGCGATGGCTTTGATTTGTGCCCTTATTGGCACAGCGACGGGTTCTTTTGGGCAAAAACTGCAATGGTCTATGCCGCAAAGGGTTACTGATCGTGCCTTTATCACGGAATGCATCGGCTCAAATACGGAAGGATTATACGTCCTCAAAAAAAACACAAGGACACAGAACCGCGATATAATGGTGGAGCATTATTCTGATGACTTGCACCATGTTACCAGCAAAGTATTTGCTAACCATAGGGACGAAGTTTTTCTGAATATCTTTCTTGATTCTGCCGGACTAAGAATGTTTTATGCACAGTCAAGCCCGGATAACAAAAGGACAGATATCAGACTCAAAAACCTTAATTTCAACCTTGCAGAATCAGGGAAAGACACTACATTATTTTCACTCTCCGGTATAAGCCCTGAACAGGCAATGATATCCGTTTACAAAATAAAGCTCAACCCTTATGTGTTGATTACTTATGCAACAGACATGAGCCAATATCCTGCTTTGTATGGATATCTTATTCTCGATGAGAACTATAACAAAATAAATTCAGGCAATATAAATATCGGCGAAAAAAATCGATTGTCAATAGAACAGGTGACTTTTACCCGTGACCAGGCTTGCTTTTTAATGAGGGAAGATGCCGTATCAAAAGCGGTGAAACAGGGGTATAGATTCTATACCTACAGGGTAAAATTTTCGGATAGCAGCCTTACCAAAACCCCTCTTTTCAATGACCGGTTTGCTGCGACCGAAGGCATTTTAAAAACGGATTTTAAAAACGATGCGATTGTATTTGCAGGATTGTTTGCAAACCTGGATTCATCGTATGTAAAAGGCTATTGCACATGGAAATATGATCTGAGGTCCAATGCCGAATCCATTCAGTTCACGCCATTCCCGCCTGAAGTTGTGAGCGAAATGGAAGGCCGAAGGATAAAAGTACAGGGCATTTTTAACCTCCGAGCCGGGGACCTTGATTTCAGGGCGGACGGTGGTCTTATCCTGAGTACGGAAGAGTACCAGGAAACGCATGAAAACGTTTCCGATTTTAATGCGTACGGGGTAGCTCAGCCAAGTGTGAGAAACTATTATTATTATGAAAACCTTTTAATATTGTCCATAAACCCTGCCGGCAATCTTGATTGGCACACCGTTGTCCGTAAAGACCAGGTTTCTGTAAACGACAACGGAACCTTTTCCTCGTATGTACTTGCCGTTCTGCCTGATAGGCTGCTATATATATACAATGACCTCACCCGCAAAAACTGGGACTTAAGTGTTGCAGAGATTGACCAACAAGGCAAAGAGGAAACCAAAGTACTGGTAAAACCACAAAACTATGATGGCCGCCTCATACCGCAATACGGGTACCAGGTAAGTTATAATCAATTCATTATCCCAGAGTTGACACCGAGGGGAATAGTGATATTGAGGGTGAGTTATTAGGCGTCAGGAATCAGGGGTCAGGAGTCAGGGGCTTGCGCGCGTGATTTTGCCGTTAGAAATTTCATTCGTAATCCAGTGTCGTTTAGTTAGATAAATCCACAACCCTGAAAGGGTTGAACGATACTAATTATTTGCAGTTCAACCCTTTCAGGGTTATAAAAAGCAGCCTTATCAGCCACGGGTTTTACCCGTGGTTATTCATATTTAACCCCATTCGGGGTAATTTGTACCTTAAAAGTACTTACAAAAGACATTCTTAATTCCTAATTCTTAATTACCGGCCTGATATACACATCCCCATTCACGGATACTTTCAGGAAATACATTCCGGGTCCCCACTGAAGGACAATAGGCTTTATTTCATAAGTTTGCGATTCTGCCGGCTGCTGTGCATCTGCTATTTTCTGAATAAACCTGCCGAGGGCATCATAAACAGAAATGTTGACATGGGCCGGCTGTGCCAGATCAACGATAATAAGAGCATTGGTTTCAAAAGGGTTCGGGAAAACCCGGATATTGAACTTATCTGACTGGAAATACCGGATATCAATGGTAGTATCAAATACAGAGGGACAACCTGCGGCAGAATTTATGGTTAAAGATACTTTGACCAGTGAATCTTTTGTGAAGGGATATTGATGTGATGTTTCATATTGGCTGCCTGTTGTGCCATCGCCAAAATCCCATTTATAGGTTTTTTCTGTGGTGTCTATTGCCTTAAATACATAAACAGGGCTGTCGCTCAGGACTTTAAAATGTGCGTCGGGGTTTTGCCGGATTACATATTTGTCAGCAGGGGCTGATGAACATCCTGTGGAATTGGTTTCAGTCACAAAAATGGTGTCATTACCGGAATCAAATAATAACAATACACTATTGGTACCCTGGCCTGATACTATTTTACCTTTTTCTATGGCCCATTTCCATGTCGCACCCGTATCATAGTTTACGGTATAATTGAGCGGGGTATCATTTCCGCAAACTAGGTCGTATCCATCAATAACAGGAAGACCCGGGAGTGGAACAACGGTAATCTTCACGCTGTCATTATTGTTGCACCCGGTGGCGGCATTTGTTTCAGACAGTATATAAATGGTTGATAAAGATGGATTAACTATAATATTTGACAGGGTTGAGCTAAAACCGGCAGGGATACTTTGCCATTGATACGTATCCCCGGTAGTGCCCCCATATCCCAATGACACCTGCTGCGCCGGACAAATATTTTTAGGTTTGCCTGCGTCCGGTTTCGGAAGTGGGTTGGTTTTTATAATGACGGAATCTGTTTTGGAACATCCCGTGGCATTTAAGGTTGCGGTGAGGTAATAAGTAGTGTTTGCTGCCACCTTGACGGTTGGGTTTGAAACCGTAGCGCTAAATCCGGCAGGATCTGAAGACCATTTGTAAGAATTGCCCGTGGCCGGGTTTGCCCCAAGGGCCACTGAAGTTCCGGCACAAACTGTTTGGTTATTACCAGCATTGGGAACAGGAGGAGACTGTTTTAAAAAGATGATGGCAGAATCAGGATTGCTGTTGCAGCCCGTAATTGTATCAAATACCTGCAAATAATAAACCGTGGTATCAGTAGGGGGAGAAACAACAGGATTTGCCTTCTTAGAGACGAACCCTGCCGGGTCGGATACCCAAAAATAAGTACAATTGTTCAAAGGCAAAGTTCCCAGACTATATCCGCTCCCCGCACAAATGGTATGGTTTCCACCTCCATTGGCCACAGGGTTAGGATTAACTGTAATCCTGATGGAATCGGTACCAGTACAGCCAACGGCTTTGATGGTCTCTGTTAAATAATAAGTGGCAGATGCTGTTGGCGTAGCCACAGGGTAGCTGATCGTTGATGTAAAACCAGCCGGCTTTGATGTCCACGAATAAGCAATGCCAGACACAGGAGGATATGCGCCAAGTTGGGCCGTATCTCCAATACAGATACCATGGTCTTTCCCTGTATTTGGAACCGGATTGGCCAAAACTGTAACATTATATCCTGCTGTATCATCGCAGGCCAGTGAATCCAATATACCATTTGGCATTGAAGTTTCTGCCTGTATCTCAAACTTGCCTGGCGTGAAACTATAACTGCCAAGGGATAATGATACCGAACTATCGGGTAAAAGCTTTCCTTTCCAGTGATAAGTTGGCTGAACTGCATTGTTCACGCTCCAGTTAATAGTCACCGAATCCAGAACAAAATCACCATAATTTTTGAGTTGGGCCGTTACGGGTTGTGTGCTAATGCAGATCGTATTTTTGGGGATCTGGACAGCAGAAATACCTACATCCGTAATAAGTAGATTGCTGAATTTGGCCAGAAAAGCATCATAATTGCCAGCGCTTGTAGAGTCCTTATAAATAGTTTGATACGCGCCAGATGTGGCAATCCTCTTTGTACTGGACGTAGTGCCCCCAATATAAATATTCCCCCGTCCATCTAAAGCAATACCAAATCCAATATCTTCATTAGTGCCGCCAATATACCTGCCGTAAAGAAGGTATCCTGTATTACTGAATTCTGCAAGATAGGCATCGGACCCACCGCCATAAGATGACTGGTTGGGGTTGCAGGAAGCAACGAAGGCCCCACTTACTGTAAAACCGGTAACAAACACATTGCCTAAAGCGTCTATGCACACACTATTGGCTTCTTTTGAGACGCCACCATAGTATGTGGCCCATACACGGCTGCCGCCGCCATTGAATTTGGCAAGGAATGCACTGCTGCTCCCTGCAAACACAGTAGATTGATAGGTGCCTGATGTGCCAATACCATTATCCGTGTTCCCTATTAAATAAACATTGCCCGAACGATCCACACTTACGCCCGTGGCGAAACCATTGCCGTCACCAAAATAGGTGGCCCAGGTAAGATTGCCCGAGCCGCTGAATTTGGCAAGAAAAGCATTACTGCCCTTGCCTGCAAAAGATGTTTGGTAAGCACCAGAACTGGCAAGGCCCTTACTGGTTGTAAAGCCAGCCAGGTATATATTTTGAGAAGCGTCCACGCTTACCCCATATCCACCGTCATATCCGCTGCCCCCGAAATAAGTACCCCAATCAAGATCGCCCGTACTGTCGAATTTCGCGAGAAAGGCATCCCCGCCCCCTCCTGCAAAACTCGTGCTGCCCCCGCCATAAGAAGTCTGGTACGCGCCTTTGGTCGCTATCCCGGTAGAACTGAATGTACTGCCCGTTATATATACGTTCCCGGAAGCATCCGAGGTCAAACTAACTCCTCCAACATCGGGAAATGGTGCCCCACCAGGAATATTATAGTCTCCGGCATCCATATTTGATCCATAATAGCTTGCCCATGCAAGGCTGCCTGAACCTCTGAATTTCGCTATAAAAGCCGCAGCACCCGGGTTTTTGGTCTGATAGGCACCGGTAGTTGCAATACCGGTAGTATCAGGCGTGATGCCCGCGATATAGACGTTTCCGTTTTTGTCTGTAGCGATATTATTGCCAGCAGGAAAGATGGATCTCAGCGTATCATCCCCATCTGCTAATTCGTCATCAGACGATGCGCCAAAATACGTACACCATTCAAGCGCGCCAGAGCTATTGAACTTTGCCAAAAAGGTATTATATACTGTGTAATACCCATTTACGGCATTTCTCTCCACTTTCTCTAAATTAGTCCTGTATGCACCTGAAGTTGCTATTGTGCTGTCTTCGGTCACCCCGGTTATATATACATTCCCTGAATCGTCTGTAGCAACGCCAGTTGCATACGTGTTTCCTCCAAAATAGGTAGCCCACTTGACACCCGCACCAGATGCATAAAAATCATTAAAACTTACCAGGATTGATACAATGAGCAGTATGGTTTTGAGAAACTTCATTTAACATTGGCAGTAACAAATTTAACAGAATATTTATTAAACGTGTTTTTTCTCGTAGAGATTATTTAACTTAAACGTATAAGGATTCCAAAAACCTTATACGTTTTGCCGAAAGCGACAACAAAATCAAAAATATTTTTCGTTGTAAGCCATTGAATAAATATAGGTTGCAAAATATTTTTCAATACTGCCCACCCACTTTGGTATCTCGCTATATAAGTAAGTAAAGCCGATGTGCAAATGTGCCGATATGCAAATGTGCAAATTGGCTGACGCAAGAGTCACTGACGAATGAAATCCCATAAATCTTGTTCAGACTATTTCTCGCAGATGGCGCAGAAATGTCTCTCACGGTATAAAAATCTGCGGAAATCTGAGGGATCTGCGGGAGTTTTTATCACAAAACATCCGCTGCATTTAAATGTTTAATAATGAATATGTTAGTTGCCAATAAAAATCTGTTGGGTTTACAATTTGGTCAAAATGTTAACCCAAAATTTCATTCAATGCATTGTTAATAAAATAATTAAAGAAAAAGCCTTGAAAAAACCAAAAAATGTAAACCCGAGGGAACACGGAAAGCAAAGAGCCAGAGCGCAGTGCGAAGAGCGGAAACCGTCACCTACAACTAACTCTCCATCCATAATGTTATATTTGCAAACACATTCAATGAACAAACCTCTCACTTCTCACCTCTCACTTATTACCCCTAATGATCTCCGCCAATTCCTCGAAGAAAAAACCGACCAGTATAATCGGCTGGATTTCATTGAAAATGACCCTGTTTCCATTCCACATTCTTTTACTAAAAAACAGGATATAGAAATATCAGGATTTTTTGCCGCGATGCTGGCATGGGGATTACGGAAAACCATCATCAACAAATGCAAAGAACTCTTTGAGCTGATGGACCGTCAGCCGCATGATTTTATGGTCAACCATAGTGCCAGGGAAGCAAGAATGATCCTTCATTTCAAACACCGGACTTTTAACAGCGTTGACCTTGCGTATTTTTTGGATTGGTTTCAATGGTATTACCGCAAAAATGATTCCTTAGAAGATGCTTTTGCCTCAAATATCAAGGCTGGAGATTTGAATACAGAAAATGCTTTGATTGGTTTTTCGGATATGTTCTGCTCATTGCCGGATTTCCCGGACCGCACCAAAAAGCATATCGCCACACCAGCCAGAGGTTCAAGCTGTAAGCGGATGAATATGTACCTGCGATGGATGGTGCGAAAGGATGACCGGGGCGTTGATTTCGGTATATGGGATAAGATCAAACCAAGTCAACTTGTTTGCCCGGTAGATCTTCATGTGGAGAGGGTTGCCAGAAAATTGGGATTGATAGACCAGGTGAAACCCGACTGGAAAGGAGCGGTAGAACTCACCGAAAAATTGAAAGTATTCGATCCTATAGACCCTGTGAAATATGATTTTGCGCTGTTCGGATTGGGGATAGTGGAAAACTATGGAAGGCAGAATGGTGATTGAGCTTGTTGAAACCCTATCCCAGTATTCTTCCTGCAGCGTAATAATGCTTGGTATAATAGGGCGCGCTCAGCCTGTCAACCATGATACCACCCCTTGAAGCGGCATGGATAAAGTATCCATCTTTCAAATAAATAGCAACATGCGATATACGTTTTCCATGGATTTTAAAAAACAGGATATCACCGGTTTGAAGATCGGTTTTCTTCACACGCTCTTTCATCTCAGTGATCATGCTCCTGGAAGAATGAGTCAGACAAATGCCATAAACTTCTCTGTATATCTTTGAAACAAAACCACTGCAGTCAATCCCCTTTTTACAATACCCAGCATGTCTGTATGGGGTACCGAGCCAATCGGCAAGGGTTTCCATCAGGTGAAGGTCACAGCAGGTATCAAGTTGAACACCTAATTTGGATGATAACAGATTTAATTCAATTTGCAGTGAACTATCTTTGCAGCAATTTGTTGAATTGGTACTTTGAACAGGAGGACATTGGTCTGCCCCTCTATCTGGTGTACCGTTTACAAACAGGCCAAAAGAACCTATAATAAACACGAATGTTAACGCAATTTTCCTCAAAACTTCCTTCTTTCCAAACCCAGACATTGAACAATTACATATATCAATATCTAAATATGTCGCAATCTATATATATTATCTGAAGCGTGCAAGAAAACGAGGGAAAAATTTACAATGCTTTGGCACTTGACCTGGCCAAAAACTTCGCCATAGATGCCAATAAGCCCATTTATGATGTGGAAAACTTTTTGGGAAGGCTCGAGAAAAAAATGTCTGAGTTGATCTTTGACCTAATACAAAATGACTACAACCGGTTGCTTGCGATCCTCTACAGGATAGATGTTGACGAAAAAACAGTGAGTGATTGCCTGGGTGGAACAGATATTTTCACTGCGTCCGATAACCTTGCTCATGCAGTTATTGAAAGACAGATAAAAAAGATAAAATACCGGATGGGGAATTATTAATTTAGCGCCATGGATTTTGGAAGATTACCGGACATTGATAACGTAAATTTTACCCTGCCGCCGGATGCGTGGCAAACAACCCAATTGCTCAAAGAACTCAAAAACAAACCCGCGAAACAGCCTGAAATACACGTTGGCTGCGCTAAATGGGGCCGTAAAGACTGGATAGGCCAGGTATATCCGCCAGGAACCAAAGAAAAAGACTTCTTCAGCATTTATGCCAAAAACTTTGATGCAATTGAGCTGAATGCCACCCACTATCGCATCCCAACGGCAAAAACGATCCTTGACTGGAAAAGCAAAGTAGATAAGGACTTCCTGTTTAGTCCAAAGTTCGTCAATACGATTTCTCATTTTCAAAGACTTAAAAATGCAGATGCAGCAACGCATTCATTTTATGAAGCCATTTTACTACTTGGTGAAAACCTTGGAACTACTTTTTTACAATTGCCTCCAAATTTCAGTCCCAAAAGTTATAATGATCTTGCCAACTACCTGAAGGATCTTCCAAAAGAGGTAAAAGTTTGCGTGGAACTACGACACCACAGCTGGTTTCTCGACGAAAATGTCCGTGATGAAACGCTGGAAATGTTGAAAGAAAATAATATTGGTACTGTAATAACCGATGCCGCTGGCGAACGCGAAGTGGTACAAATGGCACTCACAACCAATGAGGCATTTATTCGCTTTGTGGGAAACAGCTTGCATCCAACTGACTATAACCGTATTGATGACTGGGTAATCAGATTAAAATCATGGCTTGATAATGGGTTGAAATCCCTGTACTTCTACATGCACCAGCATGAGGAACAATATTCGCCGATCCTTTGTGACTATTTCATTGCAGAAATGAACAAAAAATGCGGACTTAAACTAAAGAGGCCTCATTTATTGAATGAAGAGCAGGGGTTGTTTAGTTAATTTCACGGCACAAATGCATCCTCAATATGATATATTTCGCTTTGTGCGCCATTATTTACAATGGATATAATGTCAAACCGTATCTCATTTTCTATCTTGAACAAGTCAATGAAATGATTCGCGGCCTTTGCTATATGCTGCTTTTTCGCCTTGTTCACTGCTTGTTCTGGCCATCCGAAATAGGTGCCGCTCCGGGCTTTCACCTCCACAAACACAATGGTTTGGTAGTGCCTGGCAATAATATCAATTTCATATCCATTGCCTTTCCAGTTCAGACGTTCAATGGTATATCCTTTTTTCAATAGATATTCTACAGCTATTTTTTCTCCTGCCTGGCCTTTTTCACGGTTTTGAGATTTAGGTTTGGGGGGATTTGATTGCGCGTCCATTGTGGCAAATATATAAATTTTTATATTTTTTCGATCTCAGACCAAGCACCCTCAGCGGTAATAATTGTCTGAACAGGGATTTCTGAGATTTGAGAGATTTTGCGGAAGTCTCAAAGTTCTCTCTAAAAAAGTCAGAAATAAATATCAATCCCTCCCGAAAATTTGGAAAAATTCCAGCTCAGGCATTATTTTCGAAGAATGAAATACGAAGATGTCACAAGAAGCATTCTTGCCGCTGCCTTTAAAGTGCATTCTACTTTGGGAAACGGTTTCCAGGAAGTTATTTATCAGCGGGCTATGGAACTGGAAATGCCTTTGCATGAACTTTTATTTAAGCGAGAAATGGAAATGCCTATTTTTTATTTAGGCCGCCAGATCGGCACAAGAAGGGTGGATTTCTTTGTAGAGGGCTTAATAATGGTTGAACTAAAGGCACAGATAAAACTGGAAGATGTCCATCTTGCACAGGCCATAAATTACCTTGAAGCTTATAATGTGGAAGTAGGGATGTTACTGAATTTTGGTGCCATAAGCCTTGAATACAGAAGGTTGACGAATAAGAAATATAAAAATGTCTGAACGGGGATTTTTGGGGTTTTAGGGATTAAAGAGATATTGCTACGTATTTAATACCCATACAAACCATTCGGTTACTTCCCAAAAATCCCATACATCCCAGGAATCCCCGTTCAGACAATTACTCGAATAATAAACTCATGAAAAATGGAGGAAAAGTTACGGAATGAAACCAAAGATTACGGCTAAGGAAGACGGATTGCAAATCCTAATACTCGAAACTGCCAGATTGCAAATCCGGCAGAGCGGGGTGAACCCGTTCGGACGGGCATTGACATACTCTCCCGGATTTGCTCCAGTACCATCTGCGCTGGCGAGCTTAACTTCTCTGTTGCGCCATTGTTGGTATTGTCACCAACAAGTTCCAGCAAACTAACAGTAGTTAAAATTTTGGATATGTTGTTAGGGTGTATTTAAGATAATGAGAGTTTGCTAATAAATAGACTTGTTGGTGACAACACCAACAAGGGCGAAAAATCCCCGTTCAGACAATTACGCTAAATAAAAAAAAGGAAAAGTTACGGAATGAAACCAAAGATTGCTACTAAGGAAGGCGGATTACAAATCCTAATACTCAAAACTGCCAGATTGCAAATCCGGCAGAGCGGAATAAAAAAACAAAGGAAAAGTTACGTAATGAACCCAAAGATTGTGACTAAGGAAAGCGGATTCCAAATCCCCGTCCGACCAGGTCATCCGGGCGGGCTTATGCTCAAAACTGCCAGATTACAAATCCGGCAGAGCGGAGTCAGGAAAAAAATTAATTGTATTATAGAATTATGTTTATACATTTACATTTAAAAACTTACACTATGAAAACAAAATTTTTAGCTATTACGGCCTTTACTGCATTGATTGTTACATTGATCTTAGTGGTTATTGTTTCATCTTGCACTAAAACAAATAACTCCAATTCAACTAATTCCACTTCATGCAAAACTACTGGTACGACTGCTAATATAGGTGGTTCAAATGGTTCGACATATGGTTTCAATGTTAGCAGCCCAAGCGATGAACAAATACAATTCGACAATATAAATGGAAATTTTAATATACAGAATACAAGTTTGGGTACCGTAGGGTATGGTACTATCATGGACGTTGGCCCTCAAAGTTGTCTCGACTTTACATATTCAGGTACCCCTACTGCTAAAACGGTTGCAGAAATAGATGGGCATGGATATGTTGGTATCTTTTTGGATGGTCATATAATAAAGTTTATTGCGGGAACATATAACCAAGGCATTATTAGTGTAACCTATTCAACATTATTATGCCCATTTTATGGCACCCTTTCTTCACTAGGAACTAACGCAAATGGAGTATTTAATGTTGATGTCGGCAATTTGGCGTCGGGAACTTGTACTTGCCATAATCCAGGTGATGCGGATCAAGATTGTTTCATAAATTTCGATAATACAAAATTAAATTTTAGTGTGAGTATAGGATGTAAGTGTCCCAATGGATATCGTATATCTGATTCTATCACGGCTATCATGGATGTTGGTCCCCAAAGTTGTCTCGACTTTACCTATTCAGGTACTCTATTTTCTGCAACTGTACCAGAAATATCTGGCCATGGTTATGTAGGCAAGTTTGAAAATGGCCATTCCGTAAAATTTATTGCGGATACATACAGCGGAGGCATTGTTATTATTAGTTATTTATTCCAATAATTGAAATTAAGCGAGTTTGAAAATCTAGACAATTTCCCCGTTCAGACAATTATGCACATAAAAAAAACCCCTTCCGTGTTTCCACGAAAGGGGTTTATAAATAAAAGGCATTGACATACTCTCCCGGATTTGCTCCAGTACCATCTGCGCTGGCGGGCTTAACTTCTCTGTTCGAAATGGGAAGAGGTGATCCCCACCGCTACAAACACCAATTAAATTTTCAATTTGAGAATTTGGGAATTTGAGAATGAACCCAAAAACCAACCTAACAAACTACTCAAACATATTTAATCTTAAGACAATTTTCAAATCTTCAAATTGCCCCATAAATTTTAATTTACTGGTGAAATCAAACAAAAATGAATAAAAATAGAAAGCATACGGGCAATTAGTATTGCTCAGCTAAGTACATTACTGCACTTACACCTGCAACCTATCAACGTCGTGGTCTACGACGGCCCTGCGAAGTCTAATCTTGTGGCAAGCTTCGCGCTTAGATGCTTTCAGCGCTTATCTTAACCGAACGTAGCTACTCAGCGGTGCCCTTGGCAGGACAACTGATACACCAGAGGTTCGTCCGACTCGGTCCTCTCGTACTAGAGTCAGGCCCACTCAAACTTCAAACGCCCACAACAGATAGGGACCGAACTGTCTCGCGACGTTCTGAACCCAGCTCGCGTGCCACTTTAATAGGCGAACAGCCTAACCCTTGGGACCTTCTCCAGCCCCAGGATGTGACGAGCCGACATCGAGGTGCCAAACCTTCCCGTCGATATGAGCTCTTGGGGAAGATCAGCCTGTTATCCCCGGAGTACCTTTTATCCTTTGAGCGATGGCCCTTCCATATGGAACCACCGGATCACTATACTCTACTTTCGTACCTGGTTGACTTGTCAGTCTCTCAGTCAAGCACCCTTATGCTATTGCACTCAACGCACGGTTACCAAGCGTGCTGAGGGTACCTTTAGAAGCCTCCGTTACACTTTTGGAGGCGACCACCCCAGTCAAACTACCCACCAAACACTGTTCCCTTTTGGGGTTAGAAGCCAGACAAACGAAGGGTGGTATTTCAACGTTGGCTCCACGACAGCTAGCGCTGCCGCTTCAAAGCCTCCCACCTATCCTACACATCGTTTGCCCAGCATCAATGTTAAGCTATAGTGAAGGTTCACGGGGTCTTTCCGTCCCGTTGCGGGTAATCGGCATCTTCACCGATACTACAATTTCACCGAGCTCACGGCTGAGACAGTGCCCAGATCGTTACACCATTCGTGCAGGTCGGAACTTACCCGACAAGGAATTTCGCTACCTTAGGACCGTTATAGTTACGGCCGCCGTTTACTGGGGCTTCAATTCAATGCTTCGCCTTGCGGCTGACATCTCCTTTTAACCTTCCAGCACCGGGCAGGTGTCAGGCCATATACTTCATCTTTCGATTTTGCATAGCCCTGTGTTTTTGCTAAACAGTCGCCTGGGCCTATTCTCTGCGGCCTCATTGCTGAGGCACCCTTTATCCCGAAGTTACAGGGTCAATTTGCCGAGTTCCTTAGCCGTGAATCACTCGAGCGCCTTAGAATATTCTTCTCAACTACCTGTGTCGGTTTGCGGTACGGGTGTCTATAACTGAAGTTTAGAGGTTTTTCTTGGAAGTATGGTTACAGCTACTATCCCCTCCCCCGAAGGGTCGAGGTACTATCGGGTTTCAGCATCTCCGGCGGATTTTCCTACCAGAAATATACCTACGCCCTTCAACGTACTATTCCGTAAGTACGCGAGCCTTTCACAACTCCGTCGCCCCATCACATTATAGACGAGTACGGGAATATTAACCCGTTGTCCATCGGCATCCCCATTCGGGTTATCCTTAGGCCCCGACTAACCCTGATCTGATTAACATTGACCAGGAAACCTTAGTTTTTCGGCGTGCGGATTTCTCATCCGCATTATCGTTACTCATTCCTACATTTTCTTTTCTATAAGCTCCAGCATGTCTCACGGCACACCTTCAATGCGAATAGAATGCTCCCCTACCGCTCTTTCGAGCCCATAGCTTCGGCAGTATGTTTAATGCCCGAGTATTGTCCGCGCCCAATCGCTCGACCAGTGAGCTGTTACGCACTCTTTGAATGGATGGCTGCTTCCAAGCCAACATCCTGGCTGTCTATGCGACTGAACATCGTTTTATCAACTTAACATACATTTTGGGGCCTTTTGCATAATGATCCTACGAGTTACTCCTCTCTGGCAAGGTTAAGTGCCTCAGGCACGAAGCCGTAGCGAAAGCGAGTCTTAATAGGGCGATTTAGTCAGAGGGGGTAGACGCGAAACCTTGTGATCTACCCATGGTCAGGTTGAAGGTTGGGTAACACCAACTGGAGGACCGAACTGATTAGCGTTGAAAAGCTACCGGATGAACTGTGGGTAGGGGTGAAAGGCCAATCAAACTGGGAAATAGCTCGTACTCCCCGAAATGTTTTTAGGAACAGCGTCAGCTCAAGGTATTATAGAGGTAGAGCTACTGTT
>Ga0207007_1209_pt1 | contig 15133 bp, 17 predicted proteins | sample Alteio_BWMinCont_85_FD_153487 | JGI IMG/M metagenome (GOLD analysis project Ga0207007, IMG submission 153487) | Enriched cells from forest soil in Barre Woods Harvard Forest LTER site, Petersham, Massachusetts, United States -... | ecosystem: Environmental > Terrestrial > Soil > Temperate forest >...
TGACCTCAATGGCTCGGATGCCGTGGCCCAGGTGGGTGACCAGACAATCTCCGTCGTTGATGTCCAGAACCAGTTGACCAAGAGCACACGCAGCAGCCAGATTCCGGCCGCACTTCGGCCTGCCTACACGCAGCAGGCGCTCGATCAATTGATCGATGAAAAAATGCTGGCGCTCGAAGCCGGCCGGATGGGCCTGCGCGTCTCGGAAGAGGAACACGCCGACCTTCTCAAAAAGCTTGTCCCCACCGCATTTACCGGCGACACGTTTATCGGCATGGACCGCTACACCGCGGAAGTCCAGGCACGTTTTCAGATGACCGTCCCGGAGTTTGAAAGGGAAGTCAAAAACGCGCTCCTTCAGCAAAAATTCCAACAGCTGGTTACCGATGGCGTTGCGGCCAGCGACGACGAAGTGCGCGATGAGTTTCGCCGTGAGAATGAAAAGATCAAGCTCGATTACGTGTTGATCCGGCCTCAGGACCTGCAAGCCAAGGTGGAAGTTTCAGATGCGGATCTCGCGCTCTACTTCGACAAAAGGAAAGCCCAGTACGTAGTACCCGAACGCAGAACCGTGGATTACGCCACACTCGATCTTGCGCAACTTCGCCAGCGATCCCCGGTCACCGAGGACGATGAAAAGATCTATTACCAAAGCCACATCGATCAATACAAATTGGAAGACCGGGCGCACGTTTCCCATATTCTATTCAAGACCGTGGGCATGACCGACGCCGAAGCCGCCGAAGTAAAGAAAAAAGCCGAAGATGTCCTTAACAAGGCCAAACACGGCGGGAATTTCGCGGATTTAGCGAAACAGTATTCGGAGGACACAACCAAGGATAAGGGAGGAGACCTCGGCTGGATTGTTCGGGGACAAACTGTACCCGAATTTGAGGCCGCCGCGTTCAGCCTTCCTAAGGGGTCGATTTCAGACTTGGTGAAGACACAGTACGGCTTTCACATTATCCAGGTGATGGACCGCGAAACAGCGCGCACGCAAACTCTCGACGAAGTCAAGGCCAACATTATCAGCCAGTTGCAGCAGGAAAAAGCCGAGCAGCTGGGTGAAACCATTTCTACCCAAATTGCCGATGAAATCCGTCGCGGCGGACGCGTTCCGATCGAAGATTTGGCCAAGAAATTTAATATGATGACCGGGCAAGCAAAGCTGGTTGAGGCCAATCAGCCCCTTCCCGAACTGGGGAACGCGCCTGGCCTGATGGACACAATTTTTCGGCAGCGCACCGGCGATGTAAGCGCTCCGATTCACACCGATCTTGGCTATGTCATCGTTTCCGTGAAAGATATTCAGCCATCTCACCCTGCAACCCTAGCGGAAGTTCGTGACCGAGTGGCCACCGAGTATCGCCGTGAAAAGGCTTTGGAGCTCGCCAAATCCCGCGCGGATGAGCTTGCCAAGCGCGTCAAATCCGGAGAGAGCTTGTCCGCAGCCGCCAAAGCCCTTGGATTTGAGGTAAAAACGTCGGATCCCATATCCCGAACAAGTTCGATCCCCGAGATGGGCAGCGCCAAGGAATTTGCTGCGGCGTTCGCTCAACCGGTCGGCCAGTCGAGTGACGCGATCCCAGTAGCCACCAATTGGACCGTCTACAAGGTTGCGCAGCACGATTCCATCAATCAGGATGACTTTGAAAAGCAAAAAGCCAAAATCCAGGAGCAAGTTTTGCAGCGGAAGCGCCAGACCGCCTACGATTTGTTCCGAGCGGCCCTCAAAACCCGCCTCCAGCAGGAAGGGCAACTGCACTTCAACGCAGAGAATTTGAAGCGCTTAATAGGCCCTGCGTAGCCCGTAAATTCAAGAAAATGAGCTGTTTATAAAATAATTCCGAGGGCTTGCTTTCACCTCCGCTGTGAGCTAGCATATTTGTCTTCCGAGTCTGGAGCCATCTGTCAGGCGCCAGATTCCGGATGGCGTTACCTTCCAGTGCGCATTGCTTCTCGTAACTTGGTTCACCTAATTCTGTCCGTGAAGCTGCTCGTGAAGGGGTAACCAGCCGGAGACACGGTCGAGCGCCGGGACTGTAGAACTGAACCTGATAGCTCATACTCGTAGGCGGAAACCATGGCAAGCGATCGAGGTGCAACATGCAAGTGAAAATGAATCATCGCAATGAGTATCAGTGCACGATCGAGTTGAATCAAAATGGGAAATACTGCGTGCGCGTGCGAGCGTCGTTCGCTCGTAAAGCCTGGGTCTTGCCCGTTTATTTCCTTGCGTCCTCGTTTGACGGCGCGATGCGCAAACTGGAACAAGTGCTGCAATTCCTGCAACAAAAGGAAGAACGCTTGCGGTTCTGGGGCGTTGAATATTCGGACGACCCCAAGATCTCCGAGGAACTGGTCCGCGAAGCCGGGCTGCGCCTGGATCGTCGAGTCGAATTTCCTCGCCGATCTTCCAGTGTGGCCCTGTCGCCTGAAAAGCCGGTTCCGGCCTTCCTCTTGGCTCCGGTTCGACGCGGGTTGGCCCATTCGATTGATACCGGCCGCGTGGGCGCAGCCGGGAATTGAGCTTTATTTCTCCCTCAATATAACTTCGCCGTTCCCGACGGGTTGGTCGTTCAACCAAAGGCGATATCGATAGGAGCCTGGGTTTATACCTGGCCGCGGCGGGCCGCTTTGTAGTTGGCGCCCGGGGGGAGCTTGGAAGACGTTTGATTGGAAGGGACAGCGGTTGGGATCGAATTGAACCTTGAGACTGCCGGTTTCGGAGAGCCATACGACCTGTTCCTCCGGACCAATCACAACAATTTCAGGCAGTACCCCTACTAGAACCAATTTTTCCGCCATCGATGCGCATTCCTCCGCTGCCATGCCAAGATAGCACAGCAGTGAGCGGGCGCGCTTGGACAACCTCAACAGGACACTGGGTTTCAAGGATAAACTGGCCGGGAGGCAGACGCGATTGGCGTGCGGAAAAGCTCCTTCCGATCTCCTTCCAGCCGATTGGGTTCATTCATTCTCAAATGTTCCCATGTACAAAAATTGTAAACCTACGAAGAAAAGCGGAGCGCAAATTCCATGACTACCATCTAAAATTGGGAAGTGGCTGGTGATGATACGCGACCATTTTGGCCGTTGCGCGTGAGCGGGGAATCGCGCAAACTAGATACTGGTCAGGAATAGATGGGCAAGAAACATCCCGGGACGCGACCGGGCAGTTGCTCTTCCACCAAGCCGCTTTCGCTTGTCCATGTCCTACTCTCTAGGGCATTTGACAATAATTTGGATTGACAGCATGAATGCGCGTGAAAGGTGAGGTTTGAAGTCATGATGAATCCGATGGATGAATTACGGCCGCCGACAAGGCTGATGCTCACGCCCGGGCCGTCTTGCATCAGCCCGAGAGTTTACCGCGCACTGGCCACGCCGCTCGTGGGTCACGTCGATCCATGGTTTACCGAATTTATGGGTGGTGTTCAGGAGCTGCTGCGGCGCGTTTTCCAGACGCAAAATAATATGACGTTTCCAATCTCCGCTTCGGGAACTGGCGGCATCGAAACGGCCGTGATCAATACACTCGAGCCGAATGACGAAGCGATTATCTGCGTGAATGGATTATTTTCCGCGCGCATGGCGGAAATCGCCGAGCGCACCGGCGCCAAAATTCACCGTGTCCCGGCGCCAATGGGCCGGACCGTGGATCCTGAAGACGTGCGCCGCGCCGGGAAAGGACGCAAGATCAAGTTTGTTGGCCTCACGCATGGGGAAACATCGACTGGAGTCGTAACCAAGCTCGACCCTTTTCGCAAAGTCGCCGATGAACTGGAGGCGCTCTTAGTCGTGGACAGTGTCGCCACGCTTGCCGGTGCGCCGCTTGACGTGGACCGCCAACGCATCGATATATGCTTTAGCGGGACGCAGAAGGCAATCAGCGGGCCGCCGGGGATGTCGCCTATCTCGGTGAACGCGCGCGTCGAAGAAATGTTGCGCAACCGTAAGACCAAAGTCCAAAGCTGGTATTTCGATCTAACCACGGTGATGAATTACTGGGGCAAGGAACGCACCTACCACCATACGCCGCCGATTTCTCTGATTTACGGGCTGCACGAGGCCCTGCGTATCGTTCTGGAGGAAGGGCTGGAGGCTAGCTGGGAGCGACATCGCCAGAATCAGGCTGCGCTCATTGCGGGACTGGAGGCGATGGGCATCCGGATTTTCGTGGAGAGCCCTGAAGACCGGCTGCCGACGGTAACGGCAGTTTACATTCCCGGTGGAATCGACGGAGCGAAAACGCGTGGCCGGCTTCTCGATGAATTTAATATCGAAATTTCCGGCGGTCTTGGAGAGATCAAGGCCACCACATGGCGCATTGGTTTGATGGGATATTCAAGCCAACGCGCGAATGTCCTTTTGTTTCTCGATGCGTTGGAGAGGGTCCTGCTCGACCAAGGAATGAAGCTGCCTGTCGGCGCAGGCATCGCTGCGGCAGCCGGTAGCTTTGCGCACGCCGAACCCGTAGCGGTCGGCCACGGAAAGTAGCGAACGAAAATGAGTCTAGGAACAGGACTTTCAAATTTAGGCGCGATGAGCCAATTTGTTGGGGAATTTGACGTTACTTCGCGGCTGACCGATCGGACCTATCATTGCCGGTTTTCGCATCTGTGGAACGGTATAGCCACGCGGCACAGCGATACGGTCGACACAAAATTCCTGGTGGACGGCAAAGGATCCATTGTCGGACTGGCGCATCCCGGCATTGTTCAGTTCACGGCCAAATCCGGGCGTGACATTTCCGACCGCGAAGCGAGCTACGTCGCTGCCCAGTACCTGCAAGAGCAGCTTGAGCAGGAAGATGAACGGCCACTGTATGACGCGTCCGCCAAGGATGTTGTGCGAATTATTGAACAGCTCGGAATTAAGTAAGTGTGATTAGGGATTTGTGATCAGCGAAGAGCTGCCGATTGTATCTCTCTCGAATTTCTCGGTTTTCTCCCTGACCTCTCTGTCAAAGCCGTTTCCGCGTTACAGACAGCAAGTTCGTTAAGCGTCGGAAAGTGATTCGTCAAAACCAGACACTGGTTCCGGCAACTCGCCAGACTCAAGGATTACGCCGCAGTCCAGACATTCCACATATTCCGCGTCGGAATCCTTCGCAATGAGCTGAGTGCGGCAATGCCGGCAGGGGGCAGGATCATTCATGATGATTTCTCCCGGGCAGCGGGAATCATACCACGCGCGCGCGCGCGGAATCGAACATCCATCACGAACGATCCCCCAAAATGCCTGGACCTGAGTTATAAGGGATGGGCTCCTTCTTCGCGCGCAACGTCCGAGAGAGGACCGCAGGAAGTCTGTGCCATTTGAAGTCTGAAGCGGGACAGAAAGGATCTCGATCCGCCGTGGTCCAAAATGCCGAAAATCGATTCAGTAACGTTTTGTTTTACGGCGTCGTGTTGTGTCTGGCCTATCTTGTGTTTCTTGTCTTTCAGCCATTTCTCGTGCCGCTCGGATGGGCAGCAGTATTCGGGGTCATCTTGTATTCCCTGAACAAGCGATTCGAGCGAAAATATGGCCCTACGCAAGCGGCTATACTGATTACCCTCGGCATTACCCTGGTACTGATCATCCCTGTGCTGCTGCTTGGCGCCATGTTTGTCCGGGAAGGAGTTACTGCTGCGGAAAACATCGAGAGCACCATGGAAGGCGGAGGATATGGCTGGTTCAGCCATGCCTGGGGTTGGCTCGCTACTCATATTACGGCGGGAGGGATAACTGTGGACTTGCCGGGGCTCGTGCGCCAGGGCGCCAGCCAGGCCGGGGAATACATGGCCACGGGGCTCGGCCGTGTGATTCGAAACATCGTCGCATTCCTATTCGAACTATTCGTAATGCTTTTTGCCTTGTTCTATTTCCTTCGGGACGGCGATTCCATCGTGGACCGCTTCCGGCTCTTTCTGCCCTTTGAAGAGAAGATGACGGAACGAATGCTCGCGGAGGCACGCGAGCTGATTTTCGCGAGCGTTACAACCAGCCTGGTCATCGCGGCGGCTCAGGGAACGATTTGCGGCGCGGCGTTTGGAATCGTTGGTTTGGGTTCAGCCATCTTTTGGGGCGTGGTCATGGGCTTTTTATCGCTGCTTCCCGTCTTGGGCGCATGGCCGGTTTGGATTCCAGCGACGATCTGGCTATTTTCAACGGGGCATGCGATCCGAGGGATCACGCTGATTGCCATTTGCGGTGCCCTGGGCGCCACAATCGACAATATCTTGCGTCCCGTGCTGCTCGGTGGACGCGCCTCGCTCAACGGATTGCTGGTGTTTATCAGCGTGCTGGGCGGCATTGCTGTGTTTGGCGTGCTGGGAGTGGTTCTGGGACCGATCGTTGTGGCCACCACGGTCGGTATTTTGGACGTATATTCAGGAAAAGGCATGACCGAGAGCCCGGCAAACATTCCAGTTCCGTGAGAGGTCGGTCGCTTCCGAGCCGCATCCGTATTTTGGAGGAAGGGACTCTATGTCGCTTGCATAGGGTGGAAATTGCAGACGCGGAGCCATGCTCCCGCCCTCCCGCCTGTGCTAGAGTAACGCGCCTGGGACCAGGAAGATTTTAAAATGGCCATTCGACCCATGACATTGCTCGCGGGATTGCCTCCCGAAAAACTTCGGTGGAGATGCGACCCGAATACCATTCCATTCGCCACCACGGCCGAAGCCGAGCCTGTGAAAGAGTTGCTCGGCCAGGAGCGCGCATTTCGCGCCCTGAAAATGGGCGTTGAGCTCAATGCCCCGGGTTTCAACATTTTTGTGTGCGGCCTGGCGGGGACAAGCCGCGGCGGCACGATTACACATTTGATCGAGCAAATTCATCCCCCCGCGAAAGCATCTCTCGATCGCGCCTACGTCAATAATTTCAAGAGTCCTGACCGCCCGCGTCTTTTGGCGCTTCCGCGCGGGCAGGCTAACGGCTTTAAAAAAGACATGCACAGCGGGATCGAATTTTTGCGGCGGCGAATTCCTCAGGTTTTTGAAGGCGAGCCCTTCCAGAGGCAAAAAGGGCGCATCGTGGACCGCTTCACCGTGCGCGAAAAAGAATTGATGGACGATTTCACGCGACGCATTGCTCGCGAGCAATTCGCGCTCGGCCACATGCAGGTCGGGGCTGTCGCGCTGCCTGAAATTTTCCCGGTCCTCGAAGGGCAGATGGTGCCGATTGAAGACATTCCCAAAATGGTTCACGAAGGGAAACTGGAAACGATTGTGGCCGAGGATTTGGAGCGCAAGTACGAACAGTTCCGGCAGGAGTTCACCGTCGTTTACCGCAAGACTCTGACGCTTTCGCGAGAACTGGCCAGCGAGCTGAGTTATCTGGAACAAGAAGCGGCCTCGGTACTCGTCGACGGCTTCATCGAAGAATTGAAAGAAAAATATTCAGGCAATCTGGTTGCGGAATATCTCGAGGAAGTTCGCCACAACATTCTCGACAATCTCGATCCCTTCAAGGAGCGCGAAGGCGAGGAAGAGGCTGGCGGAGTGCCGCCTCCGGATGGGGGGCCGCGTTCTGCTTCGACTGAGCGCGATCCGTTTCGCGTGTACGGCGTCAACGTGATTCTCGCGCACAACGAAGAAGACCGCTCGTCGGTGATTTTTGAAACAACCCCGACGTATACCAATCTTTTCGGCACGATCCAGCGGAGCTATGACTCGCGTGGCGGCTGGAATTCGGATTTCATGGATTTGCGCCCGGGCTCGCTGCTTCGCGCGGATGGCGGTTTTCTGGTGATGTACGCGTTGGACGCGCTGACCGAAGCCGGAGTGTGGCGGACCCTCAAACGCATGCTGAATCACTCAAAGCTCGAGATTCAGCCTCTCGAAATGTTTTTTCCGTTTGGCACTTCAGCGCTTAAGCCCGAACCCGTCGACATCGACGTAAAAATTATTTTGATCGGCGACCGGCACATGTACGAAATGCTGTACGAATTTGAGGAAGACTTCCGTAAAATTTTCAAAGTGCGCGTGGAGTTCGACGAGGAAATGGTGATGAGCGACGCGGTCGTTCGCCATTATGGCGACCGGCTGCGCCAGCTCTGCGAACAGGAAAAAATTGGTCCCTTCGACCGCACCGCAGTCGCCAGCATGCTGGAGTACGGAGTGCGGTTGGCCGGACGGCGCAACAAGGTAACGGCTCGTTTTCCGGAGCTGGCGGACTTGGCGCGCGAGGCGGCGTATATTGCGCGGCAGGAGGGCGCGGCCCTCGTCAATGACATGCACGTTCGTCGCGCGCGTGAAGCCCGCATTGAACGACATAACCTTACAGAAACCAAGATTCGCGAAATGATCGAAGAAGGCACGCTTATGATCAAGACCGACGGCACGCGCGTCGGCCAGATCAATGGCCTCAGCGTGATGGAAATCGGCGGGTACGCTTTCGGCAAGCCTGTGCGCATCACGGCCTCGGCGGCGCTCGGGAAAATGGGACTGATCAACGTCGAACGGGAATCCAATCTAAGCGGCAGCTTCCACGACAAGGGCATGCAAATTATTGCCGGATATTTGCGGGACAAATTCGCGCAGGATAAGCCGCTATCGCTTGCCGCAAGTATTTGTTTTGAGCAATCCTACAGCGGGATCGATGGAGACAGCGCCAGCTCCACGGAAATATACGCGTTGCTTTCCGCGCTTTCCGGATTGCCCATTCGTCAGGATATTGCGGTCACGGGCTCTGTCAGCCAGCAGGGCGACGTTCAGGCTATCGGCGGCGTCAATCAGAAGATCGAGGGATTTTTTGACGTGTGCCGCGTGACAACGGGATTGACGGGGCGCCAGGGTGTGATGATTCCATCCGAGAACATCGAGGACTTGATGCTGCGAGACGACGTGATTGAGGCCGTTGCCGCGGGCAAATTTCATATCCTGCCAGTCTCTAAGCTGGAAGAAGGAATCGAAATTCTTACCGGAGTAAAAGCGGGGCGCCGGGATTCCAAGGGAGTGTTCGAGTCCGACACAGTTTACGCACGCGTGGACCGGCGTCTTCACGAAATGGCGACGACCCTCAAGAGTTTTGAGTCGTAGTGAATCAGCAAAAATCCGAAGACCAAGGCCAAGACCAAGGGCTGAAGAGTGCTCCTCTGAAGCTGTTTCCCCTACGGTTCAGCGGCTAAAGCCGCGTTGCCAGCATGTATTATGGCACAGCGAAAGCCTTGCGCCACAAAGGTCTGCAGTTAAGCGCAGGTAGAAGTTAGTCCTACTGCGCGCGGGCGCTGCCAAGGTCCTTTGGCGTAGAAAGATAGCCGTTAACCTTGTCTTTGGTTACGTCAAACACGACGATCTCGTACGGGCGCGTCGCGCCTTTCATGTAGAACTGCACGGGCTCGTCGGCCGTTTTGTCTTTTTTCTCGATGGTTTTATCGTCCGCAACGACCATAAGGGTATATTTAAATTTCTTGGGATCCGTTTTCGTCAGTGTGACTTGAATGGGGCCCACGTGCGTAGGCGTCTTGGACCTGGAGAGATGCAACTCAAAAATATTGCGCTCGCCCGAGCGTTTCAGTTGATCGAGTTCTTCCTGATTGCGCGCAATCAAGCCGCTCTGCACTCCCATGTCTCCAACGGTGCTGGTCAGCTTTGCCTTGGTCGCTTCCAGATCCTGCTTCGTCGCGCTGATATCGGTCTTCGCGCCGGTCAGGTCGGTGCTCACTTGCCCGATTTTTTCTTCGGTGTCTTGTTTTACCTGTCCGATTTGAGCCGTAAGCTTGTCATCGGAATCTTTCTGGGTTTGGCGAATATTCTGGGCGAGCGCGCGCGCCTGCGCCAGTTCGGCCTGTGTGAACCCAAGCTTCTGCGTTGTCACTTCCAACTGCCCTTTAAGATCCGCGATGCGCGAATTCATTTGATCGATTTGCACGGAAAGGATCGCGTCTTTCGAGTTCGCTTGCGCGAGATCAGTATCTAACTTAGTTTTCGCGGCATTGCCCGCATAGAGCAAATATCCCATCAGCGCAAAGGCCACGACGAACGCCACGATAATCCAGCGCGGCGTGGGTGCGGCTTCGTAGAAATCTCGTTCGTGTCCGCTCGGTTCGGGAACATTGGGGGAAATACTCATTCCTCTCTCCTTGGCGGCCAGTTCAATACTGGCGTCCATTCCTTCTTGCGGGTTCGACGCCCGCCCTGCCGGAACATTCAGGATTGCGTAGAGGCTCCCGTGTTCCAGACGTGAGATTATCATGGAGCCGTAACGGGTTGTCTAGGATTTGCGGGAATGGCTGTTTCTTGGCCACTTCGCTTCCACCGTCGTGGTCAAGCCCCCGCGCGGCGTGAATTCGCCCCGCACGACGCACCATGCCGGGTGGATCGCATCCACAATGTCCCGCAGCATGCGATTGACGGCATTTTCATAAAAGATTCCAAGGTCACGGTACGCCAGCAGATACATTTTCAGGGCTTTGAGCTCCAGGCATGATTTTTTTGGCTGGTATTCGATCGTGATTGTTCCGTAATCAGGCAATCCGGTTTTCGGGCACACCGAAGTGTATTCAGGGTATCGCGTTACGATACGGTACCCAGGGAACTGGTTCGGCCATGTGTCGAGACGAGGGAGCTTCGTTTTAATTCCGGCCCGCGCATGTTCCGAAGTGTAATCCGCCATCCTTCACCTCAAGTTTCATTGTACATGGGGCCGCAACCTCGCGCAGATGGAACTTGCCATCGCGGAAACTCTTAACGTATGCTTGTCCCAAGTTTGCCCAGGGAGAAGAAAAATTGCTATGCCCGGCCTGTCATAGCGACAGCCCACGCCGTTCTCGCCGAAGAGGTACCAAGGATTACGTAGTTGGAGCGGTAAAACTTCGCCCCTGGCGTTGCCGAGTCTGCGGAATACGTTTTTATGCCTGGGCGGCTCCCATCGGATATATCTGGTACGTGCATTGCGAAAGGTGCGGCAACATGGATTTGCCGCGCATTTCGAGCGAGCACGGCATTGGCGAGTTTGCCTGGGTATTTCGACTCTTTCGCGCTCCTGCCTACCGCTGCGCCGCCTGCCGAAATCGCTTTTTCTCATTCCGGATTCACCGCCGCATTGTTCCCGTGCAGGAACCCCTGGAGCCAACAGTGGAATCTCATTCCGCCCCGAGCTAGCGTCGTTTTCTCGTACGGAACGTGATGGACGCAGAGGGTTGATTTCCATTGCGCGAAACGTATGATTAGTCAAGGCGATGGAGTTCGCCTTACAACCGCTGTCCTTTTTCGCCGGACAGATGATGACTCCTGACAAGATCCTTGTCGCGGAATCATGTCCCCGGCAATGAGCGAAACAAGAAAGCGAAGAGTTTCTTCGAGCATATCGCCCGGGATGAGAGCGTTTTGCGCGCGCTGCACGTAGAGTTAATGTGAGAGTGAGAATGACTAAATATTGGATGGTAGGGCTTGGAGGGTTTCTCGGATCGATTGCGCGATTCTGGTTGGGGTCTTATATCACCTATCGGGTTGGAGCGCGGTTTCCATACGGCACATTTGTAATCAATATCAGCGGATCATTCTTGATTGGTTTGGTGGTGACACTGCTCGCGGAACGCGCGCACTGGAATCCAAATTTGCTGTACTTGATTCCGATTGGTTTCATCGGAGCCTACACGACGTTTTCCACGTTCGAGCTTGAGGCCTTTCACAGCGTTAGAAACGGCGACGTTTTGATGGCATTGCTAAACGTCATCCTGAGTGTGACGGTGGGATTCATTGCGGTATGGCTCGGAGTGGTCGCCGGAAAGTCGTTCGGCTAAAGCCGGCACCGCTTGATTCTTTCTCTTGTTCATATCAAAATGAAATTTGAATCTTTTGAAATTTTTTAGATACAGGAGTTCTGGGGCGAATTGAGGAAACACAGGGCAGGCTCTTTTCGACGACTGAAGTTGCCGTTTTTTAAATTATTTAGGGCTAATGGAATCCGAGAGAATTCCAATCCCTACGCGAGAATCGACGGAGGACATGGAAGAGTGCGCACCATAAAGAAGCATCATAATTCGTCCTATTCGACTCTAATCGCAGGCCTTATTTGTATTTTCGGTCTCGGATTTCTAGCCGCGCCGTCAAGCAGCGGAACCGGCGGCGGGGCCACTCGAGCGGGCGACGAGGTTCAGCACATGTATGCGCTTCGAACCGCCGCGCTTTGGCCGGTTGCGGCTCAAGATGCCGGACAAGCCCCTCCCCCAGCAGCAGCGGCGCCCGCGCCGCAGCCTGTGGAGCTTCCTGAAGGCGAAGGCAAGGCCATTGCCACCGAGTATTGCCAGATGTGCCACAAGCTGACAAATCTGACAAAAGCGCACAAAGATCTAGACGACTGGAAAGATACGATTCACACCATGGTAGATCGTGGCGCGAGCGTTCCGGATGACAAAATAGACGTACTGGCGAAGTATCTTGCAGCCAACTTTGGTCCAAAACCGGCCGCTTCGGCGGGGAATGCGCCGGCGGCTCCTGACGCGCCGTCCTCTCGGACGCCGGACGCGGCAACGCCCAGCGCGCCCGCCTCACCTGCCAAAGTCACAACGGAGTTGCCGGAAGGTGACGGGAAAGCAATCGCCACTGAAAATTGCCAGGCCTGTCACAAGCTTACGAACCTGATGAAAGCGCATAAGAGCGTTGACGACTGGAAAGAAACCGTGCAAACCATGATCGATCGCGGCGCGAATGTTCCCGCGGATCAGGTCGACACTCTCGTCCAATATCTTGCCAAGAATTTTGGCCCCAAGGATGAATCCGCGCCGCCTGCCGCGGCTCCCTCCCAAAATCCGGCAAAATGACGTATGGGACAGGTCATCGTTTCCGTCGAATCCATTTGTCAGCTGGTCTGGAAACGACATACTCCCGAAGGCCGTCAGGCGATCCATGAATCGGAGGATTACCCTTCCCGTATTATCTATGAGTTTTCAGGCGTTGCTTGCGCCCGTCTTGTGTCCATGCGAAAATTACGTCTCATTCGTCTGCGCCAATCGCTCCGGGTGAAAAGTAGCTCAGCCACTTCGCCGTGGCATGTGCATTTGGCTCACGACGGCGATATCGTCTAAGGGTTAGGACGTGGCCCTCCCAAGCCTCGTTGGCACTTCCCAAACAAACGACTTGCCGTGTTTTCATACACATAACAAAGGGTATGCAACGGTGTACAACCTAGTGCAAGGGTGGGTTTGGATGCAATCTGAGTGCAATTTAGTTCTGTGGGGCCGAGCCATAACAGGAACGATTGCAGTTTTTATTGTTTCCCCTTCTGAGCCGCAGCTTTTAGTACGGCCTTGCAAGCGTCCTTCGCGCCCGTAGTCATCTTGTGCGATGCCCCAGACCAGATGAGATCACCGTCGCGATTGTAGACCGCCATATTGTTTTGATTGCCAGTCCAGGCTGTCTCGTTCCAATTTGTGCAATCCCAGATCAGAGCGAAGTCCGCTTTTTCTTTCCTCTCGGTGACTGTCACGCTGGGGCAGGCATTGTTGAATGTTCTGACATTCTCCGTGTGTTCGCGGACCACGCGGCCACTCATTCGTCCTGTAGCGTTGCCGTTTGATGCAACCACACATCCCGCTTCTTTCCAACTGTCGCGATCAGTTAAGTAGACACGTGGCTTTTCCTGAGCAGCGAGGGGGGCAAGGGGGAGAAGCAGCAAAACTGAAAGTAGCGGCTTCATCGGCAGCATCCTAGCACATTGGCATGCGTGCCCTTTTTATAATGTCGCTCAATTTTCGAACTTAAGGTCCGCGCTTCGGTACTGTGCCCACCCTCCGCATCGTCGGCATCCCATTGGTTTGCCGTTTGGCGGCAATTTAGGTTTTAGAGTGTGCATGGGATTGTTGGGGTCATTCGCACGGTAAAGAATTTTGTCGCCGCAGTGCTTACAAATCCCGTTCCAAATACCCATTTGTTCCTCCGCGAGAGTAAATATGCTTCTCGCCAAGCTTCCACGGTATCCGTATTCTAATGCGGCGGGCAGATTGTGCGAATATCAGTGTCGTTTAAGTAATTCTGCGTCCCCGGCGCACCAGCGTGAATCAGCGCGCCGCTCTCTTCCGGTTTTCGGGATGGCGTTCGTTCGCAGGTTTTGCCGGGGATTGGCACGGTTTGTCTAGCTTCAAAAATGTCGGCTTGCCGCGGGTAAATGGCGAGAACGGCCTGCTGCTCACTCCCAGCGTTGATCATTTGTTCGATCGTGGCCGGCGCACGGCCTGAATAGTGGTTGTTGGCGCATGTGTAGATTTTCACGCGACCGGATTCCGTTGGATTCCGAGCGCACGCTAATTGATTACCTTGGAGATAAGTATTCTTGTTTCTCGCCAAAGCCTGAAGTACAGTGTGGGTCTGGTACGGCAAAACCCCTTTGCAGACGAGTTGACTCGGCCCAGTTACGATAATCGACGCCAGAATGTAACGCGGGGAAGGGAGGAACACGTGTACAGACGAGTTTTGGTTTATGTCGCAGCGGTTGTTGGTTTCACGGCTTTAGCACTCCCCAGGGCGGAGGCGCAGCAGACTGTCGAAGAATTCCTCAAGCCTCAGACGATTGGCTACGGCCCGATATCAAACTACGGTGATCCAAAAGGTTCGGCGGCTAACCCTGCTCAGCCTTACCATATGGTATGCACTCAGGTGAATGCGGAACAGATCTCGTGCAGAAAAACGTCACCCAAACTTCAAAGTGGAGGAGGAAAGTGGTTTGGACCGTGGTATTGGATTGCATCGGAACCAGCACCGGTCGGGTATCAGTTTCAATCAGCATCTTTTCATTTGCCATCGCATGACGCAGCTGGAAAGCCTGTATCTGGCCCGGATAGCTGCGATGGTGACGAAAACTCCCCAATAACGCCCGCCGTGCCGCTCGCCCCGGGAAACCCTGACACGAGTTGGACGGGCCATAAGCATGGCAACGGAGCGTGGGCTGTTTGCTATATCCACCAAGAGAATTCGAGCGGGGTAATGTGGTATTGGAACGTGCAAGGCCAAGAAGGGGGATGCAGCGGCAAGTCATGGCCATTTGCCAAGGACGGCGCGATGCTCGAAATTGACTGCCGCCGCGACGGAACCGTTTTCGAGCCTGCTGAACTCGATGTGCTTTACTCGAAAATCCCAAATACTAAGGTGCAGCATCAGTCGCACTAGGAGCGCGTCCGAGAATTAGCATTTAATGACTTCGAGGT